>Ga0102926_1002086_pt1 | contig 11684 bp, 12 predicted proteins | sample SalPonR1_A_D2_MG_FD_78173 | JGI IMG/M metagenome (GOLD analysis project Ga0102926, IMG submission 78173) | Salt pond soil microbial communities from South San Francisco under conditions of wetland restoration - Salt Pond MetaG R1_A_D2_MG | ecosystem: Environmental > Aquatic > Marine > Intertidal...
CCACACCATTCACCTTTTCCAGCGCCTGATAGATCGGCACGGTGCCGATGGGCACGGGGGAATTGCGGATGATCCATTCGCGGGTGTTGTGGATGTTGCGGCCCGTGGAGAGGTCCATCACCGTATCCGCGCCCCAGCGGATCGCCCAGACGAGCTTGTCCACCTCCCCCTCCATTGATGAGGTCACGGCGGAGGTTCCCATATTCGCGTTGATCTTCACCAGGAAATTGCGCCCGATGATCATCGGCTCGGCTTCGGGATGGTTGATATTGGCGGGGATGATGGCGCGGCCCGCCGCCACCTCGTCGCGGACGAATTCCGGGGTCACGTAATCGGGGATGTTTGCTCCCCAGTCATTGCCGTCGCGGTCATTTCCCTCGACCTCGCGCAATTGATTTTCCCGGATCGCGATGAACTCCATTTCCGGTGTGACGATCCCGGCCCGCGCATAGGCAAGTTGCGTGACGGCAAGGTCGCCCTTCGCCCGAAACGGGCGCGACCGAACCGGAAATTCGGGGGTCAGGCGGTCGCCCTGCACAAAGCCGTTATCCTCGGGCTTCACGATGCGCCCGTCATACTCTTCGATATCGTCACGGGCCACGATCCACGCCCGGCGCAATGGCGCAAGTCCCTGCCGTATGTCGGTGTTCACCCCCGGATCGGTATAAGGGCCGGAACTGTCATACACCGTCAACGGCGGCTCTCCCGCGGTGGGGTGCACCGCGATTCCGCGCATGGGCACCCGAATATCGGGATAGATGTCGCCCGGCACGTATATCTTGCGCGAGGCAGGCAATTCACCTGTGGTGATTTTCGGATTGGGGATGTTCATTTCGGTGCTCCTCAAGCTTCCACTCAAAAAGACACCAGAAGATGTTTGGACGGGAAACACCGGGGGGCCCGGCCTCTGTGCCTCGCCCTCCCTTCGGGTCTGCACATGTCATGGCCATTGGCCACAATGTTGCAAACCTAGCTTCCTACGCCAGTATCAACTGGGTCAGGTTCAAAGGGTCGCGACACTGCAGCATGCGCTGCTATCCGCCTCTCAGTCCCTCGGTCGGGACTCCCCTGCGTGCGTCATGGATAGGCAATTGGCCGGCGCGGAGCAACACCAAATCCGGACATGCGCAATCAGCAGCCGCGCAGGCGGTGTTCATGCTGACGAAGATCGGCTGAGTTCCCTCCACGCATCGTATTGCGACAGAAACACCTCACCGTTGAGTGTGTCGAGGAAATGGGTTGCCTTCAGACGATCCATGACCGGCCCCTTGACCTCGGACAGGTGGAATCCGACATCCATGTCTTTCAACCGCTGATTGGCGGCTTCGAGGCTTTCAAGCGCGGAAAAATCGACTTCGTTCACGGCCGAGAACATCAGCACCACGTTCTGAATGCCATTTCCTTCGACCACACGCTTCTGGATCAGATCCTCAAGGAAACGCGCGTTGACGAAATAAAGGCTTTCATCGACGCGAAGCGTCAGGAGGGTTGGGTCCGTCTCGACCGCGTGGCGAAGGATATTGCGGAAATGCTGTGTCCCGGGAACCAGCCCGACCTCGGCGAAATGAGGTTGCGAGGTTTTGTAAAGATGTAACAGAACGGAAATAGCGACACCCGAGGCCACGCCGACCTCGACCCCCAGCCCAAGGGTCAGAAGGATCGTGGCGGCAACAGCCGTAAAATCCGCCTTGGAGTAGCTCCACGTCTTACCAAGGATCGAAAAATCCACGAGGCTCAGAACCGCCACGATGATGGTCGCCGCAAGGGTGGCGTTCGGCAGATAATAGACCAGAGGCGTCAAAGCGACGGCCGCAACAGCAAGACCGAGGGCGGTAAAAGCACCCGCTGCGGGCGTTTGCGCCCCTGCATCGAAATTCACGACGGAACGCGAGAAACCCCCGGTGACGGGATAGCCGCCGGAGAATGCGGCACCGATATTGGCCATTCCCAGTCCGATCAGCTCCTGATCGGGGTCAATCCTTTGGCGTTTCTTTGCGGCGAGCGTCTGAGCCACCGAAACCGACTCTACGAAACCGATGATCGAAATCAGGATCGCCGGAAGCAGGAGCGCGCCAACAAGATCCGGGGAGACCCCGGGAAGCGTGAACGGGGGGAGGCTTTGCGGCACCTCGCCCACGATGTTGACCCCCTGCGCGCCCAGCTCCAGCCACCAAACCGCGACCGTGGTCGCCACGACCGCGCCAACCGGGCCGGCCTTGGTCAGGATGTCAGCCATAAGAGCCGGCGTCCCCATCCGCTTTAGCAGCGGCTTAAGCCCCTTGCGCACCCAGAACAGGAACCCGGTTGCCGCACTTCCGATGGCGACTGTCCAGATATTCGTCTCGTCCAGATGCAAAAAAATGGAGCCCAGCAAATCCGGCAAGGTATGGCCCTGCGCAGTCACTCCGAGGATATGCTTGAGTTGGCTGGTAGCGATCAGGATACCTGACGCGGTGATAAACCCCGAGATGACCGGATGGCTTAAAAAGTTGGCAAGAAAGCCAAGCCGGAACATCCCAAGAAGAAGGAGAAACCCACCGGACAGAAACGCCAGCGTCAGCGCGGCGACGGCATATCCGGCGGTGCCCTGCTCGGCGACCTGTCCGACGGCGGCCGCTGTCATCAGGGACACGACAGCAACCGGCCCCACCGCCAGCGCACGGCTTGTTCCGAAGATCGCATAGAGGATGATGGGAGCGATAGAGGCGTATATCCCCGCTTCTGGTGGCAGGCCCGCCAGAAGCGCATAAGCCAGCGATTGCGGGATAAGCATGATCGTCACGATGACCGCGGCGATCAGATCGTTGGACAAGGTGCGCCGGTCATAGGAACGGCCCCAATCAAGAACGGGAAGATAGCGGCGAAGATTGGGCATGTTGATCTCTTGAGAAGGGGACGGACAGGACGATCACGCGTCCTGTCCACACATCGCGTCATAGCCAGAAAGTAGCCTTCGTTTTCAGTTGGGCGAGCCGCCGCAACCTCGGTGATCGCTGTCTTTTCGCGCGGCGGTGTAATACGGTTTCACACCCATCTCAGCGGGCGGTGACCTTCACCTGCTCGGGCTTTGCCATCCATTCGCGGCCTTTGAGCATCGCCTTCCAGTAGATCGGCGGCAGCATCTTTTCCTTTAAAAACCAGGCGGCCCGCGTCGGCTTGGTGCCATCGACCAAGAACGCCGGAAAACTTGGTTTCAACACGCCGCCATAGCCAAACTCCGCCAATACGATTTTGCCGCGCTCCACCGTCAGCGGGCAGGAGCCATAGCCATCATATTGTGCCACAGCCGACCGTCCCGCCATATCGGCAACGATGTTTTCAGCAACTGTCGGCGCCTGTTTGCGTGCCGCGGCCGCGGTTTTCGCGTTGGGCGCGTTCATCACGTCACCAAGCGACCAGATATTGTCAAAGCTCTTGTGACGCAGCGTCGACTGATCGACATCGACCCAGCCAGCGGCATCCGACAACGCAGACACCCGGATGAAATCGGGCGCCACCTGCGGCGGACAGACATGGATCATATCGAATTCGACCTCGACTCGCACCGGATCTGCGTCGGGTTCCTTGACCTCGAAAACGGCCGTCTTGGCTGGCCCGTCGACCGACACCAGATTGTGGAAGAAATTGAGCGTCGCATCATACTTCTCGACATATTTCATCAAGGCGGGAACATAATCCTTGACCCCGAACAGCACGCCACCTGCGTTCATGAATTGAATGTCGATATCCTTCAGCACCCCACGCCGGAACCATGCGTCGCCCGAAAGATACATCGCCTTTTGCGGCGCGCCTGCGCATTTGATCGGCATCGGAGGCTGTGTAAAGAGGGCCCGGCCTTCCTTCATTTCCTGAACGAGTTGCCACGTATAAGGGGCCAAATCGTATCTGTAATTTGACGTGACCCCATTGCGGCCCAGCGTCTCTTCCAGACCCTCGACCTTGTTCCAGTCAAGCTTGAGACCGGGGCAGACCACCAAGCGATCATATTTAACAACCCGGCAGCCATCCAGAACAACCGCATTGTTCTGTGGCTCGAAGGCGGCGACGGCGGCCTTGATCCACTTGACTCCGCCGGGGATCAGCGACCCCATCGTCTTGGCGGTATCCTGCGCCTCGAAGATACCACCGCCGACCATGGTCCAACCCGGCTGATAATAATGAATGTCGGCGGGATCGATGACAGCGATATCCAGATTGGGCTTGCGGGTTTTGAGGCTTGCCGCGACCGAAATACCGCCCGCCCCCGCCCCGACGATGACAACATCGTATTTCGCATCCCCCTCGTCGGTCGGGGTTTTGCCACCGTTGGCGATCCGCCGGGCGACGCCGTTCATGTCATACCCGGCAGCCTTGGTTGCCGCGAGGATCTCCGGCAAAGGCCGTTTCTTGGCCTCCCAGAGCGACCAAAGTGTCGCGGACCGGGTGCCCGAGCGGCAATAAGCCAGCACCGGGCGCGGCAGTTCGCGCAACGCGTCGCCGAAATCCTCGACATCCTGATCAGAAACCTTTCCGCCCACGACCGGGACATAGCGTGCTTCAATCCCGTGCTTTCGCGCCGCGGCTTCGATCTCTTCGAATGCCGGCTGATCCGCGCCTTCCCCGTTGGGTCGGTTGCAGATGATGGCCTTGAAGCCTTCGACTTTGAGTGTCGCCATGTCGTCCACGCAGATCTGTGGGCTGACGGTAAGTTTGGGCGATATCTTGTTCAGTTCCATATTGGCGGTCCTCCGACGGGATTACAGGCTGTTGACTGGCACCTTGAGCATCGGCTTGCCGCTATCGTCCGTGGGCACCTCACCCGCGCGCATGTTGACCTGCAAAGACGGTATGATCAGCTTGGGAACGGCCAGTTGCGCATCCCGTTCGGTGCGAAACTTGACGAATTCCTCTTTGGTCTTGCCCCCGCCGACATGAATATTGTGCGCCTTTTCCTCGCCCACTGTGGTCTCCCACTGAATATCGCGCCCATTCGGGCCGTAATCATGGCACATGAACAGCCGCATCCCGTCCGGCAGGCTGAGCACCTTTTGAATCGAGTCGTACAAAACCCCTGCGTCACCGCCCGGAAAGTCCGCCCGCGCCGAGCCGCCATCAGGCATGAAAAGTGTATCCCCCACGAACGCGGCGTCGCCCATGACATGCACCATGCACGCAGGCGTGTGGCCGGGCGTATACATGGCAAAGGCGGTCATGTTGCCGACCTCGTAGGTGTCACCATCTTCGAACAAGCGGTCGAATTGCGAGCCGTCGCGCTGAAATTCGGTGCCCTCGTTAAAAAGCTTTCCGAACGTGTCCTGAACAACCATGATCTTCGACCCGATCCCGATCTTGCCGCCCAGTTTTTCCTGGATATAGGGCGCGGCGCTCAGGTGATCGGCATGCACATGGGTTTCGATAATCCAGTCTAGGGTCAGGCCACGTTCCCTGACCCGCGCAATCAGAGCGTCGGCATGCTCATATGTGATCCGACCGGCGGCATAGTCGATGTCCATGACGCTATCGACGATTGCGCAATAATCAGAGGTCGGATCCTTTACGATATAGCTGATAGTGTTTGTCGCCTCGTCAAAGAAGGCTTCGACATCGGGCTTCACATCCATGTTCACAGGGTACTGCGTCATGTCTTTTCTCCTCGTGTGGCACGGTCGGACCGGACCGTTCGGTGAGTGTTGACGCGCCCGGCGATACAACATCGCCGAGAGCATATGTTGCAGGGATCAAACGGTTCGTACCGGCTTGATCCCCAAGGTCAATTTGGCAATCAGGATGCCCACGATCACGGCGGCCACGAAGTACACGACCTCCATTCGGCCGGTCCCCAACGCGGGCAACGCGCCACCAGGACAGAAACCGGCAATGCCCCAGCCTATTCCAAAAACGGCCGCGCCACCGATAAGCCGCATGTCAAGCGCGCGGTTCGTCGGCACCTCAAAGCGGGGGGCCATGACCGGTCCGGCGCGTCCAAAGACAAGCCGGTAACCGATGAACGTCGTCACGAGCGCCCCGCCCATCACGAAGATCAGCGACGGGTCCCAAGAGCCCGCGATGTCGAAGAAGTTCAGAACCTTGGCAGGGTTCACCATGCCCGAGATCGAGATACCGACCCCGAAGACCAAACCAATGAGATAAGTCACGAATAGACGCATGGATCACATCCCCAGAACATGCCGCACCACGTAAACGGTGGCGAAGGTGAAGATCATGAAGGTCACAGTGGCCACGACCGACCTCAGGCTGAGCCGCGCCATTCCGCAAACACCGTGGCCTGACGTGCACCCGGAGCCATAGGTCACACCCAACCCGACAACCACACCTCCGATCAGAAGCATCGGAAGCGAGACCGGCACATCGACCGTTGGCATCGCACCGCTGACTGCAAATATGGCGAGTGGACCGGACACCATCCCGGCCAATACCGCCGCGCGCCACGCAAAGTCCTGACGCGAGGTTGGTGCGATCACACCGCTGAGGACGCCGGTCGCGCCCATCACGCGACCAAGCGTGAGCATCAGAAGTGTCGCAGCAAGCCCGATCAGGATACCGCCGCCCAACGACGCCCAAGGGGTGAATACTGTTTCCATGGGCTCAGCCCCCACAGGTCTTGATGCCCGAGATCACATGGATCGGGCCGATACGGGGTGCAGCAACGGCAAGTATCACCACGCCAAGGGCGGCAACGGCGATCTGCACCGATGCCGTCGCCAAAAAAAACTGCAGGCCGCTCGCGCATACGAGCGTTATAAGCCCGAAGACGGGAACCGCGCGAAACAGGCGGTCAATAAACCCTACATTTGGTGTCATGGATGATACCTCAGAATCAAAAGTTGGTCCTGAGGTATATGTTTTAAGGGCACCGTTCAGTGATATTGTCACAGTGGGCGGACCAAAGCCTGTGATTGCACCGAAAAAATCAACTCACGGCCAAAGCCTGTAGCTTGGCGCGGTCGATCAGTGCGACGCGCCCCCGTGACTGGGCGATCAAACCACGTTTCTGGAAATCCTGAAGCACCCGTGAGATGACTTCGCGTGCAGTGCCCAGTTCGGTCGCCAGTTGTTGATGAGTTGTCAGGATTTCTCGTGCGTCCTTGGCAAGGGCCAACAGGCACTGGGCAAGCCGCACATCAATCCGCCCGAAAGCCACGTCATCAATCACGCGCAGCAAATCAATCAGACGGCGTGAATACGCCGCAAAAACGAATGCGCGGAACGCCGGCTCCTCTGCAACAAGCCTGTCGAAATCCGAACGCGGCAACACAACCGCCACCACGTCCGTTTCCGCCAAGCCTTCGGCATTATAAGCTTCTTCAGCCAGCATACAGGCCGTGGTCAGAACACAGCTCTCGCCCGCTTCGACCCGATACAAGACAATGTCGCGCCCCGACTCGGATGTCTGGGATACCCGGATCGTGCCATCAACCAGAAACAAAAGGCTATCGGGCACATTGTCCGGCCCGAACACCACGCGCCCGGTCGGGTATTTAAGAGTGCGCGCCGCAGCAAGAAGCCGGTCCCGGACAGATCTGGGCAGCGATCTTGTCCCCTGAAACATCTCGGTCCAGTCACCCAGGTTCATCGCGTTCTGCGCATCGGTGCGACGATGCCCTCCTCGATCGGCGCGATCCGGGCCAGCAGATCTTCGCGGTTCGATGCAATGTCTGCCAATGTCAGATCGTCAAGAACCGCCATAAAGGCGTGCGTCGCCGCCTGCAAAGCACGCGACAATTTGCAGATGCCGATAAGCGGGCAGGTGTTTGTGCTCGGCTTGAAACATTCCACAATGTCGAGCGGCCCTTCGGTCAACCTGATGACATCGCCGATGACGATGTCCTCCGCCGGTTTTGACAACCGGAAACCACCGCCCCTACCGCGTTGGGTTTCAAGGTATCCCGCACGGCCAAGCTCGTGAACGATCTTGACGATATGGGGCCGCGCCAACCCATGCACCCGCACCACGTCATCCACACGGATAAGATCCGGCGCCTTGAGTGCAGCAAGTTGAAGCGATCTCAGCGCATAGTTTGAATATGAGGTGAGTTTCATCTTGTCCTTTATTCTTAACTTATACTCCTCGTATATCTTTTTTTAAAACAGGTGACAATGTCACTGAACACGGCGCTGGTCCGGCTTACCCAAAACAAAAGCAACATACAGAAGGAATGAGAAATGGCCTTGCTTCTCGGAGATACCGTTCCAGATTTCACCGCCGACACCACCACCGGACCGATCTCGTTTCACGACTGGATCGGTGACGACTGGGCGTTCTTCTTCAGCCACCCAGCCGATTTCACGCCGGTCTGCACAACCGAGATGGGGCGCACCGCGCAACTGAGCGACGCATTCACCGCACGCGGCGTCAAGCCGATCGGCCTGAGCACCGACACGGTGGATGAACACCTCAAATGGATCGAAGACGTCAACAACACTCAGGACACTACACTGCGCTTTCCCATCGTCGCCGACCCCGATCTGGCGATCTCTGAACTCTACGAGATGATCCACCCCGCGCAGTCTGAGGTGGCTGCGGTGCGCTCGGTCTTTATCATCGACAGCGACAAGAAACTGCGCCTGTCCATGACCTATCCCATGAGCGTCGGGCGCAACTTCGACGAAATCCTGCGGGTCATCGACGCGTTGCAGACTGCTGACACCCAAGGTGTCGCGCTCCCCGCCGACTGGCGGCCCGGCGACCGCGCCATCATTCCACCATCGGTTTGTGACGCAGACGCGCAGGTGCGTTTCCCGCAAGGGTTCAAAACCATCCGGCCTTACCTGCGCACCGTGGACATCAGCTGACCCAAGGCTAACTTTTGGGACAGCAGCGTCTCTGATCCAATCAATTGAGGAAAATGAAGCGATGCTCGATGGTTTCAGTGCCGAGATCTTGGCGCGGGTTCAGTTCGCGTTCACGGTTTCGTTTCACATCATCTTCCCAGCCTTCTCAATCGGGCTTGCCAGCTATCTCGCGGTGCTGAACGGTCTCTGGCTCTGGAAGCGGGACGAGACATATCTCACGCTCTTCGATTATTGGAAAAAGATCTTCGCGGTGGCCTTCGGCATGGGGGTCGTGTCGGGCATCGTGATGTCCTATCAGTTCGGCACCAATTGGTCGGTCTTTTCGGACAAGGCAGGGCCAGTCGTCGGGCCTCTCATGGCATATGAGGTTCTTTCGGCCTTTTTCCTTGAGGCCGGCTTCCTAGGGATCATGCTTTTCGGGCGTGAGCGCGTGGGCGAGAAGCTGCATATGTTCGCCACGGCAATGGTGGCCTTCGGAACGCTGCTCTCCGCCACATGGATTCTCAGTGTCAACAGCTGGATGCAGACCCCCGCCGGATACAGCATCAACGCTGTCGGTCAGTTCGTGCCCGAAGACTGGTGGGCGATCGTTTTCAACCCGTCCTTCGCCTATCGCCTTGTTCACATGGTTCTGGCGGCCTTCCTGACCACCGCGCTTGTCGTGGGCGCGGTGGGCGCGATCCATCTGCTGCGCGACAAGACCGACAAAGAGGCGCGCCGCATGTTCTCCATGGCCATGTGGATGGCCGCCGTGGTGACACCGATCCAGATTTTCGCCGGCGATCTGCACGGGTTGAACACGCTCAAGCATCAGCCAGCCAAGGTCATGGCGATGGAAGGACATTTCGAAAGTCACCCCGACGGCGCGCCCTTGATCCTGTTCGGGATCGTGGATGCGCGGAACAAGGAAATCGACTACGCGCTTGAGATCCCGAACATGAGTTCGCTTATCCTCAAGCATCATTGGAATGCGCCACTTGATGGGTTGGATACAGTTCCGGACAACGAGGAGCCGCCGGTCGCGATCGTCTTTTACAGCTTCCGCATCATGGTTGCCCTTGGCTTCGCCATGTTGGGCTTGGGGATCTGGAGCCTTTATGCCCGCTGGCGCGGCAACCTTTTCGACTCGCCTTGGCTGCATCGCACGGCCGTGCTTATGGGGCCGACCGGGTTCGTGGCGGTTCTCGCCGGTTGGATCACCACCGAAGTTGGTCGTCAGCCGTATACGGTTTACGGTCTCTTGCGCACCGGCGACAGCCTTGCGCCAGTCGACGCGCCGGCGGTGGCCACATCGCTCATCGCATTCATCGTCGTTTATTTCTTCATCTTCGGCGCTGGCACCGTTTACTTGCTGCGAATGATGAACAAACGCCCGGCCACGCCCAAGCTTGGCCTGCGCGAAGGCCCCATCCGGACCGCCGGCGTCACGCCGGCCCCGCAACAAGACCCCGATGTCATACCCGGCGAAGAAGGAGCCTGACCAATGCCATTCGATCTTGCTTTCATCTGGGCCGGTCTGATCGCCTTTGCCGTCTTGACCTATGTCATTCTTGACGGCTTCGACCTTGGCCTCGGCATTCTCTTTCCCTTTGCCAAATCTGACCATGATCGCGACTTGATGATGAATTCAGTCGCACCCGTGTGGGACGGAAACGAAACTTGGCTCGTCTTGGGCGGCGGCGGTCTTTTTGCCGTGTTTCCGTTGGCCTACGCCGTCGTCATGCCCGCGCTATACATACCGATAATGCTCATGCTCTTGGCGCTTGTTTTTCGTGGGGTCTCTTTCGAATACCGATGGCGAACCGACAAAAAGGGCCTGTGGGACATGACCTTTTTTGGCGGCTCCTTGGTGGCAGCCTTCACGCAAGGTATTGCTCTGGGTGCTTTGGTGCAGGGCATCGAGGTCACGGACCGCGCCTATTCGGGGGGCTGGTTCGATTGGCTGACCCCGTTTTCCATTCTGACCGGCGTTGCCGTGGTCGTCGGCTACGCGCTCCTGGGTGCCTGCTGGTTGATCTACAAGACCGAAGGCGAAATCCAGGTTCAGGCGCGCAGATATGCTTGGTGGCTCGGTGCCGCAACGCTCGCCCTTATCGGTTTTGTCAGCATCCTGACCCCGCTACAGGACCCGGTCTATTTCGAGCGCTGGTTCAACCTTCCGGGAAGCCTGTGGTCAATGCTTGTTCCTCTTATGATGGTTGGCTTGGCATGGGCGTTCTTCGCCGGTCTGAATGATCAGAAAGATCTGCAACCCTTTCTCTCCGCACTCGGCTTTTTCGTCGTGAGTTTCATCGGCCTTGGAATTAGCTTTTATCCGATGATCGTGCCTCCCTCCCTGACGATCCGGGAGGCGGCCGCACCCGACTCGAGTCTGGCCTTCGCACTGGTCGGGGCGGTGATCCTGATCCCGTTGATTCTGGCCTACACGGTCTATGCCTACTGGGTCTTTCGCGGAAAAATGGACCCGTCCGAAGGATACCATTGATGGCACGGCAACGCAGCACCACGCAAAAGTTGCTCTGGTTCGTGGGGCTCTGGGCCGCCGGCGTCACCACACTCGGTATTATCGCACTTCTCATCAAACTTGCTCTCTAGAAAGGTTATCCTATGAAACGCACACTCCTCGGTCTTTTCACCGCCCTTGCACTCGGCACAACCGCCACGGCGCAAGACAAGCCCGACCTCGTCACCATCCTGACTTCGGACGAGCCACAGACACAATTGATGAGCATGGTCCTGACCATGCAGTCGATCCAGCAGGGGGCCAACGCTTATGTCCTGCTTTGCGGACCTGCCGGCGATCTCGCCCTGAGGGACGCGCCGGGCGCCGCGACTGCCCCGCAAAAGCCCAAGGGTATGAGCCCACAAGGTCTGATGCAGAAGATCATGGA
>Ga0102926_1002087_pt1 | contig 11683 bp, 10 predicted proteins | sample SalPonR1_A_D2_MG_FD_78173 | JGI IMG/M metagenome (GOLD analysis project Ga0102926, IMG submission 78173) | Salt pond soil microbial communities from South San Francisco under conditions of wetland restoration - Salt Pond MetaG R1_A_D2_MG | ecosystem: Environmental > Aquatic > Marine > Intertidal...
AACCTTCATCAAGTATGAGGCAAACCATGAAGGGAATCCGCCCCTTGTCATATTGGTGGAGGGTGATGACCTTTTTCGCAACCAGTACAGTGTTATGGCTGTGAATCCTGAGCGTTGTGACAATGTAAAATATGACCTTGCCCTTATGTTCATAGACTGGGTAACATCAGACAAGATACAGAAGGCGATTGGTGACTTCAGGCTTCGGGAAAAGCAGCTTTTTACTCCCAACGCAAGATAGTTTTTGTTTGTATAATATAGCTGGAGAACATCCGAAAGAGGCATCACCTTCATTGTTAGTGGTGCCTCTTTCGGCTTAATAGCAGGAGAATTCCATGGACTATATTTCGGAAGGATTTATTACAGCCCTTAAGCTTCTTTTTAGCGGAAATGAGGAGACATTCTCGGCAGTTTTTGCGACCCTGAAGGTCTCTTCCCTGTCAATTGCATTCACTCTTCTCGTCGGAGTGCCTGCAGGTTTTATCCTGAGTACTTCAAAGTTTCCGGGAAAAAACGGGATCCGTGTTGTTGTAGACACACTGCTTGCCCTTCCAACGGTTGTGGTGGGTTTACTGGTTTATGCATTCATATCCCGGCGGGGACCCTTTGGTGAATTGGGCATGCTTTTTACCCTGAAAGGCATAGCTGTGGGACAGTTCATTCTTGCCCTGCCCGTTGTCATTTCCCTCACGGCCACGGCTGTTGAGGCCCTTGACGACCAGGTGAAACTCACACTGAAGACCCTTGGTGCGAACAGAAAACAGGTCCTGGTGGGCACCCTTTATGAGGCAAGGTACTCGGTTCTTGTTGCGGCCCTTACTGCATATGGAAGGATTATTTCAGAGGTAGGAATATCAATGATGCTGGGTGGTAATATTAAATGGCATACCCGAACGATAACTACTGCTATTGCCCTTGAGACGGGAAAAGGAGAGTTTGCCATGGGGCTTGCCCTTGGTATGGTTCTTCTGGGGTTAGCTTTCAGTGTCAATCTCTTTTTGAGCAGGTTTAAGAGAAAGGCCTCAATATGAACTCTCTTTATGAGCTGCAGGGGATAGAACAGAAATATTCAGGCAAGAGAGTAGTCTTCTTACCAGAAATGAAGATCGGCTATGAAGAGATCCTCGGTATCGTCGGACCCAACGGAAGCGGTAAAAGCACGCTTTTGAGGTTGCTGGCGTTTCTGGAAAGACAATCAGGTGGCGTAATATTCTTTAAAGGCCAAAAAGTGCAGGAAGTGGAACATTTCAGAAAGGAAGTGTCTCTCCTGCTTCAGAATTCTTTTCTTCTAAAAAGGTCTGTTTTCGAGAATGTTGCATACGGTCTCAAAATCAGGAATTTCCCCATGAAAGATATACTATCAAAGGTAAGAGAAGCCCTTCTTTGGGTGGGTCTCGATCCAGAGACCTTCAGTCAAAGACAGTGGCATGAACTGTCGGGAGGGGAGCGCCAAAGAATAGCTCTCGCATCAAGGCTTGCAATAAGGCCCTCTGTGCTGATACTGGATGAACCTACCGCCAGTGTGGACCAGAAGAGCGAGGAACTGATCAAGAACGCTGTTTTCAAGGCCCGGGAGGATTGGAACACCACTATAGTACTTGTAAGTCACGATTATCAGTGGCTCCAGGGAATTTGCAACAGGATAGTATCAATGAACCTTGGGGAGATCGTGAGCGAAGGGCATGTTAATACCTTCCATGGTCCCTGGCTTCAGTCAGAAGAAGAGGGCCTTCTTGCTTTTTCTCTTCCGGGGGGAAAGCAGATCTTTGCCCTTGGACCGATGGATGGAAACGGTACTGCTGTTCTTTCCCCTTCAGACGTTATCCTCGCCAGCGACAGGCCTGAACACATCTCAACAAGAAACTGCCTGAACGGAGTAATAGAAAGGATGTTCTATGACAAGATCTCTCAGGGGGTTATGGTAACTGTTAACCTTTCTTCGGTGAGTCTAACGGCAATGGTCACAAGAGGGTCGGTCCAGTCAATGGGCCTCGAGCCGGGAGAGAAGATCTGGGTTCTTTTCAAAGCATCCTCATTTAAATGGGTATAGATATTTTGTCATCATAACTGAAGGAGAGGATAAAATTGACCATACCACTTCCTCCTCTTATAATGTCTTTATTTGAATAAAGAGGGGATGAGATGCTATGGAGGACAATTCCTGCAGTACATTACAGGAGAAGATCAATAAAGCCCGGGGGCTGTTGATTGACAATTCTCTGGGAAAAAAGATCAAAAAAGTTCCTCTGACAGGCATGGAGAAACTTAATTTCTCCCTGGTGAACCTTGAGACAGTTCTTGGAGATATCGATAAAGAAAAGATCTGCATCCGTTCCTACCGTTCTGGAGAGCTTGGGCACATTGCAAACAGACATAGTGCTCTTTACAGGCTGGAATACGATCTTGGAGATATCTTTGAGTTCTATCTTATCCAGGGTATGGCCAGATTTCTTGATGAAAGTGCAGGAAAAGGACAGATCTGGGTCATCGATTATTCGGGTACCGTTCAGGGATCCATTGGCATTGTAGAAATGGAACCTGACACGGCGCAGTTAAGATGGTTTCTCATAGAGCCTGAGTTCAGGGGACTCGGTTTAGGCAGGAAACTCATGGAGACTTCCGTGAACTATTGTTCTGAAAGGGGGTACAGGAAGGTCTATCTGTGGACCTTTGATGAGCTTGACGCTGCCAGGCATCTTTATAATAATTTTGGTTTCAGCGTTACCGAAACAAAGACCCATTCTCCCTGGGGACGTGAGATTACAGAGGAGAGATGGGATCTGGAACTTGAATGAATTTGAAAATAAAGAAGGGAAGACCTGTAAAGTTTTTCGGTCTGCCCTTTAGTTTGCAGTTTTATTTTTGCCCTGTTTTTTCAAGGACACTGTCAAAAGTAACTCTGTCCCTGTATTCTTCCTTTTTGCCCTTGTTCCACTGTGAGACAGGAGAGAGAAATCCTACGACCCTCGAATATACCTCGCATTTTGTCCGTTTCTTTTCGTTATTAGTATTCATTGAGATCACTTTCCTTTCATTGGTAAAACTATAATTTAAACAAAGCTGGAATCTTCAGTTTCTGATGGCTACGTTATCTACATAGTCTTCCATGATAGTTTTAAACTCTTCAAGGACAGGCTGAGGATATCCCTTCAGTTCAGATAGTCTGGGATCAAGTACGTATCCCGGCCTGAAATTCTGTATAAAGTACCTTTCAGATCCCTTGATCATCTTAGCGATTTCCTGCAGCTCTTCCTTTTCCACCAGACCTGGAACAACTGTAGTCCTGAATTCATACTCGAGAGATGAATCCATTATCATTTCTATGCTTTCAGTCAATCTTGCGGTAGAGCCTTTAAATCCGAGATCGGAACTGTATTTTTCAAGGGATGTCTTTACGTCCATTGCCACATAGTCGACCAGGGAACCGGAAATCAGATTTGATAACACATCAGGTCTTGTGCCATTGGTGTCAACTTTTACCAGAAAGCCCATTTCTTTTACCTTTGAAACAAAATTCTCCAGATCAGTCTGCAGAGTCGGTTCGCCTCCAGTAATACACACTCCGTCGAGAAAAAAATTCCTGGTCTTAAGAAAATTGAAAAAATCCTCTTCCGGCATAAGAGCCTCTGCCCCCTGCGGTTCTATCAACTCGGGATTATGACAGTAGGGACACCGCAGGTTGCATGCTTTGGTAAAGACAGTACAGGCAACTTTCCCGGGGTAATCGATGAGGGTCATTTTCTGCAGGCCTGCGATCTTCAATCCGGTACTTCCTCTCCTTCTTTATAACCTGCTTCCTGGTCACAGTATGGGCAGTATTCGTGCTCACCTGGTATATAACCGTGAATAGGGCATATACTGAAAGTGGGAGTTATAGTGTAATAGGGCAGCCTGAAATTCTCGGCGATCTTTTTTACGAGTACCTTGGTGCTTTCTCCCGAAGGCATCCTTTCTCCGAGGAAGGAGTGAAATACAGTGCCGCCGGTATAGAGAGTCTGCAGTTCATCTTGAAGAGAGAGGGCTTCGAAGAGATCGTCAGTGAATCCTACGGGCAGCTGTGATGAATTGGTGTAGTAAGGATCGGCTCCCTGCTTCCGGAAGGCCTCTTCGTTGGCGCATATGATTCCCTTCCCGAAGAGGTCCTTATCGGCTTTTGCAAACCTGTAGGTAGTCCCTTCGGCTGGTGTGGCTTCCAGGTTGTAGAGATTTCCTGTTTCCTCCTGGAAATCCGACATTTTGTCCCTCATGGTGTTCATTATCCTTGCGGCAAAGGAAACTCCCTCTTGCGTAGTCAGGTCGGTGCCAAGGAAATTTAAGACAGCTTCGTTCATGCCGTTAAGACCTATGGTGTTGAAATGATTGTTCCAATAGTGACTTGATGCTTCATGGATATCTCTCAGGTAAAATCTGGAGTAGGGGTATAGACCCTGCTCTGTGAATCTTTCGAGGACCTTTCTTTTGATCTCGAGGCTTTCCTTTGCGAGTTCCATGAGATCCAGTATCCTATCTGTGAAATCCTTCTCGTCCTTTGCAAGGTATCCTATTCTTGGCAGGTTGATGGTTACTACGCCTATTGAGCCTGTCATAGGATTGGATCCGAAGAGTCCTCCCCCTCTTTTCCTGAGTTCCCTGTTGTCCAGTCTAAGTCTGCAGCACATGCTTCTGGCGTCGTCTGGGTCCATATCGGAGTTTACGAAATTTGAAAAATAGGGTATGCCATATTTTGCTGTCATTTCCCATACTGGTTCGAGGACCTCATTGTTCCAGTCAAAATCTTCGGTTACGTTATATGTCGGAATGGGAAAGGGAAAAACTTTCTTTGAAGCGTCCCCTTCGAGCATAACCTCTGCAAAGGCCCTGTTGATCATGTCCATTTCATCCTGAAATTCTCCAAATGTTTTGTCCATGTACTGACCACCGATGATGGCGGGCAGGGTTGCTAATGTTTTTGGCGGTACCAGGTCCATTGTTATATTCGTAAAGGGAGTTTGAAAGCCCACTCTCGTGGGAACGTTCAGATTAAAAATAAATTCCTGCAGTCCCTGTTTTACTTCTTTGTAGGATAAATTGTCGTAAAAGACAAAGGGAGCGAGATAGGTGTCAAAATCAGCAAAGGCCTGTGCTCCTGCAGCTTCTCCCTGCATAGTGTAGAAGAAATTCGCTATCTGCCCGAGAGCAGTTCTGAAATGTCGGGGAGGTTTGCTCCCTATTTTGGTGGCTACTCCTGTAAAACCCTGCAGAAGCAGGTCGTTAAGGTCCCATCCGCAGCAGTATACAGAAAGATTGCTCAGGTCGTGCATATGGAAATCACCGGCCTGATGTTTTTCCTTTATAGCCGGTGGATAGATCTCGTTAAGCCAGAACTGGGCTGTTACCTCTGAGGCAATGTAGTTATTTAACCCCTGGAGGGAGTAACCCATGTTGCTGTTCTCGTTTACCTTCCAGTCGAGTTTTTCAAGATATTTATTGACCATCTGGGCAGCGTTTGAGAGAAGCTGCCGTGTTTCCCTGAGCTTTGCGTGCTGTTCCCTGTAAAGGATATATGCTTTGGCCGTGCTGGCATAACCTTTTTCTATGAGAAGTTTTTCAACCAGGTCCTGAACCTGTTCGACAGAAGGGATACCTTCCCTGCTGAAAAAAATTTCCAGATAGGATACGACTTCCCTGGTTATCTCGTCTCCAATTTCAAAAGGGTCATATCTCCCGGAAGCTTTGGCGGCCTTTACGATGGCGTTTTTGATCTTTCCACTGTCAAAATCTGCTTTATTACCGTCTCTTTTTTCTATAAATTTTATGACCATGAATGAAAATCCTCCGTAGCATAGTAATTACAGGTAAGGGAATTGATGAAACTAATTTTTATTATAACACTATCTGTATGGATGAGAAAGATGGAAAACACTGTATATTGTGTTTTTTGGTATTAAAAAGAGGGTTTGTATTTTACTCGAGAAAAGAGAAGATATTTCGAAGAGAGGTCCTGCTTCTGGGATTATACATCCTTTGTTGTTTTCTGTCATATGGGAAAAAATGATCATTCAGAACTGTTGGCAGGGTACCGGTAGAGAGACCGGTACCCTGTGTCGTTCATGAAAGCCCAAATTCCTGTATGCATTCTCCTTCCGGCTCGATATGGGCTACCTGCCCCCTGAATGAGATACGAACCGGTTCTGTGTAGTAGGGGAGAGTCTTTATTACCATCTTTTCAGGAGTTATGGTTATCTCCATGGGAATGCCTCGGTAGCGTATGTGCATGTGAAGCCTCCCGAGTTCTTCAGGAATGGCTGGATTAAAGTGAAGCATTCCGTTGCGTGTCTCAATCCCTGTATAGGCTCTCTGCATGATGTCCACGCTGCCGGCCATGGCGCCAAGATGGATACCTTCTGGTGTTGTTCCACCCTGGATGTCGGATACATCGCTTTCCAGGGCTTCCTTGAACATCTCCCAGGACCTTGTCCTGTTGGACCTGGCAAGTACCCATGAATGAACTATTCTGCTTAGTGTTGAACCATGGGAAGTCCTCTGCAGGTAATATTCCACGTTGCGGGGAATCATGTCGGGATCAAATTCATAGCCTAATCCTTCGAATATTTCCTTTAGTTCCTCTGCGGAGAAAAGGTAGAACAGCATGAGAACATCAGCCTGCTTTGATGCCTTGAATCTGTTAGGAGTATCATTTTCGGCTCCAAGGATCCTGTCAAGCCGCTGAATGTCGTCGTATTTTTCCCGGTATCCTTCCCAGTCGAATTCCTCCAGTTTCTCGTAACCCTCGAACTGGCTGATAATACCTTGCCCGTGGAAGGGTATCTTAATTTTTTTCGTGATATCCATCCAGTAATCCACTTCCGATTGGTCCAGGCCTATTTTTTCACAAACCTGCTCGCATTCTGTCTTTGAAAGGATCTTAAATATATCCCTGGCCCTTTTAAAGAGCCATACAACCATGACGTTGGTGTAAGAGTTATTGTCCAGGCCCGGTTTATCTGAGTCGGGATAGCCGTCATGATATTCATCGGGACCCATAACTCCCTTTATCTCGTAACGTTCTTCTTTCTCGTTCCAGTTGGTAATACTTCCCCAGAAACGAGCTATCTCCAGGAACATCTCTGCACCGTAGAAGGACATGAATTCGATATCTGCCGTTACTTGATAATAGTGCCAGATATTATAGGCTATGGCAGCATTTACATGTCTCTGAAGGGATGAATTGTCAGGAACCCACTCACCGGATTTGGGATTAAGGTGAATGACCTGGCTTTCCTCTCTTCCGCTGCTTCCGCTCTGCCAGGGATACATGGCTCCACTGAAGCCTTTTTCTGAAGCTGCATGGCGAGCTTCTTCGAGCCTTCTATATCTGTACATAAGTAGAGACCTTGTGATTTCGGGCATCCTGAGATTCAACATTGGAAAAATAAATATCTCGTCCCAGAAAATATGTCCCCTGTATGCTTCTCCATGCCATCCACGGCTTGGTACTCCTACGTCCAGGTCCATTGAATGCATGGATGTTGTCTGCAGCAGGTGGAAGGTATAAAGTCTCAGGATAATTGCAGTGTCTTCTCCTGAATGGTGATTGGAGGATTTGAAATCTACCTCGAAACGGCGCCACAAATGGTCCCAGGCAAGAGCGTGAGATTCCAGAAGGGAGGAGAAGTCAGGAGCCCTTTGGAGTAGGTTCTTTGCCTGTAGTCCACACTGTGAAATGGCATCGTCCTTCGAGGTATAAAGAGTTACGATCTTTTCGGCACGAAGGGTTTCTCCCTTATCTATTTTAATTCTGAAGCGTTGCTCAATATAGCCATCCCTTACGAGAGTTTCAGATTCTGGTGTCGCTCTGCCGCTGGCTGTGTAGATATCGGTCCTTGCAGCCTGGGCGATCTCGATCTGGGACTGGTTAGTCTTTACGGAGAGAAATATACTGTTATTGTTAATTCGGGAGTTTTCCAACGGTTCCAGGTGTTTGCTGTTGAGATCGCTGTATCTCTCAACACCTGCGTTGATAACAGTTCCGTCAAGTGCGGAAAGGAATTCGATCTCACCGGACCAGTTCTGAGCTTCTATTGATGTTTCCAGGCCGGCAAAATGTCTTTTTTGCATGTGGACAAAACGTCTGTTTTCAAGAGTGGTTTCTTCTCCTTTGGGAGTTCGAAAGGTAACACTGCGTTGAAGTATTCCTTCTTTCAGTTCAAGTTTCTGGTGATAGGAGAGTATCTCTACTTTTGAAAGGGCAAACCAGTCCCCTCCGTTTATCCGGAATTTAAGGGGAAGCCAGTTAGGCAGGTTAAAGAGATCCTCGTTCTCTATTACATTTCCGGAGATCTCCGTCTCAAGCCTGTTGTACTCGCCTGCCAGATAGGTTCCTGGATAGTGGTGCTGGTCTGCGTCCTCTTCTGAAGAAGCTCCCCGCGATGCAAAATATCCGTTTCCGAGGGTGCAGAGGGCTTCCCTTAGTTTTTCATTTTCAGGGTTGTATCCGTTATATTCAAAGGTCCAGTTTTTCATGAAAGAGCCTCCTTGTTATCAGGAAAGTCTGGCAAGTTGCATTAGAAACGCCTGTACTTCTGATGTATTGTTCAGGTAATATTCTGCAAAGGTCTTCCTGTTCCTCTCACCGTCTCTTACTATTATTCCTGTTCCTTTGTTTTTTATTTCCCTGAAGGCGTCCTCGTCTGTTGTGTCATCACCGATATATATTGTCAGACTGTTGTCAAAATCGAGTCCCAGGGCTTTCATTACCCAGAGGAGAGCTTTCCCCTTGTCCCACTCAATGTCAGGTTTGAGCTCAAAGACTTTTTTCCCTGTTCCCTTTACAAGGGAGGGAAAACCGGAAAGGACTTCGTCTACTATTTTCTCCACCTCAGCTGTTTCTGGCTTCTCTACCATCCTGTAATGAACAGCTATTGAAAATTTCTTGCGTTCCACAAGGGAACCTTTGATTGATCCAAGTTTTTCCCTTAGTTTAGCTTCTGCCTTCTCAAGATCCGGAAGGATGTCGGTCCCCATCTGGAATCCTTTCTGTTCGCCTTCCATGGAAGAGATGTCAAAACCGTGGCTTCCGGCGTATATTATATTGTCTATCTGTACAAGGTTCCTTACGTCCTCGAGATCCCGTCCGCTTATAACTGCCACGGTTCTTTTGCTGGCGATTTTTTTTACAGTATCTCTCATCTCCTCGGACATAACAGCCATATCAGGTCTATCGACGATGGGAGTAAGGGTCCCGTCGTAATCAAGAACTATAAAAAGCTTCTTCCCTTTCGCCCTCTCTATTATATCCTCAGCCTTTTCCAGCGCAGATGGAAGTTTATCCATCATTAAATAAGAATTATCCCCCTGCTGGGGTATCAATTCATTCATATCTTTTATCACCATATGTGCCCCCTTTTCCTCAAGGTCATCTCCGTGGCCGGTTCTGTCCACTCCTACCACAAGTCCGAAATTTCCTCTTCTTCCTGCTTCCACGCCTGAAAGGGCGTCTTCAAAAACTACAGATCTGGAAGGATCTACGTCAAGTCTTTTTGCCGCCTCTATAAAAATATCGGGATCTGGTTTGCCTTTCAATCCGGTTCTTTCAGAAACGATTCCGTCCACCTGTACGTCGAAAAGGAATGATAGTCCAGCTGATTCAAGGACCGCGGAGCAGTTCTTGCTCGATGAAACGACTGCTGTTTTAAAACCTTCGGATCTAATCCTTTTTATGTAGAAAACAGCATCTTCAAATATCTCAACACCGAGTTTCTTGAGATTCTTCTGAAAAAAGGTGTTCTTCATGTTGCCAAGGGCACAAACAGTATCGTAGCCAGGTGGATCTGACGGATCCCCCAATGGAAGCTCCATCTTCCTGGATTTCAGAAAACTCCTGACGCCTTCGTACCGGGGTTTACCGTCAACATATTCCTGGTAGTCATGTACCGGGTCAAAGGGAGTCCGTTCTGAGTCCTCATGCCATGCTTTCTTTTCGAGGAAATCATCAAATAACTCTTTCCATGCTGCTGAGTGAACCTTTGCTGTCCTTGTTATGACTCCGTCAAGATCGAAGAGGGCAGCATCATAGTCTTCTTTTGTGATCATCCTGTTTATTTCTTTTGACAAGGAATGTCCTCCTTATTATTGCTTTCTATTATACTATTGCTCTCATAATCCTGTGGTTATGTAAAGCTGGAAAGGCAGATTTAAAAACAGTATGTCTGGGGTAATGGTAGTATAAATCAAAGGTTATTTGGCATGGCATGTTTAAGTTGATCTCAGTTGTTGGCGTTTTCCAGTTTTTCCGTTATTTCCTTTTCAAGATCTTCCGCTTCCTTTTCGAGTGTTTCCATTAGATGAAGTTCTTCAATGCTTATCTTTTGGCCTGAAATAGCGGTGGCTTTAAGTTGCAGGTAAGTGTTTATCTTCTCTTCGGGATAACCTAGGAAGAGCCAGTTGGATGCCCGAAACAGATCTTCCACCGGGAAGATTTGAAAATCTCCATTTTCAAAAAAAAGGTCTATCTGTCTGACAAAGTTCAATGGAGGCGTGAGAGACACCGATATATTCTGTGCGCCGTATCCATATCCCAGAATAAAGCAGAGTTTTTCTTTTTCTGTCAGGTTCTGCCAGCCACCGTAGTGGGCAAAACTGCCGTTTCCTGTATTTGCGTACAGAAAGGGCGAGGGGGCAGCGATGAGGGCAAAACAAATAATCAGCGCTATGGCAATTTTCTTCAAAAAAACACTCCTTTGATAGATGGGCTTTCTATTTACTTTAAGGGATATTGTAAAGAAAATGATTTTACTAATCAAATAATAAAACGCAAAAACTCAGTGTTTAAGATGGATCAGGCCGACGGTGAATATACCGATCTGAACCATTTTTAAAATTCAACAGCAAAAGCTCTGACAGGAGATGCCTCAGAATCTTCCATCTTCAAGGGCATACAGCTGAAGTAAAAGGTTTCTGATGCAATGTCGTCAAGATTAGCAAGGTTTTCAACGACAAGTATATCCTGCCTGAATAAAACATGGTGTACTGGGAAATTATCGGAATCAATTGTATCTATGGAAAGGGTATCTGTTCCGATACCCTTTATCTGGTTGTCAGCAAGATACTGTGCTGCCTCTACCGTAAGAGAAGGAAAAGGTTCGTAATATCTGTCCGTTCCCCAGTATTTTCCCCATCCGGTTTTAAGAAGAACATAGTCGATCTTTTCTATTTCTTCGATCTTCCTGTTGGCTATCACAAGGTCGTCAGTTTCTATCTGCCCTCTGTTAAGACCAGAACAGTCTATTATAACTGCCTTTCCCCAGAAGGCTGAGACAGGATAATCCTCGAGTTTCTTCCCGTCCTCGATCATGTGGGAAGGAGTGTCAATGTGCGTACCTGTGTGTGATGAGAGTACGAAGACGCTCTCTCTGTAACCCTCTTCTGGTACAGAAGAAACATGTCTAATAGAAGGTTGATCACTTCCGGGGTACATCTGAATGTCAGATGTTATAGCCCTCGTCAGGTCGGTTATCTTCATAGATATCAACTCCGGTCTTTTTTAGTTCTGATCTCTTCTACTGCCTGCTGGTATTCATCTTTAATGAAACTGCAGGCCTTGATCACTGCTTCTTTCATAATGTGGATGTTTCCGTCAGTTGTAAAGGGAATAATGTTTTTGTCGATATAGTTTTCTGGAACAACAACAGAAAGTACGGCAGAT
>Ga0102926_1002093_pt1 | contig 11658 bp, 16 predicted proteins | sample SalPonR1_A_D2_MG_FD_78173 | JGI IMG/M metagenome (GOLD analysis project Ga0102926, IMG submission 78173) | Salt pond soil microbial communities from South San Francisco under conditions of wetland restoration - Salt Pond MetaG R1_A_D2_MG | ecosystem: Environmental > Aquatic > Marine > Intertidal...
AGAAAATGCAAAGACAAAAGATAAAAAAGCAAAGACAAAATAAAATCAAAAATCATTTTGATGCATTTGGTTTTTAAATGTTTTGCATTTACTGCCAACTGACGAAGTGGAAAGTGGAAAGTAGAAAGTAGTAAGTGGAAAGTGGGAAGGAAAAGACAAAGAATAAAAAGCAAAAACAAAAAAAGACTGGGATTGTTTATCCCAGTCTTTTTTGCCTAATCAATTATCAATCTCCGATGTCCAGCTGTCGATCAAGTCAGGGTTGTTTTTGACAAAGTCATTAGCGGCGTCATCAGCGGGTGTTCCATTTTTGATTTCCAGCATAACTTCACCTAATTGCTCTGTGCTGATGGTGTAATTTTGCAAGAATGCAGTTACTTCCGGGAGTTCCTCTTTTATTCCGGGACGCCCCATCGTTTTAATATATTCACCATCGCCCATGGTTAAATCGGGATCTTTAAGGAATTTTAAATTCCATTTTGACCACTTCCAATGTGGTTTCCAACCAGTTACGGCCACCCATTTACCTTCGTCAATTAAACGCCCCAGTTCTGCTGTCATGGCAGGCCCGCTGCTTTCTGTCAGGGCCCAATCATTCAATTCATAATTAGGCATAACATCCTCTTTGACAACAATCATTTCCGCAGCACCGGGATCAATTCCAATAATGCGGCCTTCAAATTCTTCTTTATAATCTTTCATTTCCGTTAAACTATCAATGTCAACATACTCGGGAACGACAATTCCAATTTGAGCAGAGGTATAATTGTTATTAAGCTCAACAAGAGTATCGCCATATTTTTGCCAGTAATTCCGATCGGTATCAGGCAGCCATGAGCAGACAAAGGCATCTATTTCACCAGTGGATGTTGCCTGATACATGGCGCCGGTTTGCAGAACGGGGGTGTTGACTTGGTAGTCCATCTCTTCCAGCACATTTTTTACAATGTGGGTAGATGCTTCCGCTGAAGCCCATTGGACATATCCTATTGTTACTTCGCCCTTTGCGTCTGTATTTGTTTGAGAGACGGGACTTTCCATAAGAGAGCATGCAGTACTGCTTAATAAAAGCATTGATGAAAAGATGATTAAAGATATTTTTTTGATTGTTTTGATAATGAATTCCTCCTATTTATTTATATTTTTTTTGCCGAATTTTATATTGCTTGTTATACGGTCCAGCATGATGGCAAGTATGACTACGCTCAATCCGGCTTCGAAACCAACACCGATTTCCATTTTCTGGATACCATTTAGGACGTTGCTGCCTAATCCCGACGCCCCGATCATAGATGCAATCACAACCATGGACAGAGACAGCATAATCGATTGATTTACTCCGGCCATGATTGAAGGCAGCGCCATTGGCAACTGAATTTTCAACAACAACTCAAAAGGAGTAAAACCGAATGAATTCCCTACTTCAATAAGTTCATCAGGAACTTGGTTCAAACCAAGTCTTGTCAATCGGATAGCTGGAGGCATAGCGAAAATGACCGTTGAAATAACTGCAGGCACTTGACCGATGCCGAAGAACATTACCGCAGGGATAAGATAGACAAACGGAGGCATGGTTTGCATGAAGTCAAGTGTTGGCGTTAATATTCGATCAGTGTGTTTTGATTTGCTGCACAGAATGCCAATCGGTATGCCAAGAAATAAGGAAAAGAATCCTGCAACAAGAACGAGAACAAATGTTTGTATAAATGAAATCCACAAGCCCATTCCGAAAACCAGAAGCAAGCCAAAGAAAGAAAAAAACGCAATCTTTCTACTTGTAAAAATCCACGCAAAAATAACCAATGAACCTATAAAAACAAGCGGGGGCAAAAAAAGCAATACACTTTCGGTGCCAACCATGAATCCCTCGATGATATTCGCAATGCTTGAAAAGAACGGCTTGAAATGATCCAATAAGTAATGAATGAATAATTCCACAAAATATCCTATCTTAATATTCATTTAATAAATCTCCTTTATATGTTTTCCAAGATGGTTCCCTTAACCAGTATGCCGAGCAGATAATTGCCTGAATCAAGTACCGGAAAAGGGACATTCGATTGCGAAAGGTCAGAAGCAATATCGTTGATTGTATCATCCGGCGAGACGGTTTTTGTTTGTCTGATAAGCGCTGAAATATCCTTGTCGCCATTTTTTATGGCTTTGTATACGTCTTCAAAGCGAACAATTCCTTTGTAGCGGCGTTTATGATCGACAACAAATATGCTTGTAAAGTTATTTTGACTCATTTTATAGCGCGCGACGTTTAGTCCGTCGTTTTCATAAAGAAGAGCCGCAGGCTTTATCATAATGTTGCTGGCAGTCAATACAATTGAACGGTTTACATTTTTAACAAAGTCTTCAACATAGGGAGTTTTGGAATTTGTAAGAATATCTTCGGGTGTTCCAAGTTGAACAATCTCGCCATCTTTCATGATAGCTATTCGATCGCCCAGTTTTAAAGCTTCGTCCAGATCATGAGTAATGAAAACAATGGTTTTGTTCATTTCATCGTACAGATCCAAAAGCAATTCTTGCATTTCTTGTTTGATGAGTGGATCAAGTGCGCTAAAAGGTTCATCCATCAGAAGAATTGAAGGGTTTACAGCCAATGCACGTGCCAGTCCAACACGCTGCTTCATTCCACCGCTGAGTTCACCGGGATACTTGTCCTCCCAACCCTTGAGACCGACTTTTTGTAAAGAGCTTTCAGCTCGATTCATTTTTTCCTCTTCGGAAAGTGCTTGTGCGTCTAAACCCAAGGTTGTATTTTCCAAAACTGTTTTATATGGAAGCAAACCGAAATTTTGGAAAACCATTCCGAATTCTTTTTTTCGAATTTCCCGAAGAGCCTTTTTATCAAGCGACTTGATGTCAGTACCGTTTACAATGACTCGACCTTCTACTGGATCGATAAGTCTGTTTAAACATCTCAGCAATGTCGATTTGCCACTGCCCGAAAGGCCCATTATGACGAAGATTTCATTGGATTGGATAGTAAAATTCACATTGTTGATGCCGACAGTCAACCCGGTCTGCTTTAGTACATCTTTTTTTGTGTGTCCAGTTTTAATCATTTTGAGACCTCGTTTGGGATTATGCCCAAAGATATGAGTTAAATTATGGACTTCGATCTTGTTCATTAAAATTATCCCCCTGAAATTTTAAAAAGCTTATGTTTGTTTGAAAATTAAAAAGCACTCCAACTCCGTGTATTAGTATTTAATACGCAGAGTTAGAGTGCTTAAGTTTCGCCTTTTCGGCTCACATTAAACCATTGTCTTTATAGTCTAACCCGAGACCGTTATATTATTTGTTGATCTCAAGTAAACCCCAGTTCTACAAGTGTTTTTCAATACTGATTTCGGATCGTTTACATTAGCTTGCAGAAATCCTGCACACTGTATTGCGGCATGATTCATCTCACTAAATTCTTAATTACAATATCTAGTTCACATTTATATTCAATTGAATTTCATTACACATGATAACATTGATTATTAGTGGGGTCAAGGATGATTTTGACACGGTGCTGCAAAATGCATACAAATAACCACATATGCGTCAATCAAAAACTGGAGGGTTACAGAAAAAGCCTATCGGTTTAGAGGAAGGAGCAATTTGTTTTATCAAGACCCCAGGGTCAGGGCGCAAAGCGGCAACCTTTTTATCTTCAACGAAGATGGCAATTATGGTACATTAGAAGAAGAGAAAAAGGATTTGAAACAATCAAGGAAAAGGGTGGAAACAATGAATGGAGTTTTTCTTCAAGGCGGAGGAGCAAAAGGAGCTTTTCAAGCGGGAGTTCTTTACGGTTTGCATAAAAGCGGACTAGAATTTCAAATAGCATCCGGTACATCGATAGGAGCTGTAAACCTGTACTTCATGCTTACAGGCAACGTTGAGAAATTGCGTGAAGTTTGGATGAATGTCGAAGTTCCCAAGTTTGACCATGACTATGCGAACATAGACAGGGTAATAGACAATGAGCCCATAATTAAAATACTTAGAGGGCTTCCGGACAACGGCGGCGAAATAAACAAGGCGTATGTCAACCATGTGCTGGTAAAGGATTGCAAGGTTTGCGAAGAGGAAAAGGAAATAGCATCTCTTGACAAGGAAAGCAGGCTGAGGCACATAAAATACAGCTCCCTGCTCCCTTTCCATGGTGAAAGAAAGGATTCGAGGGAAAAAATAATAGGTGAATTCAACTCTGAAAAGGTATTTGAATTGTTCAAAAGAGATGTAGAACAAGGAATCTATGAAGGATATAGGCTGGACGGTGGAATCAAGAACAATCTGTTCATGGAACCGTTTCTTGAAAACAGGGTGGACAAACTGTATTTGATTGTCTTCAAAAGGGACTTCAGTGTTCCGGATGAAATAGAAAAGGCATATGGAGAAAGACTCTCTGTGATTTGTCCGCAAAAAGACTTTGATAGGGGGGACACACTGCGTTTTGAAAGGGATTTTTGCAGAGGATGGTTTTCGCGAGGGGAAGATGCGGCAAGGGAGGTTGCATTTTGATGGAAAACAAAAGAACTAAGGGCATTGTTTCCGCCTGCCTTATTACAGCTTTGCTTTGTCTGGCGGTGTTTGGATCATACATGCAGAAGGATAAAAAAGATATAATTGAAATGGAAAATGTAGTGGTTTCAAACATGCTTTGCGGCTACGTGGACGCATTGGATGTTTATGGAAGCAATCTGCAGATTTTGGCGTTTGAGAAGGACAATCCGGTATACATATACAAGCTTCATGAAGCCCTTGGAATGATGAAGTCGGGCGCAGACGCAGTGAGTCGCGAAACCTACGGCGGAATTATTCCAGAGGGCTTAAGTCAAAGCATGAGAGATCTGACGAGGCAGCTTTCCAACTTTACTTACAGGTTTGCGGGTATATATCCCGGCCAGGATCCCGCAATTGACGATTCAGTGTCGGAAATGGCTAAACAGATACATCAGGCATCCAGAATGCTTGACAATGCTCTTAAGGCCTCTTCGGGTGAGCCGTGGATAAAGAATCCGATAAATGAAGACGAATGGATGCTTGACAGGGGCTACAGGCTAAATGATTCTGCTGCTGATGTTTCGACATTGGAAATAAACAGACTTATTGAAGAAAATGAAAATATAATGCGGCAATTGGAATGGTAAAAAACCGTATGGTTCGAAATGTGATTGCGTGAGACAGCACAGTGCAGGAGGATAGGCGTATGGAAAAATGGATATTGTTCGATTGCATGGAGACTTTGATCGACATGACTGATCTCCCGAAAGCTCAAGATTATGCCCTGTGGGCCTATGAGGGGTCTGAAGCGGAAAATCTGTGGGCGGGCTTTAATGAATTCTACACCGATTACAGAGCTGCATGCGTCGAGATTGAAAAAGAATTGCCGCGTTTCCGCGAATATGAAATGAAAGAAAGATATGCTAGAATCTTGAGTGCGAAAGCAAATAAAAGTCAGCTTGACGACCTCGTAAAGAATATGGATGATGTGTTTTGGGAAAGGTATTCCGGCAAGTGTTATGCAAGGGAGTCTGTATTGGAGGCTGTGGATGCCTTGTCAAAAAAACATCCCATGGGAGTTGTTTCAAATTTCAAGATCAGGAGCGGAGTACGCTCGATCCTCGAAAATGCGGGTTTGCTCGGATATTTTGAGTTCACTGTGAATTCGTGCGAAATAGGATGGAAAAAGCCCCATGACAACATATACAATGCGGCAAAAGAACTGGCCGGGGTCGACTTCGGCAGCATTGTTTTCATCGGCGACGATTATGGAAATGATTATGAAAAACCCGAGGCACTGGGCTGCAAAACGGTTTTGTATGATCCTTCAGGTTGTCATCCTGAAGCGCTCAGCAGTATACGCGACTTTAAAGAATTGTTGAAACTCGACATTTAAGAGGAGGAAAAGGATAGCAATGAGTAAGAAAAACAAGAAAAACAAGGAAAACAAGAAACAGCCGCAAAAGCCGCAGGCGGACTTCAGACTCTTGTACTATGGAATCGGATTTTTGGCGTTGGGACTTGGAATGCAGTATTTCGGATATGATCAAAGCAAGACAGGCAATTATTTGAGGATGATATTTCTTTGGATTGCCGTTGTTCTCAACATAATGCATATTTTGAGATACAGGGCGAGCAGGAAAAAATGATTGCGCTTGCAAGCGGAGGTTTGAAATGGATAGGAACAGGCAGATAAAAATAGCATCCTGGATTGGGATAACCGGAAATATGGCGCTTTCATCGGCAAAGATTCTAATAGGCGTACTTTCGGGAAGCATGGCGGTAATAGGAGATGGAATCGATTCGGCTACCGACATAGTCATGTCCCTCATAACATTGTTCGCTGCAGCAATAATGGCAAGACCGCCCGATCCCGAGCATCCGTATGGATACGGCAGGGCAGAGACCGTGGCCACAAAACTCTTGTCTTTCATGATATTTTTCGCGGGGGCGCAATTCATGATAAGCACGGTTTCCAGGTTCCAGAGAATTGAAACTCTGCAAAAGCCCGATATTTCAGCCGTTTACGTAATATTGGCATCTGTTGCGGGAAAACTCGTTTTGTCGAGAGTGCAGCACTACATGGCAAAGAAATCCGGAAGCGCAATGATATCGGCGATAGCAAAAAACATGCAGAACGACATATTGATTTCATTGGCTGTTCTTTTCGGATTGGCGTTCACATTTGTAATGGACATGCCCATAATGGACCTCGTGACAGCCTTCGGAATAAGCATATGGGTAATGAAGTCGGCACTTTCCATATTTTTGGAAACCAGCTCTGAAGTAATGGAGGAAACCAAGGATTTGTCCATATACGACACCTTGTTTGAAATAGTCTCGAGAGTCGAAGGGGCTAATCATCCTCACAGGACGAGGGTGAGGAAATTCGGCGACCTTTTGTACATTGATATGGATATAGAGGTCAACGGGGATTTGAAGGTAAAGGAAGCGCACCTTATAGCTCACGAGCTTGAAAGGAAGATACACGATGAAATTGAGGAAGTATACGATATAATGGTTCATATAGAACCCTTGGGATGCACAATGAAGGATGAAAAATTCGGGCTCTCGCAGGAAATAATAAACAAGACAAAAATCGACAAAGGGGGAAGATGAATGTTTGTAATGAATGAAGAGGGTAAAAAATTCGACTTGAAAGAGGGGATACACTCCACGATAAAGGGCTTTGGAGGAGGACTCATGGCGGTGGAAAACAAATTTGAGAAAGGTGCGGTTGCACCTGGTCACAAGCACGTACACGAGCAGATTGCCTACATTGTGAGCGGCAAGTTCGAGTTTTCACTCAATGGCGAAAAACGGCTTCTAAAGGCAGGAGACAGCCTTTACGCTGCGTCTCAAGAGGAGCATGGCTGCGTATGCATCGAAGAGGGAACGGTGCTTGATGTTTTTTCTCCTCAAAGGGAAGATTTTTTGCAAAAATAAAAAAGAAAAAGACTAAAATGGGAGAGGAAGATAAAAATGGTTGAAGAAAGAAAACAAAAGGTATATAAAAAACTTGAAGAGCTTGGAATTTCATATGTTAAACACGAGCATCCCGCTGTTTTCACAAGCGAAGAAGCTGCAAAATATTCCGAGGGAATGGAAGGGGCCCAGTGCAAGAACCTCTTTTTGAGGAATGCAAAAGGAAACAGGCAGTATCTTGTCGTGATTGAACATACCAAAAGGGCCGACCTTGGAACACTCAAGACAAAACTGGGAGAAAAGGGGTTGAGCTTCGGATCGGACAAGAGGCTTTTAAAGTATATGGGTGTTGAAAGCGGTGCCGTTTCACCTTTCAATTTGATAAACGACACGGAAAACAAGGTTGAGGTTGTCGTGGACAACACACTGAAAAGAAGCGAAAAAGTGAATTTTCATCCGAACGCCAATACAGAAACTCTAACGGTTTCATACAAGGATTTCATGAAGTTCTTGAAAGAAATGGACAAGGACCCGCTTTTCATAAATATAGGCTAAGATTCAATTCCAAAGAGGATTGCCGCGAAATCTGTCGAATATCTTATGAAAGACAGAAAAAGAGTGGTGAAATGGATGGTTTTCGAGAAAAGAGAATTGCTGGAGAATGTGTCTACCGAACATTCGGAGCTGCAACTCTGGAAATGCGCGAATGGCGAATCGGAAGACTATGAAATAATTATCAATGGAGTTTTCATAATGGCCACATACAACAGCGGATCCTCTGAATTTTTGATAAGAGGTGCTGTTGACCGATTGCAGGGGGACAAACCCTTGTCTGTACTCATAGCCGGATTGGGAATGGGGTTTACCGTTGCGGAGGCTTGCAGATGTGAAAAAATCAAATCCATCGATGTTGTTGAAATGGAAGAAGTAATAGTGGAGTGGAACCGGAAATATTTCCAGACGTATGAACAATCCTGCCATGACGAAGGGAGGACATCCCTTCACATTGAAGATTTTTATGTTTACGCAATGAATTCGAAGAAGTCCTATGACATAGTAAGCATTGACATAGACAACGGTCCTATGCTGCTTGTCAATGAAGGCAATGAAAAGGTATACACCAGAAGGTTCATGGGTGTCGTAGAAGAGGTCTTGAATGAAGGCGGAGTGTGCGTCATATGGTCTTGCGACCGGGACAGGCGCCTCGAACAAAGCATGAAAAGTGTTTTCGACGAGGTCGAAATCGAAGAGCAGACAGAGGAGTTCAAGGGAAGGGACGTATCCTATTACCTTTATTTTGGTAGAAAGAGGGATTATAAATGAGCATTATTGTAAGAGTGGCTCTTTTGTTTTTCGCTGCTGCAATATTTTTGTTTCTGGTAAATTACTATCTCATAAAATATCATACCAGGAAAGCCGCAACCGAAGGCAAAAAGATAAAGAAGGACAGGAATGCCCAGCTTTGGGGCAAAAAAGGCCATGAAGGGATTGTTCCTAAATGGGTTTCATATGTCGGGCTAATGGCTTTTGTCAGTTTTTTCATGGGAATTTTCATGTTTGTCGTAAAAATGTTTTGGAATATTTTTTCATAAACAATAAAAAAACCGCATCCTCAAAAGAGGTGCGGTTTTCATTTGGTAGTCGATATGATTTCCAATCTTCCTTCCAAATCAAGCTTAAAGTGTTTTGGTGGTCTCAGTCCCTTCGGAAAAATATCGTCGGTTGATTGAGAAACATCTTCAAATTCAAAGTGTTTTGGTGGTCTCAGTCCCTTCGGAAAAATATCGTCGGTTGATTGAGAAACATCAATGTAGCTTAATATATATATACCCATGGAAATATCTATTAAACATTGATATAATATAGATTAATAATACCCTTGGTGGGTATAATTGTATTGAAAGGATGTGAGAGCAATGAAGATCACCATAGATGAAAAGGCCATGGAATTGATAAAATCCAAAGCCGCCGAGGATTTGGTCGTTGATATTCAAAAGTGCGGAGGCTGAGCATCCGCACCCATGCCGTTCGTTGTAATGGCAAAGCCGACAGACCCGTTCAAATTTGAAACCCATGATGTCGATGGAATAAAGGTGCATATGAATAAGAGCGCCTTGGCAAAGAAAGGCGGGGTAGTAATATATGTCGAAAGATTCCTGTGGATAAAAAGACTCGAGGTCAGAGGACTAAAACTCTGATGATTGGAAAAAAGACAATTGGAATTGAAGGAAAATCAAAGGTCCCGGCATTTAAGGGGCCTTTTTTTGTAAATTTCTTCTCCGTGAAGGAGTAAGGGCGGAGGATATTGAAATAATGACTATAAATCAAAGAAATTCTACAGGGAGGATATTTTTCATGAGCATTCTTGTTACGGGCGGGGCGGGATACATAGGAAGCCATACCGTTGTAAAGCTTTTGGAGGCGGGGGAAAAAGTCGTCGTAATAGACAACTTATCAAACAGCAAGGCCGAGGTTTTTGCCCGAATAAAAGAGATAACGGGGAAAAAAGTCAAGTTTGTCCATGGGGACATACTTGACCGGTTGATTCTTGATGAAGTGTTTTCGGAAAACGAAATAGAGTCCGTCATCCATTTTGCAGGAATGAAGGCGGTTGGAGAATCGGTGGAGAACCCCTTGAAGTACTACCGAAACAATGTGTCGGGGACAGTTTCCTTGCTAGGGGCAATGGAGGAACATGGGGTCAAGACGATTGTATTCAGCTCGTCGGCAACCGTATACGGGGCGGGAAACGAACCTCCTCTGACGGAGGAGATGCCTCTTTCAACCACCAATCCATACGGGGCTACAAAACGAATGATAGAAGAGATTCTCTGCGACATACATGAAGCCGATGACGAGTGGAGTGTCTCCATACTGAGATACTTCAATCCCATAGGGGCGCATGAAAGCGGTTTGATGGGAGAAAATCCGAAAGGGATTCCAAATAATCTCATGCCCTACATCACACAGGTTGCATCTGGCAAAAGGCTCAAGCTGATGGTTTTTGGAGACGACTACGATACTTGTGATGGAACAGGTGTAAGGGATTACATACACGTTATGGACCTCGCGGAAGGCCATTTGAGGGCGCTCGAAAAACTGAAGCGCGAAGCCGGTCTTTTTATTTACAATCTTGGGACTGGAAAAGGCTTCAGCGTGCTCGAAGTCGTTTGCGCTTTTGAAAATGCAACCGGGATAAAAATACCATATGCTATAGCGGGGCGGAGGAGCGGAGATGTCGCAGAGTGCTTTGCCGACCCTTCAAAGGCAATGGCCGAGCTTTCCTGGAAGGCGGAGAGGAATCTCGAGGACATGTGCCGCGACTCGTGGCGCTGGCAGAAAGGAAATCCGGAAGGATATTGAATTTTGAGAAACAATGAATAAATGGAACTTTGCAAAACAAAATGCGTCTAATGGAAAAAAAAGAAGGAGAGGTGAGCTTTATGAAAAAGATCATTTCATGGGCGGTTCTTGTTTCCATGATTGCATTGGCTTTTGCCCCTTTGTCTGCTTTTGCCGACAGTCCAAAGGAGCTTGAGAGAGCCATAACGATAGCCAAGGAAAAATTTTCAATATCGGAAGTATACGACCAGTTCAGCTACGACGTTCAGGAGGCTGGAGGCAGGAAAGTATGGAACATGGCATGGAGGTCGGACGATGCAAACGACGGAAACATAAGGGTTTCGATCGATTCGGACGACATGGTTATTTCTTACAGAAAGTACAAGCCTTCCAAGAATGAGGGGAGCAAGCTGCCCGTCTACTCGCGCGGCGAAGCCGCTCTGAAAGCCCAAGCTTTCATGGAAGGCCTCGAGCAAGGCCTGACCGGCAATATCGCGGAGGACAGGCGCAGGGAGGAATCCGTTTCGAGCCGAGCCTATTGGTTTTCATACCACAGGGTGTCCGGTGGCATTCCCTTCTATGGCAATACCATAAGCATCGAGGTCGACAAGGACACCGGAGAAGTAAAAAGCTACAGACGCAATTGGGACAGCAAAACCGTATTTCCAGCGCCCCAAGGCGTAATAGGCATGGAAGCGGCGCAGGAAGCCTACGCCGAAAAGATCGGAATCGAGCTTGTATACAAATACAGGGTGGATGGCGAAGAGATTGCGCCCTACCTGGTATATGAGCCCAAGGAAAGCGGCAGTGCATGGATAGACGCATTCACCGGAGAAAAGATAAATTCTCCCGGATACTATTATTCGGGTTTTGCGGAGGAAG
>Ga0102926_1002094_pt1 | contig 11656 bp, 9 predicted proteins | sample SalPonR1_A_D2_MG_FD_78173 | JGI IMG/M metagenome (GOLD analysis project Ga0102926, IMG submission 78173) | Salt pond soil microbial communities from South San Francisco under conditions of wetland restoration - Salt Pond MetaG R1_A_D2_MG | ecosystem: Environmental > Aquatic > Marine > Intertidal...
AGTTAAAAAATGCTCTACCAGGCTCTTTACCGCTGTACCGGCTAATCCGCCAATAACTCCGGCCAGTAAACCACGACCGGCGGCTTTGGAATAAGAATCCTTTTTCAATAAAGTTTGTACTTTCATATTGTATGATTTTACATATTAAAACTATCCATTATGTGAGTTTTCTACAATTGTTTAACAAGGATTTAGGAGCAGAAATTTAAAATTTGGTAATTTTGGGTATGGCACAAAAACTAAATACCGCAATAATACAGGCAAATTTAAAGTGGGAAGATCCCCAGGAAAACCGAAGCTTTTTTTCAAAAGAGATCAAAGCACTTTCTGAAGATGTAGATTTAATTATCCTACCCGAAATGTTCACCACAGGTTTTAGCATGAATGCTGAAAGGCTGGCCGAACAGACCGATGGTTTAAGTTTGCAGTGGATGCGCGAAATTGCAAAGCTTAAAGATGCAGCGGTAACCGGAAGCCTGATCATTGCCGAGAATGGTAATTATTACAATAGGCTTTTCTTTGTTTTTCCTGACGGAACTTATAAAATCTATGATAAGCGCCACACTTTTACTTTGGCTAACGAACATAAAACCTATACCGCCGGAAAAGAGCGTTTGGTGGTGGAATATAAAGGCTGGAAGATTTGTCCCCTGGTATGCTATGACCTTCGATTCCCGGTTTTTTCAAGGAATACAGAAGATTATGATCTGTTAATCTATGTTGCCAATTGGCCAAAGAAACGGGTTTTTGCCTGGGATACACTTTTAAAAGCCCGCGCCATAGAAAATATGAGTTACTGCATTGGTGTAAACCGAACCGGAAAGGATGGGAATAAAGCTGAATACAATGGCCACACCGCAGTCTACGACGGTTTGGGAAAAAACATAACCGAGTTGGACAGGGAAGAACCTTTTGTGGAGGAAATTGCCCTGGATAAAAAAGAATTGGAGGAAACTCGAAGTCATTTCAAATTCCTCCAGGATCGAGATGAATTTAGTCTAAAATAAAAGTCTCTGGCATATCCCAGTTGGACCTTACATCTATGGTGTCCCGGTAGTATTGAATTTCCTCCGGTTGAATTCTTTTAAGATAATCCCCGGTATCCCATTTTCGATTTTCATTTTCATCAAAAATCACCCTGATGAGGTTTTTTCCCGGTTTTAGGAAACGAAAATGAAAATTACTATCTCCCGTAGAATATTGTTCATGCTGAACTTCGCCTTTTTCGTTGGTAAGCTGCACTATAATTGGAAATTTATCAACATTTTGAAGGGTTAAAATAATGCTTCCATAATCTGCATAAGATTTTGTGCTAAGCGTATTTTTAATCGTATCGTTGGTGTCGCCAAAAAGATCGGTTACGGCGCCTGGTAGTGTTAAAACCTCGTATTTACTGCTCTCTTCCTTGTCGAAAGAAATGATAATTTCGTTCTCAAGATCGCGTACTTCAGCATTAAAAGGCACCAGAAGAGAATCTCCATCTCTAATACTAATTAAATCTTTATCAAAACCTGTAATCGGGGTATTGGCTAGTAACTTATAATTTTCCTTAAATTGGATAGTGCCCGTAGGCTCGGCAGTAACTCGAAGGGAATCCCGTTCAGCTTCGGCTATTTTGGTGAACAAGGTGTCGCGCCTCTTGGGGCTTACCACTTCAAAAGAAAGACTATCATTTTCAGGTCTAATATTGTACCAATAGTAAAGAGTATCGGTTTCGCGATCTTTTACAATTCTGGATTGAAAGCCTTCCGGTTTTGAGGTTAGCAGGTTGATTTCTACGCTATCCACACCTTTAGAGCCTTCATAGCCAAATAGAATTTGATTTCCTTTTAATAATTTGGGACGTTCCGCTTCGAAATCTAATTTCTCTTTAAATATGCTAATGTTGTAGGTAGAATCTGTTGGTAAGGTTATATAATTTTCAACAAAGCCTATTTTTTCAGTTTTTGGGTTAAAATTATAATTGTCGTTTTTATCTTCTACTGCAAGAATTTGATAGGTGCCCTCTTTAAGGTTTTCGAGCTCAAAATTCACAGAACTATCTAAAGTATAAGTGATGTATCTTGGAGTTTCTTTATATACCAGGGAATCTGAAAAAGTAGAGTCAACTTCATATAAAAAAATAGAAATAAACTCTGAAGGTGCTTTCAGGTAAGCATCTTTAATTGTTCCGGAAATTTTTAAAGAATCCAGGTAGTCACCGGTAGAAAATACGTATTTAAAGTACGGTAGCGCGTTCCCTTCATTATTATCTACAATGCTTTTTCCAAAATTGATGGTATAGGTGGTATTATCCTGTAGCGAATCCAGGTTCTGTATGCGAACATCTTTTCGGGCCGATCCCATAGGCATAATGCTAGGGCGTGGTTCTATTGGCGGCGAAATAACTATTTGCTGCCGCGCGTCTTCCAGCTTAACGTATTCGTTGAAAAAGATCCTGATCTCATCTGCATCAAAATTTGTGTTGTAATTTTCAGGATTTGCCCTAATAAATTTTGGTGGTTCTTCATCTTCAGGGCCACCTTCGGGCATTCCTTTTTTAGCACACTGCACGCAAAGCAAAACCAGCGCAGCAACTATTACAATTCCGGGAATTCGTTTTAGCATAATAATTAAATGAAATCTAAAGACAAAGAAACAATTATTTTAGGTTTTAATGCGGGTATCAGTCTGTAATTGCCATCGTAGCAATACTTAATTTGGTGTTTTTAATTTTTAGAAGTTTATTTCCGCAGGCTTCCAGGGTTGCGCCGGTAGTGGCAAGATCGTCTACCAGTAAAAGATGCTTATTTTCTAATTTCTCAGGATTTTCTACCATAAAAGTAGCGTCAATACTACCCCATCTACCTACACGCTTTTTAAATGTTTGGGTCCTGGAAGTTGATTTCTTTACCAGTGCGTCCTCAATGAATTCAGCATCCAATTTTTTTGCCAGCTCACTTCCAAATTTTGTTACCTGGTTAAAACCTCTTTTCTTTAGTTTCTGGCGGTGTAGTGGTACCGGAATTACACAGTCAATATCTTTAAAACCCTGGTGAATAGATAGCTCTTCACCAAGCCAGTTTCCAAGAAAAATACCAACCTCTTCCTGTTTTTTATACTTAAGGTTATGAATAAGATTTTGTACCATTCCTTTCTTTCTAAAATACAATAAGGAAGTTGCATTTTCCAGGCTCAGGCGAGCATCAAATACTTTTTTGGTGGTGTTCTCGTTATCAAAGTGATAATTCGTAGTTGGGAGTTGGTGTAAACAGGAGGTGCAAATCACTTGTTCAGCCTTCATTAGCGGGCTGTCACAGCAATTACAGATTTTAGGATAGAACAGGTTGGTTAAATCGTGAAACATTTGTTAAGTCCTTGCAGTTTGCCTTACTAAACTCCTAAATTTACAAACAAATTTTATTTATATGATGACCGAAAAGAAAAATAACACCGCGCTTAAGATCTTAACGGGAGTTTTAGCCGTGGCCTTACTGGCCTTAGGTATTTATACAATTAAATTCTATAACGAGGAGAAAGAAAATAAGGCAATTCTTACCAAGGAAAAAGAGGTAATAGAGGATGAGCTGAATGATTTGATCGTGAAATACGATGAAGCTATCGAGGAAAATCAAATTATGGATCAGAATCTTGTAGATGCAAGAGGAAGAATTGAACGGCTATTGGATTCAGTTGAAGATAACGAAGCTAACCTGGTTCTGATCTCGCGCTATCGTCGTGAAATTGGAAACCTGAAAGCTGAAAAAGACCGTTTGTTTAGAGTGGTAGATAGTTTGAACCGTCAAAACCAAATGATGTCTCAAACTTTAGACAGTACAAATGTAGTTTTAGAGGAACGCACCCGTCTATCTGATTCTCTGCAAACTACAAATCAGGATCTTGCTAACAAAGTAGATCGTGCTGCCCAGTTAAAAATCACCAATCTTCGGGGAGAAGGGGTGATTGTAAGAAATAGCGGGAAATTAGTAGAAAACGATCGTACCCGAAGAATAGACCAGGTACGAACTTGCTTTACCATTACAGCTAACGATCTTGCCGGTCCCGGAGAAAGAGATATGTATGTACAGGTTTATAATCCTGAAAATGAACTGGTAGGTGACGAAATTGTGGTAGAACATGAAGGTGGAGCAATGGTTTATAGTGCGGCTTCAAAAGTTTACTACGAGAATAATGAACTTGATGTTTGTTTACTAGCCAATACCAACGAAGATAGATTGCTTGAAGGCACCTATAAAGTGTATGTTTATGCAAACGCGACTTTACTGGGTACAGCCTCTTTTAACCTTAGATAATTAACCGCCATTATTCTTGAAATAGAGTAAAAATGCAATTAAAGCGGTTAATCCTGACTTAGTTGAACTTCATTTTTAATATTAAAAATGTTAGTGAAACTTTGTCGTTATATAGGTTAGTATTGGAGTTGATGAATATTCCAGATTAAAAACCCAAAATTCAAAGGCCGCCCTGCTGTTTATCAGGGCGGTTTTTTTATTTTTGCGCTATGGCAAAACAAGAAGATTTTTTTAAAAATGTAATATCCCATGCCAAAGAGTATGGGTATATTTTTGCATCGAGTGAAATATACGACGGACTGAGTGCCGTTTATGATTACGGGCAAAATGGAGCTGAATTAAAGAAAAACATCAAAGATTACTGGTGGAAAAGTATGGTGCAATTGCACCAGAACATCGTAGGACTGGATGCTGCAATCTTAATGCATCCAACCACCTGGAAGGCTTCCGGCCACGTAGATGCGTTTAACGACCCTTTAATTGATAACAAAGACTCTAAAAAACGCTATCGAGCCGATGTGTTGGTTGAAGATTATGCTGAAAAGATCAATCAAAAAGCGCAGAAGGAAATCGCAAAGGCAAAAAAGCGTTTTGGAGACAAATTCAATGAAGAAGAATTTGTAACTACCAACCCACGGGTAATTCGGTATAAAAAGGAAGAAAAGGAAATTCTTGAGCGCCTTGCCAAATCCCTTACCGATGAAGATCTAACTGATGTAAAAGCATTAATTGAAGAGTTGGGAATTGCCTGTCCCGAAAGCGGTTCTAAGAACTGGACCGATGTTAAGCAGTTCAACCTAATGTTCGGAACCAAACTTGGTGCATCTGCCGATTCTGCTACAGATTTATATTTAAGACCTGAAACTGCACAGGGAATTTTTGTAAACTTTTCCAATGTTCAAAAAACCGGGAGGATGAAAATTCCTTTTGGAATTGCTCAAATAGGAAAAGCTTTTAGAAATGAAATTGTTGCGAGACAATTTATCTTCCGCCAGCGGGAATTCGAGCAAATGGAAATGCAATTTTTTGTACGTCCGGGGGAAGAATTGAAATGGTTTGAACACTGGAAAGAAACTCGCCAGAAGTGGCATGCTTCTTTAGGTTTGGGCGAAGAAAACTACCGTTTTCACGATCACGAAAAAATGGCGCATTATGCGAATGCCGCTACAGATATAGAATTTAATTTCCCATTCGGCTTCAAAGAATTAGAAGGAATTCATTCAAGAACAGATTTCGATTTAAAAGCTCATGAAGAGCATTCAGGAAAGAAATTGCGTTTTTACGATCCTGAAATGAAAGAAAATTATGTGCCTTATGTAATAGAAACTTCTATTGGTTTAGATAGAATGTTTTTAGCGGTTTTTTCAGCTTCATTAAAAGAAGAAGAGTTGGAAGGCGGCACCAGCAGAACGGTTCTAAAATTACCGGCTGTTCTTGCGCCAACTAAAGCTGCGGTTCTTCCGTTAGTCAAAAAAGACGGTTTGCCAGAGCTTGCCCATGAAATTATAGAAGAATTAAAATGGGATTTTAGGGTTCAGTATGATGAAAAAGATGCCATTGGCCGTAGGTATCGCCGCCAGGATGCCGCGGGAACTCCGCTTTGTATTACCGTAGATCATGATTCACTTGAAGATAAAAAAGTGACCGTACGTTTTAGGGATTCTATGGAGCAAAAACGAGTGGCAATTACAGAGCTTAAAGAAATAATTCAACAGGAAGTAGATTTTAAAAGCTGGATGAAAAAATAAATCAGAAGTAATTCTTAATTTAGAAAAGGAGCGATTAATCAACTTAATCGCTCCTTTTGTTTTTGATAAGCATAGAATCATTATTTTTAGAAAGTAAAAGAAGAAGTCATTTTAAGATGAGAAAAATTACATTCCTATTAGTTCTAGTTTTTGGTTTTCATGCTGTTTTTATTGGCCAGGAAAGGGAGAGTTCCGGTCCTGTTTATATAGATTCTGCTAGCGCCGTACCTTCTTCTGCAATGGCTAAAAGAAAACTTATTCCACCAAATAAAGAATTTAAAATCTACAATCCCAGGAATCGCGGTATTAATAAAATTGTACCGGGAAAGGGTTCGCCAAAAAGCAAGACGTCGGCATTACAGCAAAAAATGGGTGAAATACCGGTAAAAGCGCCTAATTTTACTTTTGAAGCTGCCTCTACACAGGCGACGCCTACAGATCCTACAGGAACCGCAGGGCCTAATCATTATGTAAATGGTTGGAATTCAGCCTTCTCCATTTTTGACAAATCGGGGAATCAAATTATTCCTCCTGCTTCTTTAGCAAGTATTGGTGGCGAGTTTACGAATGAAACACTTGGCGATCCTATTATTCTTTACGACGATTTTGCTGATAGGTTTATAATTTCACAATTTAGCGATACACCTGAAAGCTTTTTGATTGCTGTCTCACAGGGTTCAGATCCTGTTAATGATGGTTGGTACACCTATCGTTTTTCGACCAATGGAGTTTTGCCTGATTATCCCAAGATTTCGGTATGGGGTGATGGCTATTATATTACCACCAATAAGAATTCCAGCACTGCCGCATCCAGTCAGGTGGTGTATGCTTTAGAAAGAGACCAAATGCTTGTTGGGGAAACTGCCCAAATTTTGGCTTTTCCTTTACCCGGAATAGAAACAAATGGGTTTTACAGTCCGGCAGGTTTTTCAGGAATAGGTAGTGAATTGCCACCACGCGGAAACTCCCCAATTATTTATCTTCAAGACGATTCCTGGGCAGGCGTTAATGAAGATCACTTAAAACTTTGGCTTATTAATGCAGACTGGAATAGCCCAGCAAATTCTACTATTTCTGAATCACAGGAATTAGGAGCAGCTGAAGGTGTTTCTCCTTTTATAGCCACTTTCGATGGTGGTTCTTTTTCAAACCTTTCTCAACCAGGAGATGATACACCAGAAATTGATGCCCTACAGGCAACAATGATGTATATGACCACCTACAGACGATTCTCAAATTATAATGCCGTAGTAATGAATTTTGTTGTAGATGTAGATCCCAGTCCTGCAGAACATGCAGGTATACGCTGGTATGAGCTTAGACAGCAAAATGATGGTGGTCCCTGGAGTGTTTTCCAGGAAGGAACTTATGCCCCGGATAATAGTGACAGATTTAGTGGGAGCATTGGTTTAGATGCAGAAGGAAATATCGCCCTTGGCTACACGGTTTTAAACGATAACCCACAAAATCCTATTTTTCCATCTTTGCGTTATACGGGAAGGTATAAGGACGATGAACCTGGAATAATGACCATAGTGGAGCAAAGTATTATTGAAGGATTAAGTCCTAACCCCAATTCCAGGTATGGTGATTATGCGCATTTAAGTGTAGATGCGGCTGACGGATTAACCTTTTGGCATAATGGAGAATATTTTGACGGTCAGGAAAGAAAAAACCACGTAGGAGTTTTTAAAATCGCACCAGATTTAGATAACGATCTTGGCGTTGTCTCTTTAATTAGCCCAGAAGATTCCAGTTTAGGCGCAAATGAAGAAATTACGATTAGAATAAGGAACTTTGGACGAAATGCTCAATCAAATTTTGAAGTTAGTTATAGTATAGATGGTGGTCCGGAGGTAACTGAAATCTTTGAAGAAAGCATCGCGGCAACTAGTTCGGCTGAATTCACTTTTTCTGAAAATGCCGATCTCTCTGAGGTGGGAGAAACATTTGATTTCATTTTTAGCACAAGTCTGGATACCGATGAAAATGTTGAAAACGATATTTTACTTGCCTCGGTTAGAAATTTACCACCCAAGGATGTTGGGGTAACTTCTATTGACGCGCCCCGAACCGGGGAGAACTTCAGCTCTTCGGAAGAAATAACTGTAAGTATAGAGAATTTTGGAGGTGAACCACAGCAGGATTTCCCTTTGTTCTATCAAATAGGAAATAACACGCCTGTGCAAGAGGTTTTTACTGGTACATTACCTGTTGGAGGTTTGGAAGTATATACTTTCAGTGAAACTGCAAATATGTCTCCATCGGGAACATATAGAATTACCGGCGGTACCAGGTTAGAAAATGATTTTGAACCCAACAACGACACCACGGTTAGGTCGGTTGCCAATTTAGATTGTATCCCTGAAGGCTCTGATTGTAGTTTTGGGGACGGGATTTTCTTTTTTGAACTGGAAAATGTGCTCAATGAACGTATTCCATGCGGGAATGGCTACGCCGATTTTATCGGACTTGCCGCTAATCTAGACCGCTCCCAGGATGAGTTTACGGTTTCAGTACAATCCTTATTTGGTGACCTAACCGATGAGGATGCCGAGCGTTTTTCCATGTGGATAGATCTAAATGATGATGCGGTATTTGGAGATGAGGAACGCCTAATAACTTCAGAAATTATTCCTTCTGCTGGAGAATGGCATGCCACCAATTTTAGTATTCCCGCTGATGCTTCCTTAGGCCAGCATTTGTTAAGAATTAGGGCAGGAGACGTAGATTTTGATGGGGATCTAAACAATCCGTGCGAGGTAATGGATTATGGTACCACCCACGATTATTCTGTGAATATTACCGATTCTTCCTTAGATATAGAAGACTTTCTTTTAAACGAAGCTGAACTTATAGTAGTTTCCGAAGAAAATAAACAGTTTAGAGTTGTAATGGAAACCGATTATGAAGAGACCTTGAGAATTACGGTTCACAACATTTTAGGACAAAAAATGTTAGAAAATCAAGTTGAAAACAACGGCACGGGTTATGTTTACGAATTAGATATGTCTTACGCTGCGAGGGGAGTTTACCTGGTAAGAATGGGAACCCGGGAAGTTGGTAAGGTAAAACGATTTATTGTAGAGTAACATTTTTGAGATGTATACCGAAGAATTTTCACATAGATTAGATGAACTTACACTAAAGTTTACAAAAACTTTTGGGAATCTAAACGAGCGTGAAATTCATTGGAAACCTGATGCTGACACCTGGAGTATAGCGCAAAATTTAGAGCATCTTATTTTGATAAATCAGTCTTACTTTCCAATGATAGACAGGCTTCGTCACAAAGATCATAAAAGGGCTTTTACCGCTAAATTTGGTTTTTTGGTGAACTTCTTCGGAAAAACAATTTTAAAATCGGTTCAGCCTGAAACCACCAGAAAGACAAAGACATTCTCAATTTGGAAACCTTCTAAAAGCAGTGCCTCAGAAGATATTTTATTTAGATTTACCCAGCACCAGGAAAAATTAAAACAAAAGATATTGGAATCAGAAGATCTTTTGGAGAAGAACGCGGTAATTTCTTCGCCTGCAAATCCTAAAATTGTGTATAAACTAGATGCCGCTTTTAAGATTATTCTCGCACATGAAGAACGACATTTTCAACAAGCAAAAAGAGTATTGGAAATTAAATAATCCAACTTGTAAATCTTGTATTTAGCCTTATTTTTGAGGAAAATTGACTTTCATGAAAATCATTTCCTATAATGTAAACGGTATTAGAGCCGCCATTAGAAAAGGCTTTTTAGATTGGGTACAACAGGCAGACCCAGACGTGGTTTGTCTCCAGGAGATAAAAGCGCAGCCAGAACAATTACACCTTGACGATTTTAAAGAAGCAGGATATCCTTACCATTATTGGTATCCTGCACAAAAGAAGGGTTACAGTGGGGTTGCGATCTTAAGTAAGCACAAACCTCTGCATATAGAATATGGTACCGGTATAGATTATATGGATCACGAGGGCCGAACAATACGCGCCGATTTTGAAGGATTTTCTATAATAAGCCTGTACTTGCCCTCGGGGACTAATATTGCCCGTTTGGAACATAAATTCAAGTTTATGGACGATTTTCAGCGATATATAGATGAAATAAAGCCGGATTTCCCAAATTTGGTTATTTGCGGAGATTATAATATTTGCCACGAAGCTATTGATATTCACGATCCTGTTAGACTTAAAAATGTATCAGGATTCTTGCCGGAAGAACGAAGGTGGATAGATGATTTTATGAAAAGTGGCTTTATAGATTCTTTTAGGCATTTTAATGAAGAAGGTGATAATTACTCATGGTGGAGTTATCGTGCAAATGCTCGCGCCAATAACAAAGGATGGCGTATAGATTATAATTTGGTCGCCCAGCCTTTGCAAGAAAAACTAAAACGAGCCGTTATATTACCTGAAGCCAAACACAGCGACCACTGTCCTGTTTTGGTAGAATTGGAATCAGAGTTTTAAGAAAATAATATAATTATGAGAAAATTAGGTCTTTTAGCCATTCTAGGGTTGTTTATGTTTACCTCTTGTGTTTCTTCAAAGAAATACCAGGAGCTTGAAAGCAGGCACGCCGATTTAAAACGGGAGAATCGAAATACACAATCTGAACTGGAAAAATATCAAGACCTGGATGAAGAATATTCAGCTTTAAAAAAAGATTATGCTAATGCCACCGCAGAAAGAGATCGTTTAAAAGATGAATTAGAAAGCTCCAGGAAAAATTACGCTACCCTTAAAGATTCTTACGATGCCCTGGAAGAAAACAGCTCGGCAGCAATCGCAGAAAATTCGCGGCAAAATCGTCAGCTTTTAGCTGAATTAGAAGAAAAGGAGCAGGCGTTGGTAAAGGAGCAAACCAGGTTGGATAAATTACAACGTGATTTAGATGCTCGTTCCAGAAGAGTAAATGAGCTGGAGGAATTAATTGCTGCTAAAGATGCCAAGATGAATGCGCTTAAAAATGCTATTTCCAAAGCGCTAACCAATTTTGAGGGTAAAGGTTTAACCGTAGAACAACGTGATGGTAAAGTCTATGTTTCCATGGAAAATAAATTGTTGTTTAGTTCCGGGAGTTGGGCGGTAAATGCTGAAGGTAGACAAGCGGTAAAACAATTAGGGCAGGTGTTGGCAGATAATCCGGATATCGCAGTTTTGATTGAAGGCCATACAGATAATGTGCCTTATGGTGGTAGTGGTGCACTTAACGATAACTGGGATCTTTCTACCAAAAGAGCCACTTCTATTGTTCAAATTTTAAAAGAAAACAATAGCATAGATCCGCAGAATCTAACTGCAGCCGGGCGTGGAGAATATGCGCCTGTTGCGACCAACGAAACTGCCGAAGGAAGAGCAAAAAACCGAAGAATTGAGGTGATTTTAACACCAAAGTTAGATGAGGTAACTAAATTGCTGAACGAATAAAATAATAATTGCTGAAGAAAAATAATGAAATATACCACGCTCCCCAATACCGATATAAAAGTTAGTGAAATATGCCTTGGCACCATGACCTACGGTGAACAAAACACCGAAGCCGAAGGGCATGAACAAATAGATTTTGCTTTAGATAAAGGCGTAAATTTCCTGGATACTGCAGAAATGTATTCCATACC
>Ga0102926_1002097_pt1 | contig 11639 bp, 10 predicted proteins | sample SalPonR1_A_D2_MG_FD_78173 | JGI IMG/M metagenome (GOLD analysis project Ga0102926, IMG submission 78173) | Salt pond soil microbial communities from South San Francisco under conditions of wetland restoration - Salt Pond MetaG R1_A_D2_MG | ecosystem: Environmental > Aquatic > Marine > Intertidal...
AAAATTGCTTCTTCTATTGATTCTGCTATTCTAGCTCATAAATTAACAATGGCTAATAAATCTTTTGGACCAAATGAGGGGATAATAAAAGATAATATAGAAGATTCTATAAATGTCATTGGTAAAATTGCAGATAAAGGAATGAATAATATTGACAAAGAAATATTGAAAGCCATGTTAAACGACAACAAGTAAAGGATTCCCTATTTTATAGATATGTTTAAAATCTTAAAAGATCGGAAGATTTTCAATTCCATTAATTATTGTATATTATTAGTGTAGTTAAAATCCCTATTAAATTTCGGCGAGTTTTATATATAGGATGTCTTATTATTTAGTGGTATCTAATAATAAAGTCTTTTACAGAATATAATTATCTAAGGTTATATGTTTTGTTTTTAAGGACATTTAGTTTTTTTGTAGTAATTTTGTTTGTGATTAAACTTATACATCTTAATAATATATGGGTCATAACCTTCTTTATCCTAAATTCTGAGTTTTAAGCTAAGGGGTTTTTAATCTTTTCAAAAAGTCCGTTTATCACTGATCCTTTTATTATAAATATTATCAGAGATATTTAATTCTTTTTTTAAAATCAAGATGCAACAAGATTCTTTTTAGGTATTAGTTAGATATAGGATTGTAATTTAATCATAAAATAAAACAGATTCATATACACAATCTACTTTATTTAAATACCAAGCGACTTATCTTTTTATGTCTTAAATTATTTTTTTGCTAAATTTTTTAAAAAATAAAGGACTTTCTGATCTTTTCCTGAATATATTTAGTATACAGTATCCCAAAAAGTTGGAGTGATGGTGATGAGTGAGTTAATTGATGATTTGAATGGTGATGAACTAAAACCTATACGTGATCAGATATATGAAATATTGAGAAGAAAAATTTTTACTTCACAATATAATATTGGAAAGAAGCTTATAGAAAATGAGATTGCAAAACAAATGAATGTGAGCAGAACACCTGTTAGAGAAGCATTTAGAAAATTAGAAATCGAGGGTTTAGTTGAACACAAACCAAGAAAAGGAGTTTTTGTTAAGGGTTTAAAAAGAAGTGATATAATAGAGATATATTCTATTCGAAGTGTCTTAGAGGGTTTGGCTGCTAAAAATGCTGCTAAAAATATTAATGATAAAGAACTTAAAAAAATTAAAAATATTATATCAAAAATGAAAACAGCAATTAAATTAGATGACAGTGAATTATTTAAAAGATCTTGTATAGAATTTAATGATGTAATTAGAGATGCAAGTAAAATGCCGAGATTACATAAAATGATAAGTCAATTAAAAGAATATACCCAAGAGACTCGTGAGATCACTTTATCTGATAAAAAAAGAAGAAGAAAAGTTGTAAAGGAACATGAAGCTATTTATAAAGCCATATATAATAATGATTCTGAAAAGGCAGAAGTAGTAACCAAAGAACATTTAGAAAAAGCTAAAAATAAATTTCTTGAAGCGACCAAAGGGTAATTTTTAATTTATTGTACTTTTGAGAGAATTGTTAATAAAGTGATTATAAATTAATAAAGAAATTAATTCCTAACAGATATGGGTTAAAGTTAATAAGTAAAAACTTATTATTATATGCAATTTATAGGATACAGTATCCTAAAAATAAAACATAAGAAATGGAGGTGTAAAAAATCGATAAAAATAAAAAAACTGAAATTATAGAAATAGTAGATATGAAAAAAGAATTGTTGAAAAATATTGCACTAAAAATACATAGGAATCCCGAACTTGCTTTTGAAGAAAAAAAAGCAGTTAATATATTAACAAAGCCACTTAAAGAAGCGGGTTTCAACGTTCAAGTTGGATTAGCAGGAATGGATACAGCATTTAAAGCTGTTTGGGAGAATAATAAAAATAAAAATAGACCTAAGATCGCATTTTTAGCAGAATATGATGCCTTAAAAGAAATGGGACATGCCTGTGGGCATAATTTAATAGGAACTATTGCTGTAGGAGCTGCTTTAGCTCTTACTGAGGTATGTAATGAACTTCCCGGGACTTTAATCGTATTAGGAACACCTGCAGAAGAAGGTGGTGGAGGCAAAGTTATTATGGCTAATCAGAGTGTTTTTGATGAAATTGATGCTGTAATGCTTTGTCATCCTAAAAATAAAACAATGACCATCAGAGATGGTCTTGCTCTTGTTCATGTAAAATTTAAATTTTATGGAAAAGAGTCACATGCTTCAGTTGCTCCTGAAAAGGGAATAAGTGCTCTGGAAGCTATGATTAATTCATTTGTTGCAATAAATTCTTTAAGACAATTTGTTAAGGATAATGTGAAAATACATGGAATTATTAATAAAGGAGGTGTTGCCCCTAATATAGTTCCAAAATATTGTGAAGCAGAATTTTTAATTCGTGCTTCAACTTTAGAGGAATTAGAAAAAGTGAAATTAAAAGTTTATGAAGCAGTGAAACATGCAGGTGGTGCTGTTGGTGCAGATGTAGAAATAGAAGAAGGATTAGAATATGCAGATAGAAATAATAATAAAAAGTTAGCTAATTTATTCAAAAATAATTTAGAAAAACTGGGTGAAGAAGTTTCCCCCCCACCCAAAATAGGTGAAATTGGTTCGTCAGATATAGGAAATGTTAGTCATTTAACTGCGACTATACATCCATATATCAAGATTTGTTCAGAGGATATCATTAACCACACACCAGAATTTAAAGAAGCTGCTGCTTCAGAAAAAGGGATTGACGGGATGATCAAAGCGACAAAGGCAATGGCAATGACTGGTTATGATTTGTTTTATAAGGATGATGCTTTAAAAGAAGTGAGAAGTGAATTTAATACATGGGAAGCAACAGAAAAAAGGAGGAAGTAGTAAATGAGAAGAAAATTACTTATAAGTTTCATTGTTTTATTAGTTTTTAGTATTGGTTTTACATCTTTTGTATATGCCCAAGATGGAGAAAAAGTTCCAACACAAACCATAATGACAGCAACTCCTGAATATGATCAGGCTCGTTATGAATCAACATATTTGATTAGAGATTCTTTAGAAAAGTTAGGTGTTGATATCGATGTAGAACCAATGGATTTAAAGGTGATTCTTTCAAAGATAAAGCCTGAACCGTGGGACTATGATGCTTATGTAAAGGGTTGGGGGAGCACTGTTGAGAGGATTGATCCCCATTTTTTTATGTATAATCTTTTGCATTCTGATGAAGCCCGACATAATGGTAGTAACAGACAGGGACATAGTAATCCAGAATACGATAAACTTGTCAATAAGGCAGAATCAACTATGGATCCCAAATTAAGACAAGAATATCTTTACAAAGCACAAGAGTTATTGGTTGAAGATGTAGGTGTGCTACCAATATATTATGAAGACAAGTATCAGGCTTATAATAAAAATCGCTTGGCTAACGTTGAGGTCCAAGGTGGGATTGGAATTATAAATTACGAAAATTTCACCGATATGGAAATAATATCGGGAGAGAATACTTTGAAAATCGGTCATAGGAGAGATCTTGATTTACTTAATCCATTATCCTCGACATTATATGTGGATAGGCAGATTTTTGATTTAATCTATGATTATTTAGCAAGATTAGACAATACCAATGAACCTATTCCTTCAGCCGCTAAGGATTGGGAAGTTGAAGATGAAACAACTGTTGCTGTAACATTAAAAGATGATTTACAATTCCATGATGGCGAACCATTAACGGCAGAAGATGTCAAATTCACATTTGATTATGGTAAAGAATTTGGTTTTGGTAGTCTTGACAGTTATGTTCAACCAGTTAAAGAAGTTGAAGTTATTGATGATACAAATTTAAAATTCCATTTAAACAAACCTACTGGGTATTTTATTAGTGGTACTTTAGTTAGTATTCCGATATTACCAAAACATATTTGGGAAGGTGTAATAGAAAGAGAAGATTTAGACACTCCACATGATTGGTCAAATCCAAATCCAATAGGTTCTGGTCCATACAAATTTGATCATTGGAGAAGTGGGGAAGAAATTAGTTTGTTAAAGTTTGATGATTTCCATACACCTGCTAATATAGATAGAATCTTACAAATACCTTTTGCCAATCCTGATGCGGTTATAGGGGCTTTAGAAACAGGTACTGTTGACATAGTTAATCCAGAATTAAATGCTATGCAAATAAGACAGGTCAAAACTATGGAAAAGATAGAATTAGTTCGTACACTTGGCATCGGTTTTACATTTATTGGATATAATCAAAGAAGGTTACCGTGGAGCGATGTGGAGTTTAGAAAAGCGGTTGCTCATGCTATTGATGTAGAGGAAATTACCAATACAGTATATGAAGATTATGCAACACCAGCTGGTGCTGGTAAAATTATTTCCTTTTCTAATGAATATTGGCATAATCCAAATCTCCCAGAATATGAAACTAGTATAGATAAAGCAAAAGAAGTGTTAAAAGAAGCAGGATATACTTGGGATGAAAATGGGAAATTACATTATCCTAATCAATAATAGCTTATAAGAGATTTAGTTAAAATATTATAAAGACATATTTCTATAGCATGTTATAAACAAAATACCTCCTTGGTATAAAAAGAGTATAATAAATTCATTTATTTTTAAAAACCAAGGAGGTATTTAAATAAATAGCAAAAAAAACTATTAAACTATTAAACTAAGAGATAAAACATTAATATTAAGAGTTGTTATTTAAAATAATGCAAACCTAATTCACGTTTTTAGATAAAAGGATTAATAAAATCATTATACCTATTAATTTTAAATCAATTTCTTCGATAGAGGGAGGGAAAATATTGCTTATATTTTTAGGAAAAAGACTTATTCAAGCTTTAATAGCTCTTTTTATATTGGTAACAATAGTTTTTTTTATGTTCAGACTACTTCCGGCTGATCCCACAGCAGCGATGGTTGATGCTTCATTATCACCTGAAGCACAAATGCAAATCAAAGCAAGTTTTGGATTGGATCAGCCATTATATAAACAATACTTCATATATTTAAAGAATATAATTTTGCATGGAGATTTTGGTATGTCATTTTTTTATAGGGAATCAGTTATATCTGTATTGGCGAGTAGAATATTAAATACAATTATATTAGGTACAACAGCTATAATATTTGCATATTCTTTTGGATTAGTATTAGGGGCTTTAATGGCTTGGTACAGAGGCTCACTATTTGAGATGAGTTCAATTATTGCAGGTTTATTTTTTAAAGCTGCTCCTCAATTTTGGACAGGTATGATTTTTTTGATGATATTTTCATATGGTTTGGGCTGGTTTCCTTATTCAGGTATAAGAGAAGCGGGTTATGAAGCTTCTGGAATTATGAAGTATTTTTCAATGGATTTCTTACACCATCTTGTATTGCCTGCAACTGTAACTGGACTTTATTATTTGGCTCAACCCATGCTGCTTATGAGGAATGCAATGTTAGAAATCACAAATGAACCTTTTATTGAATTGGCTTTCGCAAAAGGTTTGCCAGAAAGAAGAATTATTTTTCACCATGCAGCTAGAAATGCCTTGTTACCTGCAACAACAACATTGGCCACCAAAATGGGTCAATTAATCGGTGGAATTGTTCTTATTGAATATGTTTTCTCTTGGCCAGGTTTGGGAAGAGAAATAGTTATGGCTGCATCACGTTATGATTATCCTTTAGCACAAGCATCTTTTTTATTAATTGCCTTTGTAGTTATGTTTTATAATGTATTAGCAGACTTATTATATGGATTTTTAGATCCAAGAATAGTCTATTAAGGGGGCATATTCAATGAAATCAAAAAAAATAAATTTGCTGTTCAATGATCCCCTCGCAGTGGCTGGGATTATAATATTAACTATTTTTATTATTATAGCAATCTTTGCTCCTCAAATTGCTCCCTATGATCCTAATGAAATAATAAGAGTTGATGGCAAAATACAGCGCTTACAAAGACCATCAGGTGAATTTATCTTTGGTACTACGTACATGGGTAGAGATATATTTAGTCAGGTTGTAATGGGAAGCAGGATTGCTTTAAGAGTTGGACTATTAGCTGCATTTTTTGTTGCGATAATCGGTACTACTGTTGGATTAGTTAGTGGTTACTATGGTGGGTGGATTGATACTATAGCAATGAGATTCGTTGATATATTATATGGAATACCTTTTATTCCTTTTGTAATAATACTTGTTTCTTTATTAAAACCAAGTGTATGGAATATAATATTAGCTGTTTCTATTTTAACCTGGAGAACGGTTGCTCGTATAGTTAGATCTCAGGTTTTAAGTATTATACAACGACCATATATAAAAGCAGCTAGAGTAGCTGGAGCTAGTGATTTTAGGATAATGTTTTTTCATATATTACCGAATATACTTCCTTTAATTTTTGTAGAGATGAGTTTCATTGTAGGATGGGCTATTATTTCTGAGGCAAGTGTTAGTTTTGTTGGATTTGGAGATCCTCGAGCTGTTTCCTGGGGAAAAATTCTCCATACAGCTTTTAATAATGGGGCTGTGAGAGTTGCACCTTGGTGGGTTGCTCCCCCTGGTTTTGCTATAGTTCTACTTGTAATCTCAGTATTTTTAATTTCTCGTGGTATAGAACAGGCAATAAATCCACGCTTAAGGGATGGGCGGTGAAAAGATGGCATTATTAAAAGTTGAAAATCTTAGCACAGAATATGATACATTAGAAGGGAATTTAAAAGCGGTAGATGATGTTTCATTTGAGGTTAAAAAGGGTGAAGCATTGGGAGTTGTTGGTGAGAGTGGGTGTGGTAAATCGACTGTTATGAAATCAATTTTACAACTTTTACCTAAAAATGGAAGGATATCATCCGGTAAAATTTTGTATAAAGATAAAGATATAACAAGATATAATAATAAACAACTGAGAGAGATAAGATGGAAAGAAATATCGATGATTTCTCAAGGAGCTATGAATTCCTTTAATCCTGTATATAATATCGGTAAACAACTTATAGAGGTAATGATAATACAAGGAAATTATAGAGAAAAAGAAGCTAGAGATAGAGCAATAGAATTATTTGAAATAGTAGGTCTTGATAAAAAAAGGTTGAATGACTATCCTCATCAAATGTCTGGAGGTATGCGGCAGAGGAGTATGATAGCAATGTCATTAGCCTTAGATCCAGGATTAATTATTGCTGATGAGCCAACTACTGCACTTGACGTAGTCATGCAGGATAGAATATTAGATAAAATATCTGAATTACAAAAGAAAATGGAATTATCAATGTTATTTGTCACTCATGATATTTCTATAATAGCGGAAGTTTGTCAAAGGGTAATGGTTATGTATTCAGGAAAGATAGCAGAAATTAGCACCACACATAATATATTCAAGAAACCTTATCACCCTTATACTATGGGTTTAATAAACGCTATTCCTACAGTTGTTGAAGATATTGATCATTTGGTTTCTATACCTGGCTATCCTCCCAATTTAATCAATTCTTTACAGGGATGTAGATTTGCTCCACGTTGTCCTTTTGCAACATCAAAATGCAGAGCAGAAAGCCCTGAAATGAAGTTAGTAAACGAAAATCACAGAGCTGCCTGTCATTATATAGAAAAGGCAGATAAATTTCGTGAAAAATCTCATAGAACAGAAACTTGGGAGGGGTTATTAGTATGAACAAAAATAATAATACAGTTTTAAAAGTCAATAATTTAACTAAACACTTCCCGGTTGGAAGAGGACTTTCATCAATGTTAGGGACATCCAAATATGTTAAAGCTGTAGATGGAATTGATCTTGAATTAGATAGAGGAGAAATACTTGGTTTAGCAGGAGAAAGTGGTTCGGGAAAAAGTACAACAGGTGAATTAATAGTAAGACTGATTGAACCTACTGCTGGTGATATATTTATAAATGATAACAACATCGCACACCTTAAGGGGAAAAAATTAAAACAATTTCGCAGTGATGTTCAAATGATATTTCAGGATCCCTATGGAACATTAAATCCTAGATATAATGTGAGAAAAACAATTGGGGAGCCTCTAATTATTAATGGAATTAAAGATAAGGATGAAAAAGAAAAACAAATTAATGCAGCATTAGGAAAATCAGGTCTAAAACCAGCAGAAAAATATATTAATCAACATCCGCATGAGTTATCAGGAGGGGAAAGACAACGTGTAGCTATTGCTAGGGCAATTGTTTTGAATCCAAATATATTAATTGCAGATGAACCAGTATCAATGCTTGATGTATCTATAAGAGCTGGTGTTTTAGACCTGTTGAAGAATTTAAGTAATAACCTCGGATTAGCAATGATTTATATATCTCATGATCTATCGACTATCCGTTATCTCTGTAAAAGAACAGCTATTATGTATTTAGGAAAGCTGGTTGAAGTGGGTTTAACAAAAAAAGTATTGGATAATCCCAAGCATGATTATACCAAGTTGTTATTATCTGCAGTCCCTATTCCTGATCCTGATTACAAAAGAGAAAAATCGGTAGACAAAGGCGAAATGCCAGATCAGATTAATTCGTATCCGGGATGTAATTTTGCACCTCGCTGTCCCAATAAAAAAGCAATTTGTGAAAAAGAAGAGCCGCCACTTATACAAATATCAAAAGATCATGAAGTGGCATGTCATCTTTATAAAAATAAATTTGAGAAATGATTAAATATACTATAAAGGGGTTGATTTTGTGAAAAAAAATGAAATAAGAATCTTAACTCCAACTGCTATGTTGGGTTATGGGTTCCCTGAAAAATGGTTTAATAAAGGATTAGAGATGGAACCTGATGTGATTGCAGTAGATTCAGGCTCAACTGATAGTGGCCCCCATAAATTAGGGCTTGGAGATATGACTTGTTCGAGAGATGCTTACTATCGAGATATATCGAAACTATTAAAGGCGGTATACGATCAAAAAATTCCTTTATTTATAAGTTCAGCAGCAGGAGCCGGTACCAATGAACAGGTAGATACATTTTTACATATTATTAAAGAAATAAGCAAAAAAAATGATTATCATTTTAACATTGCTGCAATTTATAGTGAAATAGATAAAGATTTTGTGAAAAATAAACTGCAAAATAATAAAATAAAACCGTGTGGACTTGTAGATGAGTTAACAGAAGAGGAAATAGATTTAGCTACCACAATTGTTGCTCAAATGGGTGTAGAACCATATATAAAAATATTAGAAGAAAAGAAAGATATTGATATTATTATTTCAGGTAGAACATACGATCCTGTCCCAATTGCTGCAATGGGTATTAAAAATAACTTTAATCCAGGTTTGTGCTGGCATTTGGGAAAAATAATGGAATGTGGAGCTTTGTGTGCTGAACCAGCCGGGAAAGTGATTTTTGGAATATTAAAAAAAGATCATTTTAAATTAATCCCCCTTAATCCTGATAATAAATGTACTGAATCGTCAGTTGCGGCTCACACTCTTTATGAAAAAAGTCACCCTTACATTTTACGAGGACCGGGCGGAGTTACTGATCTAACAGAAACAACTTTTAACCAATTAGATGAAAGAACAGTTAAAGTAAAAGGAAGCAAATTTATTCCTGATAAAAAGTATAATATAAAACTTGAAGGTGCAAAAAAAGTTGGTTTCAGATCAATTTTTATTGCTGGGATGAGGGATCCAATCGCAATTAAAAATATTGATGAAATTATTAACCATGTTAAAAAAGATGTAGAAGAAAACTTTAATGATATACCTAAAGCAGATTATAAAATGATATTTCATCTTTATGGAAAAAATGGTGTTATGGGAGAGCACGAATTTCAAAAAGATTTTATACCCTTAGAATTAGGGATAATATTAGAAGTGTTAGCCCCAGAGCAAGAATTGTCTGAAGCTATTTGTTCACGGGCGAGAACTGAATTACTACATGCTCCTTATGAAGGAAGAATTGCAACTGCAGGCAATATTGCACTTCCATTTACACCATTGGAAATTAATTTAGGCCATGTTTGTAGTTTTAATGTTTATCACCTTATGGAGATAGATAATCCTATAAGTCTATTCCCAATAAAGTATTTGGAGGTATAAGAATGAAGAAAAATGTATTATTAAAAGATGTAGCAAAAGTAATACGCAGTAAAAATGCTGGTCCATTTGAGATCACTTTAGATATCATTTTAAAAAATAAAAGTGAATATCAAAAATTAAAATCTTCTGGTGTGATTAATAAAGAGTTGATAGCAGATTTATATCACTTGCCCATTGACAAAATAATTCATTTTGTTTATTTTGATGCAGCGAACGCAATAAAAATAACTATTCCTAGACCTCGTCCTCAGGGTAGTGTTGGTGAGATTGATATGCACGCAGCTCAACAGCATGTTCCATTGATGAATATATTGATAAGATAATGAGGAAATTGTTTTTATCTTTTTATCAACTGGTTATAAGGTTTTTTAAAGTTGGTGATTAAATTTTACAACAAGAGAACAATAAATAATTTCAAAAGGCAGGCAAAAATATTAAGCCTATTTATTTTAATTAAGACTAGTATTTATATTTATTTAAAAATCAATAGAATGATAGTACAAAACCTTTCGGTTATGCTATTTATTAACCTTATCATGTCAACGATGGTAAGGTTTTTAATAGTTTAATAGGCATGTACTAAATTTATAAGGAGAAAGTCCCGAATTCCGAACATGATTTAAAAATTATCTGATGAAAAGGGTGTTGTGGGTGGTTACGAATCTGAAGGAAGTCTAAGGCAAAAATTTGCTCCGAAGTATTAACTGGCTTGTTGTTTATATCAAGATCCACGAAAAAATTATTTTTTTTTACTAGTGCTTCTCACTTGTAAAAATGTATCCCCTAAAAAGGATAGTCCCATCTCTAAGAAATATCAACATCTTCAAGTCGACCCTTTACCCACCTTTGAAACTTTTAAAAAACTTAAATCTATTAATCGACATAAAAACTCAAATAACAAAGTAGCTAATACTGTCAAATGCCCACGCTGTAACGCTCCACATCATTATATTTATGACAACAATGGAGGACGAGGACAATATCTCTGTAAAATCTGTAAGCTTATCTTTGAAGCCAATAAAAACTGCTCGAAATCTATCAGCTTTAAATGCCCTTACTGCAATAAAACTCTTGAAAAAAATAAAATTCGTAAGGACTTTAACATCTATAAGTGTAAAAACGATTACTGCTCTTTTTATCAGTATAATCTCGCTAAAATGACTAAAGATGAAAAGAAACTCTTTAAAACTAAACCCTTCAAATTCAAAGTCCGTTATATCTACCGAGAACAAAATCATGACTTTATACCTTTAAGTAAAAAATCACCTGTAATACCCAAAGTTAATTTATCTAAAATTTATTCTTCACCTTATGTCCTAGGCTTAATTCTCACCTACTATGCTAATTATGGCATCTCTGCTAGAAAGGTTGAAGGTATCATGAAAGATATCCATAATATCGATATCTCTCATCAAACTGTACTTAATTATGCCGATGCTGTCAGCAAATACATTAAACCCTATATCGATAACTACCCTTACAATCTCTCTAACTCTTTTTGTGGAGATGAAACCTATCTGAAAATCAAGGGTAAATGGCAATATCTGTTTTTTTTCTTCGATGCCGTTAAAAAAGATTAAA
>Ga0102926_1002100_pt1 | contig 11633 bp, 9 predicted proteins | sample SalPonR1_A_D2_MG_FD_78173 | JGI IMG/M metagenome (GOLD analysis project Ga0102926, IMG submission 78173) | Salt pond soil microbial communities from South San Francisco under conditions of wetland restoration - Salt Pond MetaG R1_A_D2_MG | ecosystem: Environmental > Aquatic > Marine > Intertidal...
TCACGATACTGCACTTGCCATCAACTAGTGGTTATTCCATTTTTTCCAATGAAATTGCCAAACCCACAGTGGACTTTCACCACCTAGATGTTGCCCATGCTGGGCAAACTAAAATAAGAGCTTACTTTTATTTGTAAGCTCTTATTTTATGTCTTTATTATTTTTATAAAAATCTATATTGTAAATTTATGCATAATTACAAATTAATAAAAAACGATCAACACTTATATGATTTAATCAAATATTTAAAAGAAAATAATTTATTTACTCTTGCTATGGATTTTGAAGGGGAATTTAATCTACATGTATATGGAGAACATTTGTGTTTGATCCAATTATTTGATACAAAAGATTATTATATTATTGATCCTTTTGAAATATCAAAAGAAAGTTTAAAAATATTTTTAGAAGATTCAGAAATAGAGAAAATAATGTTTAGTTGTGATAGTGATGCATCACTTGTATATAAGCAATTTGGTATACAAATTAATAATATTTTTGACATTAGAATTTTATCTATGGAACTTGAATTTGAAAAAGGATATGCTGCTTGTGTTGAAAATTATTTAAATATTAATATAGGAAGCAAGTCATCTAAGAAAAAAAATCAAATGACAAATTGGCTAAAAAGACCATTAAGCGATACTCAAATACAATATGCTCTTGAAGATGTAGCATATCTTCATCAATTAAAAAAAGTATTAATAGAAAAATCGCAACAAGAAAATAAATATAATAGTGCCATGAGAAAAATGAAAATGGCTGGAGTAATTAACAAAAACCCAAAACCAGGTTGGATGAAAATAACAAATTGGAAAAAATTAAGTAAAGAAGAAAAAATATATTTAAAACATTTTTTCATTGCTAGAGATATAGTAGCTAAAAAATTTAATGTTCCATCTGTAAAAATACTTGAGAAAAAGAAACTAGTTATATTACTTTCTAATTATCAAGATGAAAAGAAATTAAAAAGTATTATAAAAAATAAAAATTATAAAATTGAGAGAATGCTTTTCCCATTAATGAAAAAAGCAATCGATGATGCAAAAAAAGAAATAAAATCAAAAAATTAATTAATCTTTTTATTCTTTATCATTTCATTTCTATATTCAGCGCCTTGAGCCAAATAATATAAAGTCTCACAATATGGAACATCAATTTTATATTTTTTTGCTAAATCTATAATAGTTTTAGTGAAAAATTTATTCTCTGTAGTTCTTGAGGCCTCAATATCTTGACACATTGAAGTCTTTCCAAAGGGATCTAAAGATTCTATTATATTTTGATTATTTTTTATATCTTCATCACTCAATATAATTTTTTCTTTACTAGCAATTAATTGGACTTCTTTAGAAACTTTAAATAATAAACTTTTTACATCTTCACTTTTAAAAACACCATACCCCGCTCTTAATATTGAAGAAATTGTATTATATACAATATTCATCATAAATTTATTCCATAAATCATGTTGTATATTGTTTGGTATTTTATATTTTATATCAGCTTTTTTAAACAATGTTTCTACATCTACTACAGCTTGTGTTTTTTTATCATATTTAGAGCCAAATACTATAATACCTTTACTTGAATAATTAATTTTTTGTGATAAATTCTCGCTACTTAAACCAACTGCAAAACTATATAATATAGTAGCTTTTGAAAATTTTTTTTCTAATATTCTCTCTGATACAATTCCATTTAACAAAGAAAGAATTATTGTATTTTCATTAACAATATCTTTTATATCTTCAATTACCTGATCTAGATGATTGTTTTTTGTAGCAATTATTAAAAGTTGAGGTTCTTGAGCATTTTTAGAATCAACAAATTTAAATTTTTTATTAATATTATTTATTTCAACTCCTACACTTTCATAACGCTTTTTCCGCTCACCATTTACAATTACTTCAAAAGAGTCAACAACAGATGAAATCATACTTCCATATAATGCCCCTACTGCCCCAAATCCAATAACACTAACTCTATTTATTTCCAAAAGACACCTCCAAAAAATATCCTCTCAATATAATGAGAGGATATCATAATTCAAAAAAAATGTCTTTTTTTTATTTTGCTTCTTTCTTCTTTTTATAAGGAGTTCCACCTAAAGGTAATTCTTTTCTAAAAACTCCATCATACAAATGATAAGCCATTTGACAAGCTGGAGCAGTAGCTATAGTACTTAACTCTCCAATACCTTTTGCACCATATGAATATTTAGTTTTACCAGGACCTGTTACAAATTTAACTTCTAATTCAGGAACTTCTGTACTCCTAAATAAACCTAAAGTACCATATTTTACTTTCAGATATCCACCATATGTTGGGAAATCTTCTTTTAACCCATAACCTAATCCCATAACAACACCACCTTCAACTTGACCTTCTAAAGTTGTCAAATTTACAGGGGTTCCAACATCACTTATAGCATAAACTTTTTTTAATTTGCCATCATCATTTAGTTCAACTAATTGAATAGCATAACTATAAGCAAGGTGACTAACAGGATGTTCTCTTTTAGAAGTTATTGGATCAGAATAAAAAGTAAATTCACCATTAAATTCTTTACCTTCTAAATCTTCAAGAGAATTAGATTTTAAAGATTCTCTTAATTGCTCTGCAGCTCTCTTTATAGCTTCTCCAGTAAAAGCTGTTTGTCTACTTGCAGTACTACAACCAGAATCTGGAGTTCTTTTTGTATTAGGAGGTTCAACTAATATTTTATCTTTTTCAATATTACAAGTTTCACCTAACATTTGAGTTGCCATTGTAGCAATACCTTGTCCCATACAAGCAGCAGAAGTTCTAATATGAACTACTGAATCCTCTATTGATAAAATACATCTACCTGAATCTGGAAAACCAACTCCAATTCCTGAATTTTTAAAAGAATTTGCAAAACCAATTTTTCCAACTTTATTATAATAAATATCTCTAGCAGCATCCATACATTCTACAATACCACAATCTTCAGATGTTATTTGCCCATTTGGCATTGTATCACCAACTCTAAGAGCATTAATATATTTAAATTCAAAAGGATCCATATTAACTTCTTTCGCCAATAAATTTAAATTTGATTCAATTGCAAAACAACTTTGAGTTACACCAAATCCTCTAAAAGCTCCCCCTGGTACATTATTTGTATATACTGCTTTACCAACTATATCAATATTTTGATAATTATATGGACCTGAAGCATGAGTACAAGCTCTTTGTAAAACAGGACCACCTAAAGAAGCATATGCACCTGTATTAGCAATAATTTCAGCTTTCATAGCTGTTATCTTACCATTTTCATCACAAGCTGTTGTAATATCTATTTCCATTGGGTGTCGTTTTGGATGAACCATTAAACTCTCTTGCCTTGAAAGATGCAACTTAACTGGTTTCTGTGTTAAATATGCCATTAATGCAGCATGGTGCTGTACACTCATATCTTCTTTTCCACCAAAACCACCACCTACAAGAGCAGCTTCTACTTCAACTTCTTCTAATGGAAGTTTTAGCATTCTAGCTACTTCTCTTTGATCATCATAAATTGATTGAGATGAAGTATATAATTTTACACCATCACCTTGAGGCATAGCAACTGAACACTCAACTTCCATAAATGCATGTTCAGTATATGGAGTTTTATATGTATTTTTTACAACATGTGCACTATTTTTTAATGCTTCTTCTACATTCCCTCGAGTTATATGCTCTATTTGAAGAATATTACCTTTTTCATGAATATTTGCAGCATTTTCATCCATAGCTTTATGAACATCAGTAATAGGTTCTAATACATCATATTCTATTTCAATTAGTGATAGAATCTCTTCAAGTGCATCAACTTCACTAGATGCAACAATAGCTATAGCATCCCCTATATAACGAGTTATATCACCTTCTTTTATTAAAACATCCCAATCTTGAACTAAATGTCCTAATTTATTTTCAGGAACATCTTTTGCAATTGCAATTTTTTCACATTTTGGATGATTTTGAGCTTTAGAAATATCTAATTTAAGAACTTTTGCTCTTGGATATGCACTCCTTAAAACCTTTAAATGAAGCATCCCATCGATATTAATATCGTCAGTAAAAACACCTCTTCCTAAAGCTTTTTCTATAGCATCAGGTCTTATAAACCTTTTACCAAGTTTTGCTTCTTCAAATTTGTTAGGTATTTCAAGTTCTTCTCTAAAGAATCGGGCACAATCAAGAATAGCCTTCTCAATTTTAACATATCCAGTACATCGACAAATATTGCCCCTAATTGCTTTTTTAACTTCTTCTGGACTTGGATTGTTATTTACATCGATTAATGCTTTTGCAGCTAAAATCATACCTGGGGTACAAAAGCCACATTGAACGGCACCTGCATTTGCGAAACAATACCCGTAAACTTCTTCTTCTTTTTGACTAAGTCCTTCAATAGTTATAATATTTTTGCCATCTAATTTTGAAGTTTTAGCCAAACAAGCTTTTGTGGCTTTACCATCAATAATTACAGTACAAGTACCACAAGCACCTTCACTACATCCATCTTTAGTTCCATAGAGATTAAGATTTTCTCTTAGAAACCTTAACAAAGATTTGTCTAAATCCGTTGATATTTTTTTACCATTAACGCTGAAAGTATGCACAGCGTTCCTCCCGGTTTGCACGTTGTGCGTGAAAATCTGCGTGTCGCTTAGTTTAACGATTGGTTAAGTCTGTGATACAACGCTATTTATATTTTCCCATAACTAATTAGCTCTTGTCAATATATTTTTATTTATATCGAAAAAATACTAAGCATTTATTTATAAATAAAAAAACAACTAAACATATATTAGTTTTAGCATTACCTTTTACATAATAAAAAAAATAGAATATAATCTTATCAATGAAAATGATTAAAAAAATTACAGTTATAGATGGGCAAGGTGGAAGTCTTGGCAAATCCATAGTAAAAAGGATAAAAGAAAAATATCCAACAATAGAAATAATAGCAATAGGTACAAATAGTATTGCAACTTCTGCTATGCTTAAAAGTGGTGCTGATGGAATTGCGACAGGAGAAAATCCTGTTATTGTAGCAGCAAGAGAAGCAGATATTATAATTGGTCCAATTGGTATTGTAATAGCTGATGCTTTGCATGGAGAAATAACTCCTAAAATGGCAACTGCAGTAGGACAAAGCAAAGCACATAAAATATTTATACCTGTTTCAAGATGTAATTTAACTATTGCAGGAACAAAAAAAATTGGTCTTGAAACTATAATAAATGAAATTATTGATTCAATTGAAGCAATACTTTCATAAAATAAATTGACATAATTTAATATTAAATATATTTTAGAGAAGATGATTTCAAGAAGGAATCATATTTTAATTAAAAATAATTGAATTTAACATAGCCAGGAAGGCTTTGATATATTATCAAAGAATTTCTAGCTATTTTTTTTTGGAGAAAATTAATGGAAAATTATTTAAAACCACTTATCGAGAGCACAACATTAAATATATTTAATAATGACAAACTTATTTTCAAATCATATAGTTCTTGGCTATATCCTCTTTTTGAATTTGAATCATTTTTAAATAACTCAACTAAAAAATATGATAATTTAAGCGCTCATGATACTACTGGGGGAAAAGCAGCAGCCGCTTTAATGATCAAATATAATATAAAAAAAGTTAACTTTAATTTGATAAGTGAAGGGGCTAAACTCTTATTAGAAAGTCAAAATATTGAAACACATTATACAAAAATAATAGACAAATTAATGTGTAAAACAGAAGATTTATTTGAGAAAGAAACAAATATAAATACTATCTATGAACAAATAAAAAAACGAGTTAATAAATCAAAAGGACTTCCTATAGAAATTAAAAATTTATCAATTGGATATAACAATAATACTATATATACTTTTAAAGAAATACTTATTAAAGCCGGTGATGCTTTAATAATTGAAGGAGACAATGGGATTGGTAAAACAACCTTTATAAAAACATTATTAAGAGAAATTCCACCATTAAAAGGAAAAATACTAATTAACAATAAACCAATTAATAAATTAGAACCTAAAACTATTGGATATATAAAACAAGAAAAAGAAAATCAAACATTTCCTATTAGTGTAAAAGAAGTCGTCTCTATGGGCATAAATAATAAATTAACAAAAATTGAAAAAAATTATTTAATTGATACCAGTTTAAGAAAATGCAAGGCTATAGATCTTATAAATAGAAATTATTATTCACTATCAGGAGGCGAAAAACAAAAAGTATCCCTTGCAAGATGTTTATGTCAAAAAGCTAAAATATTAATTCTAGATGAACCAACTTCTTTTTTAGATATTACTAGTAAAAATCAATTAATTAAATTATTAAAATCCCTCAAAAAAAGTGAAATGCCAACTATCATAATAATTACTCATGACAAAGATCTTAAACAAGAGTTAAATTGGAAAACTTATAAAATGGAGAGGCCAAATGCTTAGTTTATTATCACTTGCTCCAATTTTAAAGGCATTTATTGCATTAATTTTTTCAGGAATAACTTTTCCCTTATGTGGTGTTATGGTATTAAGGCTAGACTTAGTCCCCCTTCGCTATGCACTAATGCATGGTGTTATATTAGGAGGTGCCATTGCTCTTGCAATAGATATATCCCCGCTTGCAATAATAATTTTAGTAAATTTATTTATTGTATTTTTAATAATAAAAATACCAAGTTCTAATTCTTTCTCATCAGCAGCTGCAATGGTATTCTCAATGGGACTAGCCTCATTATTGATTCATACATTCAATGTACCATCAAAAGATTCTCTACAATTACTTTGGGGCTCTCCTTTTGCATTAAGTTATTTGGATATAGCTATTTTATCTATCTTAACTATTATAGTTATAAACTTTCTAATTTTCAATTTTAAAAAAGTAACAGCAATATTCTTTGATAAATCTATCGCTAAAAGTTTAGGAATAAATGTTAATTATTATTATAATTTTATGATAGTAATAATCGCTTTATGTGTAGCCCTAGCTATGAGATTAATAGGAGCATTATTAATTGATTCATTATTAATTCTGCCTGTTTTAATTGCTAGCAGATTATCTAAAGGAACAAAATCATTGTTTTTATTATCATCAGCCTTTGGATTATTACTATCTCTATCAGGTTTTTTTACAACTCTTTATTTAGATTTACCATTAAGCGCAACAATTGCCTTAATTGCAGTATTTATATATTCAATAATTTCAATCTTAAAATATTTAAAAAAAAGGAAACATCATGATTAAAAAATTATTAACAACTTTAATTATACTAAATATAAGTATAGTTATTTTTTCACAAGGTACAAAAGAAGAAAGTTCAGAGTATATAGCAAGTACAAGCTGGACAGCAGCCTATGCTTATGTTGGCGGTTTGGATAATGTAATAAATATAGCACCCGCAAATTTAGTACATCCTCCTGAATATGAAATATTACCAAGTGATATAAAAAAAATACAAAACTCTAAAGCTTTTATATATGCAGGATACGAAGTAATGATGGATACATTAAGCAAAAATTTAATAGATGAAAATATAAAAACCCAAATTATGACTATAAATTCATTGAACAATATTATTAAACAAGCTAACGTTATCTCAGATAAATTTAATACAAAAGAAAAAAGTGATTTTAGGGTTCAGGAAATTAAAGATTTATTCACTTTTGCTAAAATAAAAATTAAAGAAAAATCAATTGATAAAAAAAATGTTTATGTTCATTTTCATCAAGTTGCTTTTGCAAAATCATTAGGTTTAAATGTTGTTGGAAGTTTTGGACCCAATTCAATAACTGCTAAAAATATTGAAGATATATCGAAAATAAACAATGTCTTAATTATAGATAATATTCACAATCAATTAGCAGAACCATTATTAGAAGTTAATGAAAATGCAATTAAAATAGTATGGACAAATTTTCCAAATAATATTGAAGAAAAAGCTTTATATAATATGTTAAAAGATAATATAGAATCCTTATTAAGGAATTTCTAATAATAAATTAATAAAATATTTTATTATTAGGAAAGAAGTTATATACTATAATTTTAAAATATAAAAAAAAATTATAAAATTATATTGACAAAATTTGATAAAAAATATAAAAACTAATTATACATCAAAGGCGATGCAAATTTATTTTTGCATCGCCTTTTTTTAGTTTTTTATTGCACCAATAAAAAAACTTTTTTTTATCAGCTTATTTTTCGATTATTCGAAAAAAACCACACAATGGCGTGTAATTCTTTTTAGGATTACACGCCTTTTTATTTTCAGGAGGAAAATATGTATTCTTCAATTGACACATTATGGGTCTTACTTGGTGCTGTACTTGTATTTTTTATGCAAGCAGGTTTCGCAATGGTTGAGACTGGATTTACTAGAGCTAAAAATAGTGGGAATATAATTATGAAAAATTTAATGGATTTTTCATTAGGTACTATAGTGTTCTATGTAATCGGATTTGGATTAATGTTTGGAAATGGAAAATTTGTTGGACAACTTGATTTTTTTGTTAAAGGTGATTATTCATCAACTTATCCAACATTTGCTTTTTTAATTTTCCAAACAGTATTTTGTGCTACAGCTGCAACAATTGTATCAGGAGCTATGGCTGAGAGAACAAAATTTTCTTCTTATTGTATTTATTCAATAATTATTAGTGCCTTAATTTACCCTGTCAGTGGTCACTGGATATGGGGTGGTGGTTGGTTAGCAGAACTTGGATTCCATGATTTTGCAGGATCGAGTGCAGTTCATATGGTTGGCGGAGTTGCTGCAATAATTGGAGCTAAAATACTTGGCCCAAGAATTGGTAAATTTGATGATAAAGGTAATCCTAAAGCTATACCCGGCCATAGTTTAACATTAGGAGCACTTGGAGTATTTATCCTTTGGTTCTGTTGGTTTGGTTTTAATGGTGGTTCAACTGTTAGTTTAAGTGGTGACGATACTATTTTAAACGCATCAAAAATATTCATTACAACAAACTTAGCAGCTGCTAGTGCTGCAACAATTACTATGATAATTACTTGGTTAAAATATAAAAAACCTGATGTATCAATGACTTTAAATGGAGCACTTGCTGGTTTAGTAGGTATAACAGCTGGATGTGATGCAGTTTCTCCTTTTGGCGCAATTATTATTGGGGTATTAAGTGGTATTGCTGTTGTATATGCAATCGAAATAGTTGAGAAGAAATTTAAAATTGACGATCCTGTTGGAGCTTTTTCAGTTCATGGGGTTTGTGGAGCTTTAGGAACAATATTAGTGGGTCTTTTAGCAACCAATGGTGGTTTATTCTATGGTGGAGGAACCTCCTTATTAGTTGTTCAAATAATTGGAGTACTTAGTGTAATTGCATGGGTAAGTGTTACAATGGGTATTGTATTCTTTTTAATCAAAAAAACTGTTGGTTTAAGGGTAAGTGAAAAAGAAGAAATTGCAGGTCTTGATTTAGAAGAACATGGAATCGATAATGCTTATGCTGACTTTATGCCAATTGTAACTGGCGCTGGAGTTGAAATTGATGTTGAAGAAGAAGGGATCCCAACTTCAGATGTTAAAAAGGCTGTTAAAGTAGTAGATAACAGAGATACAAAATCTACATATTCAAAAGTTGTAATTGTTACAAAAAGAAGTAAATTCCCAGAACTTAAAAAGGCTTTACACGATATTGAAGTTACTGGATTAACTTTAACAAATGTTATGGGTTGTGGTATGCAAAAAGGTGTTAGTGAAATGTATAGAGGGACTCCAGTTGATATGACGCTTCTTCCAAAAATAAAAGTAGAAGTAGTCGTTTCAAAAGTACCTGTAAAAACTGTGGTCGAAACAGTTAAAAAAACTTTATACACAGGACACTATGGCGATGGCAAAATGTTTATTTACAATGTTGAAAATGTTATTAAAGTTAGAACAGGAGAAGAAGGCTACCAAGCTCTTCAAGAAGATTAAAAATAATAAAAGATACTAAATCCTATTTATTATCATTGGGGTGTTGTTAAAACTTCTAGCAACACTCCTTTTATTATTTTTAAGATTATAACTTAAAATATTTATATTTTTAAATCAAATCGATATAAGCCATCATAATATTTAATTTCTATTGAAGTTATATTATTAATTAATTCAAAAATATACTCATCTTCAAACAATATTTTTTTTGCATTTTCAAAATCTTCTAAATTTTTAAATAACATTTTAAAAACTCTATTTCCTTTAATTGAATGATTTATAATTTCTTTTTTTAAATTGCTTTTAGAATAATTATTAAAAATAATCAAATCATCTTCTTTTTCTATATTATTTATGATAAAAACAACACTGTGATTTAAATCATTTGAATGATACTTCAAATCTTTTACTTTATAGCCAAAATTCATTAAAGCCTTCAAAAAGCCTTTTTCATTAATTAAATAATCAAGTCCTAAATTATATTCAAAATTATTTTCAAACATAAAAATAAGAGGTTCTTTTGAAACTTCAATATGCTTTTTTATTATATTTTGAATATTTTTTGCACTAAATTTCTCAAAATAACAATTTATATTTTTTAAATAAAAATATTTATCACTTAAAGTTTTTTTATCCCAAATGATATTATTTATTTTATCATTAATTATATGATCTTTTTTTATTTGATAATCTAAGATACAAAAATATGAATAATCTATATAATCATTATTAGCATTAGATTGAGTTACATCTATATGATACCAATGCCCATCAAGTTTTACTATATTCCATACATGATTTTCATTTGATTTAATAAATCTACCTTCTACTAACATGCAAGGAATATTAAAAAAATCCATTAAATATTGAAATGATTTAGCATAAGAAGAACAAACTCCTTTATTATCTACTAAAACACTAACTAAAGATTGATCAGTTTGATTAATATCATATGTAGAATTATCACATAAATATTCAAAACAATATTTTACAATTTCAAAATTAGTAAATCCTATAGTATCAAAAAATAAGCTAAATTTAATTTTATTTAATTCACTTTCTATATTTTCAATTTCTAAATTATCAAAATCTTTATAATTAAAAAAAACTTTTGCAGATAATAATTCATTATTCATATATTTAGTTGAATAATTTAATTTATTACTTATATAAAATATATGTGGATTATCATTCAAAACTGAATAATATACATTACTAACCTTTTCAAAATCAAGCAAATTATCATCGACAAATTCTTTTTTTAGCTTTAACGCAGTTAACATATTATCATAAAGTAATTTTTCTTTACTATCTAAGCTCTCATAATAATAATTAGTAGCATTTAAATTATAAAATGAAACTATAATAAAAATTAAACAAAGAAAAAATCTTTTTTTATACATACTATCTATTTACCTTTTATAGTAAAAGTATAACATAAAAAAGTCCTTTTATTATTAACAAATAAGATTTTATTTATAAGCTTTTTCGTGAACAGTTTTTACAGCTCTTCCACTGGGCTCATTCATAAGTTTAAAGCTTTCATCCCATTCAAGGGCTTTAGCTGTCGAACATGCAATTGAAGCTTCATGAGGAACTGTAAAAGCAGCTCCCTCACTTTTAAAATGTCTATTAAAAAGA
>Ga0102926_1002105_pt1 | contig 11604 bp, 9 predicted proteins | sample SalPonR1_A_D2_MG_FD_78173 | JGI IMG/M metagenome (GOLD analysis project Ga0102926, IMG submission 78173) | Salt pond soil microbial communities from South San Francisco under conditions of wetland restoration - Salt Pond MetaG R1_A_D2_MG | ecosystem: Environmental > Aquatic > Marine > Intertidal...
AAATTGTAAAACGGCACATTCCGCTTCTTCATTTCCTTTTGCAATAGGATAGTTTATAAAACTGTGATAAGCATTTTTAATCTCTAAATATTTTACAGGCGTATCCGCAGAAGCTAGTGCATCTGCATATAACATTCCATCATCTCTTAAAGGGTCAAGTTCTGCACTAATTATTAAAGTTTGTGGTAATCTTGAATGATCTTTAGAAAGTAAAGGTGAGAAATTTGGATTTAATATGTCTTTAGGTTCTGATTGATATTGATTAATGAAGAAACTAATTTCAGATTTACTAATAGTTGGAGTGTTTGTAAATTTTTCATAACTGTTTGTTCTCATTCTTGCATCAGTGAGTGGATATAATAAAATCTGTCCAGCAATTTTAGGACCTTTTTTGTCTCTTGCCATACGAGAAACACCTGCACATAAGTTTCCACCTGCAGAATCTCCCATTAAAAAAATTCTATCAGGATCAACTCTCCAATATCTTGCTCCATTATATGCCCACTTTAAGGTGCTATAGCAATCTTCTAATGCTGTTGGAAATTTATATCTAGGTGCTAGTCTATAATCAACAGACAATACTCTAACTTTTGTAATTTCGGCAATTCTTGAGCAATAATAAGAATAGAGTTCCATATTTCCCCAAATCCAACCACCACCATGATAAAAAATTATTAAAGGAGTTAGTCCTCCATGATTAGCACTTTTTTCTTTTTCAAATAAATATCCAGTAACAGCTCCACCTTCAACAGGGATTATAAAAGTTTTTTTAGAAATATTTTTTGTATGTTTTTTTAAAGATTTTTTTAGCCAAAATTTATTTGGTAAAGTATCATCATTTAATTGATCTATTTTTTGTTGTGTTAAATTTTTTAAATCCTTTGTATTTTTATTATTTTTTATAATATTAATTAATTTAATCAACTTTTTATCTGTTTTATCACTCATAATGAATATATTACTTCATCACTTATAGTATGGCAAGTGTATAATAACAAATATAATTTTGTTATATTTGTTGTTAGTAATATACTATAAAATTAATTAATCTGTTTAATAGCATTTTGTGTAAATTATAAAGCAGATATTGCAATTTAGAAAAAAACAATTATAATTTATAGTATGAGTAAAGTAAGATTAATAAATGATAGTGAACTAGGGGAAAATTTTCTTGATGAAAAATATATTTCAGATAAAAAAGATGAATATTATTATAGAAATAAAAAGGTTGTAAAAAAGCCTTGGAGAAATTTATCTAAATCAGAAATAATATTATTACAAGGAAATGGCAATATTTCTTCTAACTGGCAAAAGGTTTTGGTGTGTGATCCCTTTTATCCTGATTACATTCAACGATCAAGTTTTTATGGGCTTGTTAGAATTGGAAAAATGGAAAGAGGAGTTTTAAAGTATCATGATTTTGCTTTACCTCAAGGAATATATGATAGTGTGATAATCTCATGTGATATTGGAGATAATTGTGCTATTAATAAATGTCATTATATTAGTCATTACATAGTTAGAGATCGAGTTATTCTTCATCAAATTGATGAACTTCAAACAACAAATCATGCTAAATTTGGTATAGGAATTGTAAAAGAAGGTGAAGATGAAGAGGTAAGAGTATCTATTGATATTATGAATGAAGCTGGTGGAAGAAAAGTCTATCCATTTAAAAAAATGACATGTGGTGATGCTTATTTATGGGGAAGTTATAGAGCAGATTTACAATTGATGGAGAGATTTGATCAATTTACCAAAGATACTATTAGTAATAAACGCGGTTGGTATGGGATTATAGAATCAGATTGTGTAATAAAAAGTTGTAGAATTATTAAAGATGTATATTTTGGAAATTGCGCTTATGTTAAAGGTTCTAATAAACTAAAGAATTTAAGTATCCAATCTAGTGAGATAATGCCTTCTCAAATTGGGGAAGGAGTTGAATTAGTAAATGGAATAATTGGAGAAGATTGCCATATATTTTATGGATGTAAAGCTGTTAGATTTATAATGATGGATCATTCTTTTTTGAAATATGGAGCTAGACTAATAAACTCAATTTTAGGTGAAAATTCAACAATTAGTTGTTGTGAAGTATTAAATAATTTAGTATTTCCCTCTCATGAACAACATCATAATAATTCTTTTTTAATAGCTTCAACTATTCATGGCTTGTCAAATATGGCGGCAGGTGCAACGATTGGATCAAATCACAATAGTAGAGGTGCAGATGGAGAAATTGTTGCGAAAAGAGGGTTTTGGCCAGCTTTATCAAGTACTTTAAAACATAATTGTATGTTTGCAGAATACACATTAATTGCAAAAGGTAATTATCCTAGCGAATTAAATGTTACTTTTCCCTTTTCATTATTAAGTAGTAATAATAATTCAAGACAAATTATGCCAGCTTATTGGTGGATGTATAATTTATATGCTTTAGAAAGAAATAGTTTTAAAGTTAAAACTAGAGATAAGAGAAAAGTTATAAAGCAAGTTGTTGAAAGTAATTATTTAGCACCAGATACAGTGATGTCTATAATAAATGCTAGAAAAAAATTAAAAATATTAGTAGCAAAAGCTTATGATAAAAACGAAATTGAGGAAACAAGACTTATTAATTTAGGTAAAAAATTATTAAATTTTGATAAAAAAGTTATAGATGATTTAAATGTTGTCAGCTATGATAGTGAAAATTCAAATATTCCTGTAAAAATATTAAAACCATATCAAGCTTATCATGCTTATAAAGAAATGTTAATTTATTATGGGGCAAGAGAAGTTTCTTCTTGGTGCTATTCAAATAATAAAACACTTACTATTCTTCAATCAGAAATAAAAGACAATTTAAAACTATGGTTAAATATTGGTGGTCAAATTGTTTTAGAAGAAAATGTTGATAAACTAAGAGATGATATAAAAACAGGGGTTATAAATAGTTGGGATGAAATTCATAAGGTTTATAAAAAATGGCATGAAAATTATGAAAATGATAAAGTAGCTAATGCTTTGGGCATATTAAAATATAGTATGAATGTAGATTATATTGATGAATTGACTTGGAATATTATTGTTGAAAAAGCAAAGGAAACAAGAAAATATATTGAAAAGCAAGTTTATGAAACGAGATTCAAAGATTACAATAATAAATTTAGATCAATAACCTATCGAAATAACAAGGAAAGAGATATTGTTTTAGGAGCTGTTGAAGAAAATGCTTTTATTAATGAAAGTAAAAATATTAGTAAAGATTTATTTTTAAAATTGGAAAATGTTGTATTTTAATTTTATAAAAGATCTTAAAAATAGGTATGTTTTGGGAGTTTTAAGCTAAGCGTTTATATTTTTAAATCCTAAAACATCTCTTTAATTAAAAAAAGTGTGCAAGTCTTTTTTCTAACTTACACACTCAATATACACTATCTCTTTTTTTTATTTTTCACATAAACAATTTGAGCTCCGTTTTTCCCTTTATCTTCTCTTTTTGTTTCTACTGTGTTTATCGATTCAAGAAAAGCTGTCATTTTTGAAAAACCGAAATTTCTAACATCAAATTCAGGGAATCTTTTTAATAATATTGAACCTAATGTCCCTACATTTAGCCAACCACTTTCATCACTAGCTTCATTTACAATTGTTTTAATTGCTTTTATTAATGGTTGTATCTCATCATTATGCTTTAATTGCTCAGTTTTTCTAAGTTCTAAATTGTCTTCTTGGCAGTTATCTTCATTTTGAGCTGCACATAATAATTTATCTAAATATTTAAATATATCACAAGCTGAAATAAAAGCTTTTGGAGTTTTACTTTCTCCCATTCCAATAATTGTTTTTCCAGATTCTCTTAATCGAGAAGCTAATCTTGTAAAATCACTGTCAGAAGAAATTAAACAAAACCCATCAATATCTGATGTATATAAAATATCCATTGCATCAATAATCATAGAACTATCTGTTGCATTTTTTCCTTTTGTATAACTAAATTGTTGTATAGGATTAATGGAAAATTCTAATAAAACTTTTTTCCATTTTGAGTCTCCTCTTGTCCAATCACCATATATACGCTTATAAGTAGCTACACCTTCTTTAGATATTTCATCAAAAATAATATTAATATATTTTGAACTAATATTATCTGAATCAATTAATACAGCGAATTTTTTATCTTTATCCATAATATTCCCTTTTATTCTTTTAAGTATAATAATATAACATAATCAGAAATATTTCTATTTAAAAATAAAAGGATTGCCTTAAATGATACATCAACTCTGAAAAAAAGAGTAAATATTTACTTTATAAATTTATTTAGCTTTTTGTAATACCTTTAAAAGAGGTTCAGACCATGAGTGTTGTTCTTTAGTAGCACCAATGCTTCTAATTTTTTTTAATCTATATCTAACTAAACTGTTTGGATTTTTTTTAGACAAAGATTTTAAGTCTTTAATAATTGTTTTTTTTATTTCGTTAGCACTAAAGCTTGGATCTTTATGGGCTCCCTCTTTATCTTCCTTTATTACACCATTAATAATTCCCATCTCAAGTAAATCTTGAGCTGTCATTTTCATTATATTTGCAGCCTCTTCTGCTTTTGTTGAATCTTTCATCAAAATAGAAGCAAAACCTTCAGGCGTAATAACTGAGTAAACGGCATTTTCAAGTAGATATAATTTATCACCAACACCAATTCCAAGAGCTCCTCCGCTACCACCTTCTCCAATTATAAAATTTATAATTGGAACGCTAATTGTAGAAAATTCCTTTAAATTAGTAGCAATAGCTTCTCCTATACCTCTTTCTTCAGACCCTAATCCAGGATATTCGCCAGGGGTATCTATAAAGCTAATTATAGGTCTGTTAAATCTTTGTGCTTGTTTTGCTAATCTTAAAGCCTTTCTATATCCTTCTGGATGGCTCATTCCATAATTAACATCAATATTTTCTTTTAAATTAGAACCTTTTCTATTTCCAATAATTGTAACTGGTATATCATCAATTAGACCAATACCTCCAAGCATAGCTTTATCGTCACCAAATAGTCTATCTCCAGATAAAGGCATAAAATCATCACAAATTAATTTGATATAATCATCAACTCCAGGTCGATTTATATTTCTAGATAATTTCACACATTCCCAAGGTGTTCTTTTTGAAGCATATTTGTCAACTCTTGATAAACGTTCTTTCATTTCTTTTAATTCAATGTTACTCATATTTATTTTACCTTATGTGTTTTAATCAAAAAAGAAAGAGTTTTTTTGATATTTTTTCTTTCTACGATAGAATCAACAAAACCATGCTCTTTTTGAAATTCTGCAGTTTGGAAACCTTTAGGTAATTTTTCACCAATGGTTCCTTGAATAACTCTAGGTCCTGCAAATCCAATTAAAGCTCCAGGTTCACTTAGTATAACATCCCCAAGCATAGCAAAAGATGCTGATACACCACCTGTTGTTGGATGAGTTAATACGACAAAGAGAGGAACTTTGCATTTATTCATTAATGCAACTGCAGCACTAGTTTTAGCCATTTGCATTAAAGAAAAAATACCTTCTTGCATTCTAGCTCCTCCACTTGCACAAAAAATAACTACAGGTGTGTCATTTAATGCTCCTTCTATCATTATTTTTGTTATTTTTTCTCCAACTATTGCACCCATTGATCCACCCATAAAATCAAAAGACATTATGCAAAGATATACTTCTTCATTGTTTATTTTTGCTTTTCCTGTAACAACAGCATCATTAAGATTTGATTTAGTTTTGTGAGCTTTTAACTTTTCTTCATATTCTTTTAACTCTAATGGGTTTGAAGATATTAAATCTTCATCAATTTCAACAAAACTATTTGAATCACATAAAAGATTAATTCTCTCTTCACATTTCATTCTAAAATGATAATTGCATGAAGGACATACTTCTAAATTTTCATTTAAAATTGATTTATCAAATTCTTCATGACAATTTGGGCATTGTATAAGATTTTCCATTATAATTCCTTTTCTATTTCTTTATATAAAGAAGTATCAAATTTACCACTTACAAATTTTTTATTTTTTAGAATTTTTATTATGGTATTTTTATTGGTTTCAATTCCTTCAATTTCTAATTCATCTAAGCAAGCAATCATTGTTTTAATAGATTCTTGACGATTTTGTGTGTATACAATTATTTTTGCTAATAAAGAATCATAGTAAGGAGATACCATGAACCCACTATAAAGGTGAGTATCAACTCTAACACTTGGGCCTAAAGGAGGATTGAACTTTTTAATTTTTCCGCAAGTTAATGCATTAATTCTAACTTCCATAGAATGATTTTTTAAAGCAGGAGATTTTTGCATGTTTTTAGATGGTTTATCAGCACTTATTAAAATCATTTCTTTTATAATATCAATAGAAGATACAAATTCACTTACAGGATGTTCTACTTGCACTCTTGCATTCACTTCCATAAAATAACAATTATCATTTTCTAATAAGAATTCAATTGTTCCTGCACCTTTGTATTCAATCATCTTAAATAATTTTATTGAAGCTTTCATTAATTTGTTTCTTAATTTTTCATTAACAACATTTGAAGGACTTTCTTCAATTAGTTTTTGATGGTTTTTTTGTACTGAACAATCTCTTTCTCCTAGAAATATTACATTATTCCCATCTGATAATAATTGAATTTCTATATGTCTAGGATGTGTTAAAAACTTTTCTACATGAATTGCAGGATTAGCAAAAAATTTATTTGCCTCTTCTTTTGCAAGAAAAAAGTTTTTTTCGAGTTCCTTCTCATTTTCAATTACTCTCATTCCTTTGCCCCCACCACCTAAAGATGCTTTTAGTATTATGGGATACCCTATTTCATTTGCAATAGTTTTAAGTTCTTCTACATTTTCAATTTCTTTGAAACTTCCAGGTGTTACTTCAAGCCCAGCTTTTTTTGCTAAAATTCTAGCTTCTACTTTATTTCCTAAAAGATTAATAGTGTTTTTATTTGGTCCTATAAAAATTAAACCGCTTTTTTCTACTTCTTGTGAAAATTTAGAACTTTCACTTAAAAAACCAACACCAGGATGGATAGCATCACAGTGTGTATAAAGTGCAGCACTAATCAGGTTTTTTATATTTAAATAACTTTCATTAGCATTAGCACTACCAATGCAGATTTTCTCATCAGCTAATTTTGTCCATAATCCATCTTTATCTACTGTAGAATATACACTTACACTTTTTATTGACATAGCTTTAAGAGCTCTAATGATTCTTATAGCTATTTCACCTCTATTTGCAATAAGTACTTTTTTTATCATAAAACCTCAACTTTAAATAAAGGTTGATCGTATTCTACTAAATCACCACTATTAACTAATATTTCAAGAATTTTGCCCTCACAATCACTTTCAAGTTCATTCATCATTTTCATAGCTTCTATTATGCAAAGAGTTTGTCCTTTTTTTATAGCTTCTCCTTCATTTATAAAAACAGCGGAATCTGGAGAAGGTGCTCTATAAAAGGTGCCAACTATAGGAGATTTAATTGTTTTAGTTTTAGGAGAGTCTTTTTTATCAATTACTAAAGGTTTTTCTTCTTCATTATTAATTTGGACTTTATTTTGTGTTGTTAAAGAGGTGTTATTATTCGTATTAGTCTTTTTACATTTTATATGAAAATCTCTATAACTAATTTCAAGCTCTTCTAGTGAGCTATTCTCAAAGCATTTTATTATTTTTTCATATTTTAAATTTTCCATATTTTTTCCTCATTATTTTGATATTTGGTAACTCTTATATTTACATTTTATTTTTATAGTGTCAATATTGACATTTTTATAAATAATGTAATAATAGATATTAAAGTGTTTGGAGGCTTTATGGAAGAGCAAAAGAGCATCAAAATGAGTGCTTTAGGGTTTTATTTGCCAGAGAAAGTAGTCACAAACGATGATTTAGCAAAAATTGTTGAAACAAGTGATGAGTGGATTTATTCTCATACAGGAATAAAACAAAGAAGATATGCAAATGAAGAAGAAAAAGCTAGTGATTTAGCTATAAAAGCAATAAAAAATATGGATGTTGATTTAAGTGAAATTGATGCAATTATCGTGGCAACAGCAACGCCAGATTATTATGGATTCCCTTCAACAGCATGTATTATAAGTGAAAAAATGCAATTAAAAAATGTTAATATTGCATTTGATATTGTTGCAGGTTGTACAGGTTTTATTTATGCGCTAGAAAATGCTCGAGCGTTAATTTGTGCCTCAAGTGCAAAAAAAGTTCTTGTTGTAGGAACTGAGATATTGTCTAAAGTTGTTGATTTTGAAGATAGAAATACATGTGTTTTATTTGCTGATGGAGCAGGTTGTGCTTTAGTAGAAAAATCTAATAATAAATTTAATTCAATTTTAGGTGTAGAAAAAGCAGGCTCTGAAAAATTATATATCGATAATAAATCTCATATAAAGATGGATGGGAGAGCTGTTTATAATTTTGCAGTAAAAAGAATTGTAGAAACAATATTAAAATTAGTTGAAAAAAATAGTTTGAATTTAAAAGATATTGATCACATAGTATCTCATCAAGCAAATATTCGAATATTACAAGCAGCAGCAAAAAGATTAAAAATAAGAAGTGATAAATTCTTTTCTAATGTTGATCAAGTTGCAAATACAAGTGCGGCTTCTATTCCTGTAGCTTTAGCTTCATTAAATAATATGAATAAATTAAAAGAGGGTGATAAAATTATTTTAGTTGGATTTGGTGCTGGATTAACTTATGGAGGAGCTTATTTAGAATGGAAAAAGTAATTATGTGTTTTCCTGGACAAGGATCACAAAAACAAAATATGGCTATTGATTTATATAATTATAGTTCTAAAGTAAAAGAACTTTTTCAATTGGCGAGTGATATCTCACACTTAGATCTAAAAAAAATTATTAGTGAAGGTAGTCTAGAAGAATTAAAGAAAACAGAAGTTTCACAAAATGCTATAATTTTAGCAAGTTTATCTTCTTATTATTTATTAAAAGAAAAAGGAATTGAACCTTTAGCTTGTGCTGGATTTTCTCTTGGTGAGTTAATGGCAATTAGAGCTTGTGAAAAAATTGATAATGAAACATTGTTTAAATTAGTTCATAAAAGAAGTTCTTTGATGGCTCAATCAAGCAAAGAGGCTACATCTAAATATGGAGAGATGGCAATGGCAGCTATTATTAACATGAATAGAGTTGCTGTTGAAAATATAATTATTTCTTCTAATTTTAAAAATATATTTGTTGCTAATAATAATACTGAAAAACAAGTTGTCATATCTGGTTTAAAAAGTGAAATTGAAAAAATAACACCTTTATTAAAAGAAAATGGAGCTAGAAGAGTTTTAATGCTTAAAGTTTCAGGACCTTTTCATACTCCCTTATTAAAAAGTGCAGAATTAGAATTTAAAGAATATTTAAATGATATTGATTTTAAGCCAAGTCCTATAAATATTTATTCTAATGTTCAAGGAACTTTAGTTGATGATATTAAAAAATATGTTCCAAAACAAATTACTAATAAAGTTTTATGGCTAGAAATAATGAAAAATATTAAAGAAAATTATACTAATGAAAAAATTATTGAGGTTGGAGTTTCTACAACTTTAACAAATTTCTTTAAATCAGAAGATATGAAATGTATCCCTTGTGGAACATTAGATCAAATAAAAGGATTATAATATGGAATTAAAAAAAGCAATTATAACCGGTGGATCAAGAGGAATTGGTTTAGCTATTATAAAAAATCTTTTAAATGAAAATTATGAAGTATGGTATTTAAGTAGAAGTGAAATTCAAGAAGATTTAGGAAAATATGTGCATTATGTAAATTGTGATATTTCTGATCATGCTAAGCTTGAAGAGAGTTTAAAAAAAATAGTAAAAGAAGCTTTAACTATAGATTTATTAATTAATAATGCAGGAATAACAAAAGATAATTTAATTATGAGAATGAAGCAAGAAGCTTGGGATGATGTTATAAATATTAACCTTACTTCTGCATTTATAACTTCTAAAGTACTCTCTAGAACGCTTTTAAAACAAAAGTTTGGTTCAATTATTAATATCTCTTCTGTAGTTGGTGTTGTAGGTAATGCAGGTCAAGTAAATTATAGTGCTTCTAAAGCTGGCCTAATAGGACTTACGAAAACATTAGCAAAAGAATTTGCTTCTCGAAATGTTAGAGTAAATTGTATAGCTCCAGGTTTTATAGAAACAAGTATGAGTGAAAAATTAAGTGATGATCAAAAAAATCAAATTGTTCAAAATATTCCGCTAAATAGAATGGGAAATGTTGATGATGTTGCAAATCTAGTTTCTTTTTTAGCTTCAGAAAAATCAAGTTATATCACAGGCCAAGTTGTTTGTGTTGATGGCGGTATGGTAATTTAAGGAGAAAATAATGAATAAAGTTGTTATAACAGGAATGGGAAGTATTAATCCTTTAGCAGATAATGTTGATGATTTTTATAAAGCAATTAAAGAAGGTAAGTGTGGAATTGATAAGATTAGTCTTTTTGATGTAAGTCAATATCCAGTAAAAATAGCCGGTGAAGTAAAAGACTTTGAAGTTACAAAAAGAGTTGAAAAGAAAAAAGCTAGATCAATGGCTAGATTCTCACAATTTGCCACTTATGCAGCAAAAGAAGCTATTGATATGTCAAATATTGAAATAGATGATGATAATAATATTGGTGTATATATTGGTAATGGAATTGGTGGATTTGAAATTGCTGAAACAAATTTAGAAAAGTTATTTAAAAGAGGTCCAAGAGGAATTTCTCCTTTAACTATACCTTTGCTTATTGGAAATGAAGCTGCAGGTAATATTTCTTTAATCCATAATTTAAAAGGTCCTTGTCATACAATTCAAACAGCTTGTGCTTCTGCTACAGATGCAATCGGTTCTGCTTTTTTAGCTATTAGATCAGGGTTAATAGATACTGCTGTTACAGGTGGATGTGAAGCTGCAATTACTCAATTGTCTGTTGCTGGATTTGCAAGATTGCACGCATTAAGTGCTTCTCATAATGATGAACCTCAAAAAGCAAGTTGCCCATTCGATAAAAATAGAGATGGTTTTACAATGGGAGAAGGTGCTGGAATTTTAGTTTTAGAAAGTGAAGAAAGTGCTAAAAAAAGAAATGCTAAAATCTATGGAGAAATTTTAGGATATGGAGCTTCTTGTGATGCATTTCATATAACAGCTCCCAATCCAAATGGAGAGGGTGCTGCAACTGCAATGAAAAGAGCTATAAAAATGAGTGGTTTAGACCTTAGAGATATTGATTATATTAATGCTCATGGAACAAGTACTTTAGCAAATGATGTAATGGAAACAAATGCAATAAAATTAGTCTTTGGTGATTATGCAAAAGATATAAAAATATCTTCTACTAAATCAATGACAAGTCATTTAGTTGGTGCTGCAGGAGCCGTTGAAGCTATTGTTTGTGTTAAATCAATCGAAGAGGGATTTTATCCTGCAACTATAAATTATAATACAAAAGATGAAGATTGTGATTTAGATTATATCCCAAATGAAGGTATTAAAGCTGAAATGAATTATGCATTAAGT
>Ga0102926_1002107_pt1 | contig 11600 bp, 9 predicted proteins | sample SalPonR1_A_D2_MG_FD_78173 | JGI IMG/M metagenome (GOLD analysis project Ga0102926, IMG submission 78173) | Salt pond soil microbial communities from South San Francisco under conditions of wetland restoration - Salt Pond MetaG R1_A_D2_MG | ecosystem: Environmental > Aquatic > Marine > Intertidal...
CTAAGGAAATAGGGAATTCATTTAAATACAATAATTATGATGATATTTTTGAAAATATTAGAGAAGCTGTTATAAAATCTATATACGGTGAGGTTTTCCATCTTTTCAAAGGAAAAGTAATAAGCATAGAAGAAGCTAATTTTAATAAAGATTGGACTAGGTTTACCTTGGTGGGAAATAAAAAAAATGATAGGGGGATATACAGTATTTTAGCAAAAGATCAGTTTTTGCTAGCTTATAATAACCAAAAAGTATCTTGTACATCTCCAGATATTATATCAGCAATAGATTTAAATACTCTCCAACCAGTTACTTTTGGGAGACTAAAAAATGGTATGGAAATAGGAGTAATAGGAATAGAGGCGCCTGAGAGTCATAAAAGTAAAAAAGGACTTGAATTAATGAGTTTAAAGGCTTTTGGATATAAACTTCCATATAAGTCAATGAAGGAGTTGAGGGAATAATTGGGTTTGTTAAAATCATACAAAGATAAAAAAGGTAAAGTACCGGGTCATCTTTATTATACTGGTGATAAAATTGAAAAAGTGAAAATTGAAATAACTAACTATGGGAAAAATAATTATCACAGCGAATATTTTGAATTCACAAGTATTGATGAACTTGAGGAAAGGTTAAAGGTAGTAGAGGAAAAACAAATCCTGTGGATAAATGTGTTTGGGCTTAGTAATATAGAATTGATTAAATTTTTAGGTAATAAGTTAAAGATACCAGATTTGCACCTAGAGGATGTTCTTAATGTTGGGCAAAGACCAAAGATAGAAACTCAAGAGGATTTTATTTTTGTGCTACTAAATATGATAAATAAAAGAGAAGAAATTATTTACGAACAAGTTTCTATGTTTTCTAAAGAGAATGTTCTTGTAACCTTTCAGGAAATGGGAGGAGATGTTTTTGATGCTATTAGAGATAGAATTGCTCAAAATAAAGGAAATGTTAGAAGTAACAGTGTAGGATATCTTCTTTATATTCTTTTGGATGTTATTTTAGACAATTATTTTGTTTTGATGATGAATTTAGAAAATTCGATAGAAGAATTAGAAGAAAATGTTATGATTAATGATTCAGATGATTTATTAAAAGATATTTACTTTTATAAGAAAGAATTAGCTAAACTGAGAAATTCTATAATACCTTTGAAGGAAGTATTAAAGAATTTATTAGAAAATGAAAAACCTGAAATACAAAAATATTACAAGGATTTGTACGACCATATTTATTTTATGATTGATAATTTAAATGTTTTTAGAGAGATGATTAATGGAATATATGAAATCCATATCTCTAATTTAAGTAATAGAATGAATAAAATAATGACAGTATTAACTATTTTTTCGGCAGTATTTATACCGATGACTTTTTTAGCGGGTGTATATGGTATGAATTTTATATATATGCCGGGATTAACCTACCGATATGGGTTTTGGATCTTCTTGGTAGTTTGTATAGGTATATTTTTAGGTATGTTAAAATTTTTTAAAAACAAGAATTGGATATAGGAAGGATTAGTTATGATTACAAATAGATGGTTTAAAGGTAAGAAAAATTTAGAAGAAGTAATAGAATTAAGAAAAGAAATATTCGGAGAGGATTCTGAACAGGATTTTTATGATGAATTCTCATTTAATATAGGAATTTATGAAGAGGATGAAGAGTTGGTAGGTATTGGTAGATTATTGTCTAAAGATGGGAAATTTTTTATAGATAATTTTGGAATAAAGGTTAAGTATAGGGATAAATACTACGGTGATTTTATGCTTAGGATACTAATAAGGAAGGCTTCAGATATAGGTATAGAGAAGGTATATGTCCAGTGTAAGGAAGATGTAGTAGATTTTTTTAAAAAGTTAGATTTTAAAGAAGAAAAGATAAAAAATGGTAAATATCTTTTGTCGAGAGAGGGAGATATTGCTAGTGGATGCTGCGGGTGAGAGCATGGATAAATTTAAGGGTAAAAGCATAGTAGTTTTTGGAGGAGGTACAGGCCTTTCAATTATTTTAAGAGGCTTAAAAAACTATACTGATAATATAACTGCAGTGGTAACTGTTGCAGACGATGGAGGAGGCTCAGGTAAATTGAGAGAAGATATGGGAATGCTACCTCCAGGTGATATAAGAAACTGCTTGATATCTTTGTCAGATGTAGAACCTATAACAGAAAAGTTGATGCAGCATAGGTTTAAAGAGGGGTATTTAAAAGGACAATCCTTCGGTAATCTTTTTATAGCTGCAATGTATGAGATATTTGGTGATTTTGAACATGCTTTAAAAGAATTAGGGAGCATTTTTAGGATAACAGGCAAAATTCTTCCCATGACACTTGAAGATGCTAGTTTGAAAGCGGAGCTGAAAAGTGGAGATATAATATATGGAGAAAACTATATACCAGAGTATGTAAGGAAGACGGGGGATGCTATAAAAAGAATGATTGTTATTCCAGAAAATTCACAGCCAATGTATGAAACTGTTGCAAGTATAAGGCAGGCGGATGTAATTGTTCTTGGTCCGGGATCTTTGTTTACAAGTATTATTCCTAATATTCTAGTAAATGATGTTGTCAGACATATAAAGGAATCTAACGCTAAGGTAGTCTATATAACTAATATAATGACCCAACCTGGAGAGACGGATGAATACAATGTCTTAGATCATTTGGAAGTTCTAATAAATCACTGTGGAGAGAATATCATAGACTATATACTAGTAAACAGTAAATTAGCCGACGAAGATACTTTAGGAAAATATAAAAAAGAAAATTCAGAACCTGTTTTACTAGATAGTTACCAGAGAAAGAAAATAAAAGAAATGGATGTAGAGATTATTGAAGATAATTTTTTGGAAATAGAAAAGCAGTATATAAAACATGATTCAGATAAAATAAGTCTTATTATAACTAAAATAATCCCCGATTAAAGGGATTATTTTTTAGTATTCATCTACAAAGGAATCAAGTAGTTGTGTTAAAGCCTCTAAAGCTTCGGTTTCATCATCTCCTTTTGCTTGAAGAGATACTTCAGAACCTTTGACAGCTCCTAATGACATAACATTTATAATGCTTTTCGCATTGGCTTCCTTATTATCTTTTAATATTTTTATATCGCTAATGAATTCGTTTGCCTTTTTTACAAAAATAGCTGCTGGTCTAGCATGGAGTCCGATGCTATTTTTTATTATATAATCAATTTTTTTCATGTATACCTCCTTTCTTACAGATCTTCTGCAATTTTTTCTATTTTCTTTAGTCTATAATTTACTCCAGATTTTCCGATAGGTTGTTCTAGCAGGTCTCCTAGTTCTTTTAAAGAAGATTCTTTGTTTTTTAATCTAAGCCTTGCTAGAACTTTGAGGTTGTCTGGTAGATTTTCTATTCCCATAAGTTCATCTATTTTCCTTATAGCTCTAATCTGTCTTACAGCAGTATTTACAGTTTTACTTAAATTAGCCGTTTCACAGTTTACAACTCTATTGATATTATTCCTCATATCCTTTATAATTCTAATGTTTTCGATATCTAATAGAGAATTATATGCACCAAAAATATTTAATAAATCTACTATTTGTTCACTTTCTTTTAAATAAGTTATATAGTAGTTATTTCTTTTTATGTACTTGCCTTTTAGATCAAACAAAGATAATAAATCTGCTAAATCTTTTGCATGCTTTTGATTGTAGCTAACAAATTCTAGATGGTATGATTTTTCTGGATTTGTAATAGAGCCATTACATAAAAAATAGCTTCTTATGTAGGCTTTTTTACAGCTTCTATTTTTCAGAAGATTTATTGGGATTCTTTTGTTTATGTTTCTGTATGTTTTAGAGTCTGATTTCAAAAAATCTGTCTGTCTTATTATATTATCGGATAAATTTGTTATTTTTACAATATATGAGTGATGTTTTTTTAATCTTCTATTTTTTGCAATTTGTACCGACACATTTGTAGAATCTTTACTTTTGATAATTGAATATATCCTTCTAGCTACTGCTGAACTTTCTGTATTGATTGAAAGGGATATATTTTTATCCTCTATACTTATAGATTTTGTTGATCTAAGGATGGCTGACAGTTCTGACATAGGACAGTTTTCTTCAGGTAAAACTTTTCTGCATATTTCATTTTTTACAGTAGATGAAAAAGACATCCTTATGCACCTCCTATATTTTTAAGTCCAATTGAAATTCACATATTTCATTTCTCTAATGGCCTTTTCTATAACATTTCTTTCATCATCATAACGAGCTAATTTCACAGCAGTTTCTATAGGGTAAAAACCTGCCGCTATAAATCCTTCGTTTTTTTGAGGGTGGCATTCCATATCTCTTGCTTCCATTATATACCAGTGTACAATTTTTCGGATATGAATACTTGATGAAGTTGTGTTTCTTACAAATTCATATGATATTTTTGAAAGATACTCTAAAACATTTACTCTACTTCCGCTTTCTTCCATAACTTCTCTTTTAGCGGCATCTTTTAGAGTTTCTCCTTCTTCTACCCTACCTTTTGGTAGAACGTAATCTCCATTAAATTTTTTTAAAAGAAGAATGGTATTTCTAAAAAAAACTACACCACCTGCACTTAATTCTTCCATTGAATAAACACCTCTGCTTGCACACTATTATATCACAGTAGTATATCATAGATTCTTGTAAATATAAATAAGAAAAAAGGATTAATAAACTTGTCTTATATTGCCTTATAATTTTGTTTAGGAAAAGCATCAAGTATGATAAAATAATGAATAGAATTAAAAGTTATATTTTAAAGGTGGAAGATTAATGAGTAGAAACTTTACACATCTACATTTACATACGGAATATAGTTTGTTGGATGGTGCAACAAGAATAGAAAAATTAATGGAAAAAGCTTCTGATCTAGGGATGAATAATATTGCTATTACAGATCATGGTGTAATGTATGGGGTTGTGGAATTTTATAAGCAAGCAAAGGCTCATGGCATAAAACCCATTATAGGTTGTGAGGTATATGTATCTCCGAGAAGTTACTTGGATAAAGACCCAGTAAAAGATAAAAAGCAGTATCATCTCATACTTCTTGCAGAAAACCAAGAGGGATATAAGAATCTTATGAAAATAGTATCGGAAGGTTTTACAAAGGGTTTTTATTATAAACCTAGGGTAGATAAAAGTATACTTAAAAAATATTCAAAGGGTTTAATATGTTTAAGTGCTTGTATTGCAGGAGAAATACCTTCCCTTATTCTTGATGGTAATTATGAAAAAGCAAAAAAAACTGCTGTTGAATATAGGGAAATATTTGGAGATAATAACTACTTTTTAGAGCTGCAGCAGCATGGAATAGAAGAACAAAACTTAATCAATGAAAAATTAATTGAAATCGGTGAGGAGTTTGACATACCTTTAGTGTTAACCAACGATACCCACTATATAGACAAAGAAGATTCTAAGTTTCACGATATACTCTTATGTATTCAAACTCAAAAGACTGTAGATGAAGAAAGGATGAGATTTCCATCAAAGGAATTTTACCTTAAATCTTACGATGAAATGATGGAAATTTTTCCTGGAATGGAAGAAGCTGCGGAAAACACCAATAGAATTGCAGAAAGATGCCATGTAGAACTTGATTTTTCTACAACTCATCTTCCTAATTTCGATGTTCCAGAGGGTTTTGGAAAGTATGAATACTTGGAGAAATTGTGCAGTGATGGTCTTAATGAAAGATATGATAATATAACCAATGAAGCACAGAAAAGAATAGAGTATGAATTAGGTATAATTAAAAACATGGACTATGTTGATTATTTCCTTATAGTGTGGGATTTTATAAGATATGCTAAAGAAAAGGATATAATGGTAGGTCCTGGTAGAGGTTCAGCTGTAGGCAGTATAGTTGCTTATGCTCTTAAAATTACAGATATAGATCCTTTAAGATATAATTTAATTTTTGAAAGATTTTTAAATCCGGAAAGAGTATCAATGCCGGATATTGATATAGATTTTTGCTATGAAAGAAGAGAAGAAGTAATAGATTATGTTGTAGAAAAATATGGAGATGACAAGGTGGCTCAAATAGTTACTTTTGGAACTATGGCGGCGCGTGGAGCTATAAGAGATGTAGGTAGAGCTATGAATTTCGGATACAAAGATGTGGATTTCATAGCAAAAAGAATACCTATGGAGATTGGTATTACTATAAAAAAAGCTTTAAGAATGAATGAAAAATTAAGAGAACTTTACGAGACAGATGATGATATAAAAGAACTTATAGATATTTCACGTAAGGTAGAAGGCTTGCCAAGGCATACTTCAACTCATGCGGCAGGAGTAGTTATCTCAAAGTTACCAATCACCGAATATGTTCCCTTATCTAGAAACAAGGATGTTATAACTACCCAGTATAATATGACCGAACTAGAGGAGCTAGGCCTTCTAAAAATGGATTTCTTAGGCTTAAGAACTTTAACGGTAACAAGAGATGCAAAAGATTTGATAGAAAAAAATCATCATATTAATGTAGATTTTGATAATATGATTTTTGATGATGTAGAAGTTTATAAAATGTTTGCTGAAGGAAATACTTTAGGAATATTTCAATTTGAAAGTACAGGAATGAGAGCGATACTAAAGGAAATGAAACCTGATAACTTTGAAAATATAGTAGCTGCTAATGCTCTTTATAGACCAGGACCTATGGCTCAAATACCAACATATATAAAAAATAAATCTAATCCTGAAAATATAGAATATCTTCATCCAAAACTAGAAAGCATTCTTGATGTAACTTACGGATGTATGGTATATCAAGAGCAAGTTATGCAAATAGTTAGAGACATTGGTGGTTTTTCTATGGGAAGGTCGGATTTGGTTAGAAGAGCTATGAGCAAAAAGAAAATGAAGGTGATGGAAAAAGAAAGAGAATATTTCATACACGGTAAAAAAGATAAAGATGGTAACATTGAAATAAGAGGAGCTGTAAGGAACGGAGTAGATGAAAAAACAGCAAATCAAATATACGACTTAATGATTGATTTTGCTAATTATGCTTTTAATAAATCTCATTCAGCGGCTTATGCGGCTCTTGCTTATAGATCTGCTTGGTTGAAAAGGTATTATCCAGTTGAGTTTATGGCAGCTCAAATTTCAAGTATAATGGGCAACTCAGATTCAGTATCAAAATATATTAGAGAATGTAGAAGATTAGATATAGAAGTTTTACCTCCAGATATAAACTATAGTGAGTGTAAATTTATAGTGAAGGATAAAAAAATTAGGTTTGGGTTAGCTGCAGTAAAAAATGTAGGATCTGGAGCTATTGAAGAGATAGTTAAAATTAGAAGAGAAAAGGGAAAATTTGAAAGTTTTGTAGATTTTTGCGAGAAGGTACCAACAACAGTACTAAATAAAAGGCAGATAGAATCTTTGATTAAAGCGGGAGCATTTGACAGTACGGGCGCAAATCGCTCACAGCTGATTGCTATTCATGAAAAAACTATAGACGGTATAAGCAAGCAGCGAAAAAATAATGTAGAAGGACAGGTTTCTTTATTTGATAGCGATAAATTAACGGAAAAATTTATACCTAAAGATAACCTTCCTAAATTAAAAGAGTTTAATGATAAAGTTAAATTAAATTTAGAAAAAGAAATGTTGGGTATATATTTAACGGGGCATCCTTTGTCAGAATTTGAAGAGATAATAGAAGAGATGAGTAACACAAATAGTTCTGAGTTAATAGAATTAAGTCAAGAACATAGTGTAGAGATGGATAGAAGACTTTATGATGGAGCAAAAGTTTCTATAGCAGGAATAATAATAAAAAAACAGAATAAGGTAACTAGGAATAATAATTTAATGGCTTTTGCTACCTTAGAAGATTTATATAGTTCTGTGGAGTTGATTATTTTCCCAAATACCTTAGATAGGTATAATGAAATTATTCAAGAAGACAATATAGTTTTAGTAGAAGGGAAGTTAAGCTATAAAGAAGATGAAAACCCTAAGATAATTTCTGAAAAGTTTAGGTCTTTAAATAAAGATCTAAATAAAAAAATATATTTGAAAATTGAAAAGAAGAAAGATTTAAAAAAAGAAAAGAAAAAAATTATAAAGTTAATAAAGAATTATGGCGGAATTAATCAAGTTACTGTATATGTAGAAAAAGAAGACAAAAATTACAAACTGCCAAAAAAATACAGGGGAGATGCTTCTAATAAATTATTTGAAGTAGAGCTAAAAGAGCTTTTAGGAGAAGACAATGTAGTAATTAAATAAAGATGTATAAGTAGAAAAAGTTGTGGTACAATAAAAGGACAGAAAAACACATACGGGGACTTCAAAAGTCCAGCAAGGAGGTTTTATGAAAACAATTGGAGTGTTAACTAGTGGTGGAGATGCGCCGGGAATGAATGCAGCTATAAGATCAGTCGTAAGGTATGGTATTTATAATGATATAAATGTATTAGGAATTAATAAGGGATACAGGGGACTTATAGACAATGATATTGAAAAAATGGATTTGTCTTCTGTTGCTGATATCATTCACAGAGGTGGTACTGCTTTAGGTACTGCAAGATGCAAAGAATTTATGACGGAAAAAGGCTTTCAAGAAGCTTTAGATACTATAAAATACAGAGATATAGATGGAATAGTAGTAATAGGTGGTGATGGATCTTTTAAAGGAGCTAAAGAACTTAGTGAAGCAGGGGTTAAAACTATTGGCATACCAGGCACAATAGATAATGATTTAGCTTATACTGATTATACAATAGGTTTCAGTACAGCTCTAGAAACAATTTTGGATGCTATAGGCAAAATAAGAGATACATCATCTTCCCACGAAAGAACGATTATCATGGAGGTTATGGGAAGAAATTGTGGAGACTTAGCTCTTTATTCAGGACTAGCTGGTGGGGCTGAAATGGTTTTGATACCTGAAATTGAAATAAGCATAAAAAAAGTTGCTGATAAAATAAATCAAGGAATGGCTAGAGGTAAAAAACACAGCATTATAATGCTTGCAGAAGGTGCAGGAGATGCATATAGTATAAGAGATCAAATAAACAAACATATAGATGTGCCTATTAGATGTACTGTTCTTGGGTATATTCAAAGAGGTGGTACTCCTGTATCTTTTGACAGATTATTAGGAAGTCGAATGGGAGCGAATGCTGTAAAATGCTTAATTGAAGGAAAGAATAATGCATTGTTAGGAACAAAAAATGGAAAAATATTTGATATAGAAATAGAAAAAGCTTTAAGTATGAAAAAGAATTTCGATAATGAAGCATTTGAATTAACGAAAATTCTTTCGATTTAGGAGGTAATTATGAGAAAAACTAAAATCGTATGTACACTTGGACCCGCAACAGACGACAAAATTGTTCTGAAAAAATTAATAAATACTGGGTTGAATGTAGCAAGGTTCAACTTTTCCCATGGTACTCATGAGGAACAAAAGAAAAGAATGGATATGGTAAAAGAAGTTTCTAAAGAAATGGGTGTTCACATAGGAATAATGTTGGACACTAAAGGTCCTGAGATAAGAACTGGGGATTTTGAAAATGGAATTGTCAGCTTAGAAGAAGATGATGAATATATTTTGACTTCTAGAGAAATAACTGGCAATCAAAAAGAAGGTCATATACAGTATAATAATTTGGGAAAAGATTTAGAATTAGGAAATCAAGTACTTATAGATGATGGTTTGATTAGTTTAGAAGTAGTAGAAATCATAAATGATCAGGACGTAAGATGTAAGGTTCTTAATTCTGGAGTTATTAAAGACAAAAAAGGTGTTAATATACCTAATGTTAAATTGAATCTTCCTTCTTTAACTGATAAAGATAAAAAAGATTTGATTTTTGGTATAGAAAACGAGGTTGATTTTATTGCTGCATCTTTTATAAGAAAAAAAGAAGATGTTTTGGAAATTAGGGAGTTCTTAGAAGATAATGGATGCAAAGGAGTAGGAATAATATCAAAGATAGAAAATAGAGAAGGCGTAGATAATATAGATGATATATTAAGAGTTTCAAATGGTATAATGGTTGCTAGAGGTGATTTAGGAGTAGAAATAGATGCTGAAGAGGTTCCATTAGTACAAAAAGATATTATAAATAAATGCAACAAAGTAGGAGAACCTGTAATAACAGCAACTCAAATGCTTGATTCTATGATAAGGAATCCTAGACCTACAAGAGCAGAGGTAAGTGATGTAGCTACTGCTATATTCGAAGGTTCAGATGCAATTATGCTTTCGGGAGAAACAGCAGCTGGGAAATATCCTGTAGAAGCTGTAGAAACTATGGTAAATATAGCTTGTAAAATAGAGGCTTCTTTAGATTATGAAGAAATATTTAAGACTAAATCAGATATTTCTGACAATACTATTACAAATGCTATAAGTGTTGCAACATGTAGAACTACCTTGTCTCTAGATGCATCTGCTGTAATTACAGCAACATCATCAGGTTATACAGCTAGAGAGGTAGCTAAGTTTAGACCTAAGGTACCAATTATCGCCGCAACTCATTCGGATAAAGTAATGAGAAAAATGTCTTTGGTGTGGGGAGCGTATCCAATAAAAATAAAAAAAGTAGATGCAACAGATGAGTTAATAGACTTATCTGTAAGTGAAGCATTGGAAAAAGAATATATTAATAATGGAGATTTAGTTGTTGTTACAGCTGGTGTTCCAGTAGGTATAGCAGGTAGTACAAACCTTATAAAGGTCCATGTAGTAAGTGAGCTTTTATTTAAAGGTGTTGGAGCAGGAAAGAAAACAATTTATGGTAAGGCAGTGTTAGGTAAAACTGCAGAAGAAATTGAGAGCAAATTTAATGAAGGTGATATTATAGTTACCACTATGACTGAGAAAGATATGATACCTTTCATGGAAAAAGCAAGTGCTGTTATTACAACAGAAGGTGGTCTTACATCCCACGCATTTATTGCAGGAATGAATTTAGGAATAGAAGTAGTTGTAGGATTTGAAGATGTATTCACAGAAGTAGAGGATGGAGAATTTTTAACTGTAAATGGAAGAAGAGGAGTAATCTACAGAGGTGAAGCAAGAGTTTTATAATATATTACGTTTAAATATAGTAGTTTACAGATTATTCATTGAAAAAAAAGTTAATAAATAGTATTATTTAATAAATAAAACACGAGGTGATAAAATGTCAACAATGGTAGCAGAACACGGGAAATGGCCTGCTAAAAATGATCCGATTTTTATGATAGCGGGAAAAGCGGCAGAAGCAAAGGAAAAGTATGGAGAAGATAAGGTAATTAATTCAACCTTAGGGGCATTAATGGAAGACGATGGGAGCTTAGTTGCCTTCGATTCTGTTTACGACACTTTAAAAGGATTGAACAATGCAGATATTGCAGCTTATGCACCAATTCAAGGAACTAAGGAATTTTTAGAAGCAGCAGAAGAAAATTGTTTTGGTAAGTACAGACCAGATGCTCATATTAGAGCTGTTGCAACTCCTGGAGGTACTGGAGGAGTAAAGCAGGCTGTCTGGAACTATACGAATCCAGGTGATAGTATACTTACTACGAATTGGTACTGGTCACCATACAAGACCATTACAGAG
>Ga0102926_1002108_pt1 | contig 11599 bp, 8 predicted proteins | sample SalPonR1_A_D2_MG_FD_78173 | JGI IMG/M metagenome (GOLD analysis project Ga0102926, IMG submission 78173) | Salt pond soil microbial communities from South San Francisco under conditions of wetland restoration - Salt Pond MetaG R1_A_D2_MG | ecosystem: Environmental > Aquatic > Marine > Intertidal...
ACGCGCCGGCGGCACGGTGCACGCCTTTCACGCATGGCAGCGGAGCCTGCATGCGCTGATTGGCGACTTCACGCAGCCGCTGGCGCCCGAACTCCCCCAGAGCGAGACGGAGCGCCGCCACCGCGAGGCCGTCGAGGCGGTGCTGGAGAAGACCGGCAGCAAGCCGGTCAGTCTCTCGCTGGTCGAGGGCAGGCCCGAGGACGGCCTGCCGGAGCACTGCGCCCGGCTGGGAGCGGACCTCGCGGTAATGGGGGCGATCGCCCGCAACCCCTTCGGCCGCATTTTCATCGGCAGCACGGCCGAGCGGGTGCTGGGGCAGCTGCCCTGCGACTTGCTGGTGGTGAAGCCGGAATCCTTCCGCACCCCGGTGCCGCGGGAGCGCTGGCCGCACGAGGATTCGCCGCCGCCCGTCATAGGGGTGCCCGGCATCTGAGGCGGGCGCCGGGGTCGCCGCCTCCGGCGCCGGCCCGATGAGCGCGCGCAAATTCGGTCATCCAGAACGACTGCGGGCGTGGTTCATGTTAATTTCCGGATGCCGCCAAGGTGGGTTTGCAGGACGACCATGTCCCAGTCACTTCGAATTCTGCTCATTGCCGACGATCCGGAGGTCATCCGCCGGATCGGGCACGGCCTGCAGCGCCAGGACAGCGGCCTGATCCTGATCGAGGGCGCGGAAAGCCTGGCGACCGCGCGGCGCCGGTTGAACTCCGGCAGTTACGACGTTGCGCTGGTGGATCTCGCCCTGGGGCAGGGGGACGGGTTGCACCTGCTTTCAGAACTCGGCGAGATCGCGCCGGACCTGGCGGTGGTCGCCCTGGCCGCGGACGGCACCGGCCCCGACGCGGCAGCTTGCCTGGCTCTGGGGGCGCAGGACCGTCTCGCCCCGGAGGCGATGGATTCGAACGGCTTGCTGGACCGTCTGCGCAGCGCGACGGACCGCGCGCGCGCCGGCCAGAACTCCCGGCGACGCAGCCAGCGCATAGCGGCCAGCCTGGGTGCGGCCGGAGACCTGGCCTGGCATTACGAGTCCGGTGAAGAACAGGCCTGGCTCGCGGCCGCGGATCCAGGCGCCTGGGCCTTGCCCAGCCCCGAATGCAGCGAGTCGCTCGAGGCATTGCGTTCGCGCTTGCACCCGGACGACCGCGAACTGGCCGTACGGCGCATCGAGGAACTCGTTTCCGAGGCCAGTCCCTGGCAGCTGGAAGCGAGGTTCAAGGTGGGAGGCGGGGCATATCGCTGGTGCGTGCTGCGCGGGCGCGCCGAGCTGGGCCCCCAGGGACAGCTGCTGCGCGTTTCCGGCGTGATCTCCGATGCCCAGCGCCAACAGAAGAAGGTGCGTGAGCAGGAACAGGCCCGACGTTTCCTGCGCGCGGTGTTCGATTCGCAGCGCGTGCCGAAGGCGGTGCTGGATTCCTCCGCGGTGATCACCGACTGCAACCGGGCGTGGCTGGCGCTGGACGATCCGGCAATACACGCGGGTGCGGCCTTTGGGCCGGGACGCAAATTCACCGACCCGCCCGGGAGCCCCGGGCTCTACGGCGATCTCGACGCCGCGGCACTGGCGCGCGGCGTCAAGCAGGTGCTGGGCGGTGTGAGCGACCACTACGAATGCGAATACGGCGATGGCGAGCGATGCTGGCGGGTAACCGTCAGCCCGCTGCTCAATCCGGGGATTGCCGGCGCCGTCATCAGCCACGAGGAGATCACGGCGGCGCGTCGCGCGGACCTCGACGCACGGGGGCATCTGGCGACCCTCGAGGCGGACTTCCGCGCCATCGATTGCGCCCTGTACCGCGTGGGCTCCGATTTCGAAGTGCGCACGACGAATGCAGCGGGCGAGGCGCTCGGGCGCGCCCCGGTGCTGGGACGCGACATTCTCAAGGTCCTGCCGCGGCAGCATGCGGAGGCGGTCAGCGACGGGCTCGTGGCAATGTCTGCCGGCGTGCGCTCGGTGGTGCGTGACACGGCGCCGCGCGACGGCGAGGCCACCCGCTGGCTGCTGGCGCTTCGCCGCGACGATGACGGTCATGACGACGGTTTCCTGCTGCTCGGCGTGGATGTCTCCGACCTGTTGCGCGCGGGCGAGCCGAGCCAGGAAGCCGGCCGGCAGCGCGAGCTGGAAGAGTTGCGGACGGTCTTGCGCGAAACGGAAACCGAGCGCGAGCGGCTCGGCAAGCTGCTGGCGGAAGCGGACGCGCGGGCCGCGGAATTGCGCACGGAACTGGCGCAGGCCGGGACGCAGCTGGAAGCCGCCCGGCGCGAGGCGGAAGAAACCCGCGCGAGCGCGGAAACCGCACGGCGCGACGCGGCAGGGATCTCCGCCGAAGCAGAAGCGGCCAGCCGCGCGCTGCAGGCGGCCGACCGGGCGCTGGAAGCCGAGCGCAGCAAACAGGAACAGCTGGCCAGCGCGCGCCAACAGCTGGAAGAGGCGCTGGAAGCTGAGCGCCGGCGACGCGCGGAAGCCCTCGAGGCGCTGTCCGAGGCCGGCGAGGTGCCCGCCAGGATGCGGGCCGAACTGGACCAGGCGCGAGCCGGACTCAGGCACGAGCTGGACGCCTTGCTGGAACGAGTCTTCATGCCGCTGCTCGAGGATCCTCGGCGCAGCCCCGCGACAGGCGACAGGGGCAAGGACGAGGCGCGCTGACGCATGGGACAATCGACGAAGATCCGGCGCGTGCTCATCTTCGCGCAGGATGACTACTCGATCGAGGCGATGGACGAAGCCGCCGCTGCCTTCGGGCTGGTGGTGAGGCGCACGGGCAAGTTCGACAAGCTCGAGGCCATGGCGCAGGAGTTCGGCCCGGATGCCGCGATTATCGATCCCGGCGCCATCAGCGACGAGCCGGCGAGGGCGCTGCGGGCGGTTGCCGCAAGCGGCGCGATCCTGTTGCTGCTGGGCGATCCGAATGGCGCGGCCATCGAGCGCGCCCGCCAGCTGGTGGCGGAGCAGGGCCTGGAGGTCGCCGGGATCATTCCCAAGCCAATCATGCCGGAGAGCCTGCAAGTGGCCCTGCGCGTGCTGGTGGGCGAACTGGACTTCTCGGCGGCCGATATCGGCAATGCGGTCATGCGGGGCGAGATGACCGCCTGGTACCAGTTGCAGCTGGCCCGCCACGATTCCGGCTGGCGCGTTGGCGGGGCCGAGGCGCTGGCCCGTTGGCAGCACCCCGTCCATGGCGTGGTCATGCCGGGCGCCTTTGTCCCGGTGGCGGAGGCGCGGGGCCAGATCGCCGTGATCACCGATTGCGTGCTGCAAACCGCCGTCCAGCAGCTGAGCGTGTGGCATCGCCAGGGACTGTCGTTCCGGGTGGCGGTCAACCTGTCGCCGCTGATGGTGACTGACCACGATTTTCCCGAGCGGCTTTCCAGGCTGCTGCAGGAATACGACGTGCCGGCGCGGTCCCTGGTGCTGGAAATTCCGGAGCCTTCGCTGGCGGGCGCGCCCGACGGCGTCCTCAGCATGTTGGCGCGGCTGCGCGTTTATGGTTTCGACCTGGTGCTGGAGCATTTCGGTCGCGGCATCTCTTCTCTCGCGGAGCTGTACCGGACGCCTTTCAGCGAGCTGAAGATCGACCGGCGCCTGGTCAACCAGTTGACCGAGGACGAGGACGCGCGCCAGCTGGTGCGCGGCATCATCGCGCTGGCGCGTGAACTCGGCCTCTCTACCTCGGCGGAGGCGGTGGAAACCCGGGAGACGCTGGATTTCCTGCACCAGGCCGGCTGCGATTCGGCGCAGGGTTTTGTCATCAGCCGGCCGCTGCCGGCCACGGAGTTCCAGGCCATCGCCTCCCAGTGGCACTGAACCGGCGCGCCGTGGGCTTCTATACTCGGCTTGAGCGCGCCTTGTTCTGCGCTCGCTGCGAGGAGTCGTCTCGATGTCCAAAGTGCTGAAAATCATTCTCGGCCTGTTCGGCCTGCTGATCGTGCTCGTGCTTGCGGCCGTCATCGTCATACCGCTGGTGGTGGATCCCAACGATTACCGCGTGCAGATCGCCGAGGCGGTGGAGGAGCGCACCGGACGAAGCTTCGAAATCGAGGGCGAGATCTCGCTGAGCGTCTTTCCCTGGCTCGGCCTCGAGATCGGCGGCATGCGGCTGGGCAACCCGCCCGGCTTCGACGAGCAGCCTTTCGCACAAGTCGACTCGGCGTCGGTGGGCGCGAAGCTCCTGCCGCTGCTTTTCCGTCGCCTCGAAGTCAGCACGCTCAAGCTGGACGGCCTGAACCTGGAGCTGGTGCGCCGCGCGGACGGAGAAACCAACTGGTCCGGACTGGCGGGTCCGCCTGAAGAGACAGGACCGGACGCGGGCGAACCCGGCCCGGGGAACGGCGGCTTCAGCCTGGAGCAGGTCGGCGGCCTGGAGATAAGCGACGCGCGTATTCGCCACGCGGATCGTGGCAGCGGCAGCATCACTGAAGTGACGATCCCGAAGGTCACGACCGGCAAGCTGGTGCCGGGAACGTTTTTCCCGCTGAAGGCGGAGGTGGCGCTCGTCCAGCAAAGCGGGGCGGCTGAAACGGCGTTGCGCGCCACGCTGGAGGCGACCGCGCGCTTTGCCGAGCAGGCGCTCAGCGTGCGTGGCCTGGAGTTGCAGCTGGAGATGAGCGGCCCGGACCTGCCCGGTGGCACGCAAACGGCGCGGTTGGCCGTCCCGGAGACCGAGTTGGACATGCAAGCCCAGAGCCTCGGGATTCCAGCGCTCACGCTGGAAATGGCGAGCCTGCAGGTGGAGGCGTCCCTGAGCGGCACGCAAGTCATCGACGCGCCGGTGCTGGAAGGCCGTGTCCAGGCGGACGAATTTTCGCCCGCGACGCTGATGCGTGCGCTGGGCATGTCGCCGCCCGAGACGGCCGACGCGGGGGTGCTGAAGGCCGCCTCGCTGGAAAGCGAGTTCCGCGTCGAGGCGGGCCGCATGACGCTGGACCCGTTGCAGGGTCGCCTGGATGACACGCGGCTCGACGGCTCGGCCACCCTCCAGCCGGGCGAGACGACGCGGGTGCGCGCCCGACTGGCGGTGGATACGATCGACCTGGACCGCTACCTGGCGCCCGAGAAGGAGGCCCCGGCCGAGGCGCCGTCCCAGGACGCCGCGCTCGCCTTCGACTGGCTGCGCGGCCTGGACCTGGATGCGTCTCTGAGCGTCGAACAGCTGGGCATCAGCGGGCTGAACCTGACGGCCGTCGAGGCGCGCGCGGTCGCCGACGACGGTGTGCTCGACCTGGCGCCGCTGCGCGCGAATCTCTACGAGGGCACCCTGCGCGGCCGCGCGCAGCTGGACGCGCGGGACACGCCGGCCACCTTCAGCCTCCGCCAATCGCTCGACAAGCTGCAGTTGCAGCCTTTCGCCAGCGATCTCGCCGACTTCGACCGGCTCAGCGGGACCGCGCGCCTGGACGCCGACCTGAGCACGCGCGCGGCCAGCAGCTCGGCGCTGCTGTCGGGGCTGCAGGGCGACCTTTCCTTCGACCTGTCGGACGGCGCCTTCACCGGCGTCAACCTGTGGTTCGAGATTCGGCGCGCCTGGGCGCTGGTGCGCGGCGGGGAGTCGCCGCAGCGCGAATCTGATGACACCGAATTCCGGCGCCTCAGCGGCACCGCGCAGATCAGCGACGGGGTGCTGGTCAACGACGACCTGGTGGGCGGCTTGCCGTTCCTCGCCCTCGACGGTGAAGGCAAGGTGGACCTGGCGGCCGGCGAGATGGATTATCGCCTGCGGGCGACCGTAATCCGCGAGGCGGTGGACGAGGCCACCGGCGAGATCAGCGAGCTGGCGGGCGCAACCGTGCCGCTGCGACTGCGCGGGCCGCTGGTTTCGCCGTCGGTGAGCGTGGCCGTCGAGGACCTGGTGCGTGACCGGGCCGAACAGGAAGTGCTGCGCCGGCTGGGCGTCGAAGAGGACAAGTCCCTGGAAGACGAACTCAAAGACCGGGCGCGCAAGCTGCGTGACCGGTTTCGGCCGGACGATTGAAGCACCACGGCCGCCAGCACGCGTCTCGTGATGCGACCCGCCCGTCCGCCACGGCCATGTTGTCGTTGCTGGTCGGCCTGCTGGCGCTCATCGGGCCCGCAGGCGCCGCGCAGGCCTTCGAATTGCTCAGCGTGAAGGCGGAAAACCAGGATGGCGCGTACCTGCTGCGCATCGAGGCGCGCTTTGCGGCTTCGCCGGAGCAGTTGCTCGCCGTGCTGACGGATTACGACAGCATCCACGAACTGCACCCCAGGATGGTCGAGAGTCGCTCGCTGGGCCGCGTGGCACCGAATACCGAAGAAGTGGCGACGCGCTTCGAGGGTTGCGTGCTGATGTTCTGCCGCGACGTGCAACGCGTCGAGCAGATCCGCGTGGAGGAGCATGGACTGGTGGCGAAGGACGTGCCGCGGCGCGGTTCGTTCCGCGAAGGCACCACCACCTGGCGTTTCGAGACACTGGAAAACGGCACCCGGCTGCACTACGAGAGTCGCTTCGTGCCGGCCTTCAGCGTCGCCCCGGTGGTGGGTCCGCTGGTACTGATGCGTTCAGTGCGCCAAATGACCATCGAGACGATGCGCGAGGTCGACAAGCGGGCGGTCCGGCTCGATGACTGACGCGTTCGCGCGGGCGCTGCTCGACTGGCATGCGAAATCCGGTCGGCATGACCTGCCGTGGCAGGTCGATCGGTCGCTGTACCGTTGCTGGGTTTCCGAGATCATGCTGCAGCAGACGCAGGTCGGCACGGCCACGCCCTATTTCCAGCGTTTCATGCAACGCTTCCCCGGCATCGCCGAGCTGGCCGCGGCGCCGCTGGACGAGGTGCTGCACCACTGGTCGGGGCTCGGCTATTACGCGCGCGGCCGCAATCTCCACGAGGCCGCCCGCATCGTCATGCGGGACCACGACGGCCGTTTCCCGGAGACGCTCGAAGAGGTCCGCGCCCTGCCGGGCATCGGGCGCTCGACGGCCGGCGCCATCCTCGCGCAGGCGCTGGACCAGCGTCACCCGATCCTCGACGGCAACGTCAAGCGTGTGCTTGCACGGGTGCATGCCGTGCCGGGCTGGCCGGGGCGGTCGGCGGTCGAGAAGCGGCTCTGGGCGCTGGCGGAGCACCATGCGCCGGCGACAAGCAGCGCGGACTACACGCAAGCCATCATGGACCTGGGCGCCACCGTGTGCCGTCGCGGCCGCCCGCTGTGTGAACGCTGTCCCGTGGCCTCGCTGTGCGCGGCGCGCGCCGCCGGGCGGCAGGCGGAGTTCCCGGCGCCGCGCCCGCGACGCGCACGGCCGTTGCGGCACGCGCGCATGCTGCTGCTGAGCGATGCGCACGGCGCGGTGTTGCTCGAGCGTCGTCCACCGCGGGGCGTCTGGGGCGGCCTGTGGTGCCCGCCGGAACTGGGCGAGGCTTCGCCGGCGGAATGGGCTCGAACGATGCTGGGCACGCGGGTGGAGGACTTGCCGCCGCTTTCCCCGGTGCGTCACGGCTTCACGCATTTCGAACTGGAGATCGAGCCGCTGCGCGCGCAGCTGGCCGAGCGGACGGACGCGGTGATGGAGCCGGACCGGTGGGTCTGGTATAACGCCGGCTTTCCCGCAAAACTGGGCCTCGCCGCCATCGTGAGCCGCCTGATCGACAGGCTGCCGAATGCCGCGGCCCTCCCCGAACAAGAGGAATCGACATGAGCCGAACCGTCCATTGCGTGCTGCTGGGACAAGAGGCCGAAGGCCTGGATCGTCCGCCCTATCCCGGCGAACTCGGCCAGCGCATTTACGAGAACGTCTCCCGGGAAGCATGGCAGCGGTGGCTGGGCCACCAGACAATGCTGATCAACGAGTACCGCCTGGCGGTGGTCGAGCCGAAAGCGCGCGAATTTCTGCGCGACCAGATGGAACAGTTCTTTTTCGGCGAGGGCGCCGCGCAGCCGGAGGGCTACGTGCCGCCCGACGCGGAGTGAGCCCTGCGCCGCGCGTTTCTCAGCGCGCGGCCAGCAGCTGGACCGAGAACAGCTGAGCGGCATCGGTCCAGACCTGCTCGACGCTGAAGCCGTTGGCCTCGGCCAGGGCGCGGAAGGCTTCCAGCGTGTACTTGTGGGAATACTCGGTCACCAGGCTTTCGCCTTCGCGGAAGGTGAATTCCCGGTCCGCGACGCGCACCGACTGGTGCACCGTGCTGACCAGGCGCATCTCGATGCGGCACTCGTCCTGGTTCCAGGTCGCTGAGTGGCTGAACGCGCCGAGATCGAAGTCGGCTCCCAGTTCGCGGTTCAGCCGCTCCAGCAGGTTCAGGTTGAAGCTGGCGGTCACGCCGGCGTCGTCGTTGTAAGCCTGTTCCAGCGTTTGCCGGTCCTTCTCCAGGTCCACCCCGATCAGCATCGCGCCGCCGGGCCCCACCTCGCGGCTGGTCGCCCGCAACAGGTCGGCCGCCATGCTGCGCGGGAAATTCCCGATGGTCGAGCCGGGAAAGAAGGCCACGTTGCGCCGGACCTGGTGGTGGCGCGGCTCCGGGAGCTCGAAGGGCTCGGTAAAATCCGCGGTGACCGGCAAGACCTCCAACCCCGGAAAGTCGGCCGCGATCCGCGCAGCGGAGGCCAGCAGGTGATCGCGCGAGATCTCCACCGGGACGTAGGCGGCCGGCTCGTGCAGGCGCGCCAGCAAAAGCTCCGTCTTCAGCGCCGAGCCGGAGCCCAGCTCGATCAGGCGCGCGCCGGGGCCGATGGCCTCCGCCATTTGTTCGCCGTATTGCTCCAGGATCGCGATCTCGGTGCGCGTGGGGTAGTACTCGGGCAGTTCGGTGATCGCGTCGAAAAGCTCCGAGCCGCGCTGGTCGTAGAAATACAGCGAGGGAATATTTTTTTCCGGCAGCGCCAGGCCGCGCAGCACGTCCTCCAGCATGACTGCGGCATCCGGGCTGAAGTCGGAGAGCGTGCGGAGGTTTTCGGTCATGCCTGGTCCCTTGCCAGCCGCAGGCCGCTGAACTGCCAGCGCTGGGCGGGGTAAAAGAAATTGCGATAGCTGGCGCGCACGTGCCCGGCCGGTGTCGCGCAGGAACCGCCGCGGAGCACCATCTGGCTGCACATGAACTTGCCGTTGTACTCGCCCAGCGAGCCGCCGAGGGGCTGGAAGCCGGGATAGGGCGCATAGGGGCTGGCGGTCCATTCCCAGGCGTCGCCGTAAAGCTGCTGCGGGCCCCGACCCGCCTTCGCGGGGCGCGCTCGCAGCGCGCCGGAGTCCGCGAAGTTGCCCTCCGGCGCCTGCCTGGCGGCGGCCGCCTCCCACTCGAATTCCGTGGGCAGGCGGTAACCGGCCCAGCGGGCGAAGGCGTCCGCCTCGTAGTAACTCAGGTGCGTCACCGGGGCAGCCGGGTCCAGCGGCTGGCGTCCGCCGAGGGTGAAGGCGTGCTCCAGGTCCTCGTCCCAGTACAACGGTCTTTGCCAGCCCTCGTTGAGCACCGTGGACCAGCCGTCGGAGAGCCACAGCGAGGTGTCGCGGTAGCCGCCGTCGCGGATGAACTCGAGATACTCGCCGTTGGTGACCAGCCTGGAGGCGAGAGCGTGCTCGCGCAGCAGCGCCTGGTGCCTGGGCGTCTCGTTGTCGAAGGCGAAGCCCCGGCCGTCATGCCCCACCGGGACCAGTCCCGCCTCGCCCGCCACCCAGTCCAGGGGCGCTGCCGGCCCGGAGCCGGCCGCGGGCAACTCGGTGTAGGCCGGCTGCAGGGGGTTCTGGTACAGCAGGTGCTTGATGTCCGTGAGCAGAAGCTCCTGGTGCTGCTGCTCGTGGTTGATGCCCAGCGTAACCAGGAAAGACAGCGCGTCGTCCTGCGCCGAGTCCGCGATCAGCGCGCTCATGGCGGCGTCCACGTGGTCACGATAATCCAGCACTTCCGCCAGCGACGGCCGCGTGATCAGCCCCCGGCGCGGGCGCTGGTGCATCTGTCCCACGGTGAAATAATAGGAATTGAACAGGTAGCCGAAACGCTCGTGGAACGGGCGATAGGAGGGCGCACGGTCGGCGAGTATGAAATGCTCGAAAAACCAGGTGGTGTGCGCCAGGTGCCACTTCGCCGGGCTGGCGTCGGGCATGCTCTGCACGCAGGCGTCCTCGGCCGACAGCGGTGCGGCCAGCGCGACCGTCCGGGCGCGGAGCTGCTGGAAACGCTCGGCAAGGGAACCCGCCGGCGTCGCCGACAGGCTGATGGAAGTCACGGTGTTCACGCTGTCACCAGGAGGTTGCACAGGTAATCCTCAGGGTAGTCGTTCTGGCGCGGGCCGGTCAAAAAACGCGCCGTGACAACCCTTTTTCTTGACTGTTCCGCGGCCGCGCGGGTCTAATACTCGCCTCCCGGACAAGGCCAGGTAGCTCAGTTGGTAGAGCACGTGACTGAAAATCACGGTGTCGGCAGTTCGATTCTGCCCCTGGCCACCACTCAGGCCGTGTCGGCCGCCCCCCGCTCGCGCAGCAGCTCCAGGAAGTCCTCGCCGTAGCGCTCCAGCTTTTTCTGGCCGACGCCGGTGATTTCCAGTAGCGCCGCGGGCGTCGCCGGCAGTTCGCGCGCCATTTCCGCCAGCGTGGCATCGCCGAAGACGATGTATGGGGGCACGCCCTGCGCGTCGGCCAGCGTCTTGCGCAAGGCCCGCAGCGCCTCGAACACGGCCTCGTCGTAGCGCCCGGCGCTGGCGGCCGCCCTGGAAGCTTTTCGTTTCGTCGGCGTCTTCACGCGCGGCCTGGCGAGCTCCAGCGTCTCCTCGCCGCGCAGCAGGGGTCGCGCCGCGGGCGTCAGCCGCAGCACCGAGTAGCGGGCGATGTCCTGTTCCAGGTAGCCGCGGTGGATCAGCTGCCTGATCAGCGAGGCCCAGGCCTGCATGCCGTGATGCGTCCCGATGCCCCAGGTCGACAGCCGATCGTGGCCGGCCGCGCGGATGCGCTCGTTGTCGACGCCGCGCAACACGTCCACCACGTACTTGATGCCGTAGCCCTGGTTCAGCCGATAGACGCAGGAGAGCGCCTTGCGGGCGTCCTCAGTGGCGTCGAAACGCTCCGGCGGCTCCAGGCAGACGTCGCAGTTGCCGCAGTCTTCCGCCAGCCGTTCGCCGAAATAGCCCAGTAGCACGCGGCGCCGGCAGGTCAGGCTTTCAGCCAGGGCCACCATGGAATTGAGCTTGTGCAGTTCGATGCGCTGGCGCTCGTCGCTGCTGCCCCGCTCGACCAGCGCGCGCGCGGTGATCACGTCCTGCGCGCCGAACAGCAGCAAGGCTTCAGCCGGCAGGCCGTCGCGCCCGGCGCGTCCGGTCTCCTGGTAGAAGCCCTCGATATTTTTCGGCATGTCGTGATGCACCACGAAGCGCACGTTGGGCTTGTCGATGCCCATGCCGAAGGCCACCGTGGCGACCACCACGTCGATCTCGTCCTTCAGGAAGGCGTCCTGCACGCGCATGCGCTCGGCCGCGCCCCGGCCCGCGTGGTAGGCGCCGGCGCGCACGCCGCGCCCGATCAGCTTGTCGGTCAACTCGTCGACACGCTTGCGGGAGAGGGCGTAGACGATGCCCGCCTGGCCCTCGCGGGCGGCGAGAAAGCGGCTCAACTGCTCGAACGGCTGGTGCTTCTCACGCACCGTGTAGCGGATATTGGGCCGGTCG
>Ga0102926_1002118_pt1 | contig 11578 bp, 12 predicted proteins | sample SalPonR1_A_D2_MG_FD_78173 | JGI IMG/M metagenome (GOLD analysis project Ga0102926, IMG submission 78173) | Salt pond soil microbial communities from South San Francisco under conditions of wetland restoration - Salt Pond MetaG R1_A_D2_MG | ecosystem: Environmental > Aquatic > Marine > Intertidal...
AACAGCAATGCATCCTTTCTTTGCTGGAACTATAGCATCAATTTTGGGTATTTTAATATTTAATAGATTTGGACCTAAACCATCAAAACAAATTGTAGAGTATGTTGAAGAAGCTGAAGCAATGTCATATAAACTTGTGCCTGAATCCTTAGAATCAGATGTATCAAAGATGCTTGCACCGGAAGCAAAGGCTGTATCTCAATTTATGAAGAGAAAACAGCTTTCAGCACAGCAAAACTAAATTTTTAATTATTCAGGAGGTGTAAAAAATTAAAATCACTATATTACAGGAAAGTTTAACAACACAGGAAGCCAGTGATATTCTAATGAAGAAAAAAAAGAAAACTTCTCTGAAATTAAAATCTTTTGAACAAATATACTATCCTTACTTGAAAATAATCTATGATGTTAAAACAAAGGTCTTTACTAAGAAAAATCTCAATGGAAAGGTTTCATGCCTTGTTGATTTAGTAAATGGAGCGGAAGCTCTAGCTAGCGAGATGACCGAACAGCAGGATATCGAAGTAGAGGATGATAAGGTTCTTAAAAGAAAAGTTGAATTAGAGGATGCTAAAAAAAAGGCTTTAATTTTCATAAAAAATACTTTGAGACACAAGATGAAGGTTTTAAGCATGCCTAAGGTTGAGTTTGAGTATGAAGAAGTAGTTTACAAGCCTTTCTGGATAATAGAATGTGAAACTAATCATAAGAAAAAAGGAATACAAGAGTTCTTTCTTTTAATGGATGGGGTAGATGGTAAATATCATGTGCTTCAGCCCTAATAACAAAACCACAGCAATGCTGTGGTTTTGCTTTATATTTTTGCAAAAGTTTCTAATTTCAAAGCTTCCTCCGAAATTCTGTTGAAAAAATGACACTATTAAACTATAATTAATAAGAATACAAATGCAAATCATTTGCAGTAAGGAGATAAACTATGAAAAAAATATATATATTACTGATAATTTTAATAATCTCACTAACAGCCTGCAGTACAGGTGATACTGACATAAGCTCAAGTGATGAAGGCAAACTCAATATTATAGTTTCTGTAGAACCTCAAAAAACCTTTGTTGAGAAAGTAACTGGAGAATTGGGAAATGTAACTGTCGTTATACCAAGAGGATATAGTCCGGCTAATTATCAACCGAGCCCTCAAGAGATACAGAATATAAGTAATGGAGACATATACTTTTCTATTGGCGTTGAAAGTGAAAAATCATTTATACTACCTAAATTAAAAGATTTGAATGCTGATATAAAATTAGTAAATCTACAGGAGGAGGTAACGAAACATCATGAACCTCTTTATTTAGGCAATCACGATGACGATCACGATCACCAAGAAGGAGAGGTCGACCCTCACATATGGCTTTCGCCAAAAAGAGTTATAACAATTATTGAAAGCATTAGGGACCAAATGATTGCAGAAGACGAAATCCATGAGTTAGAATATAAAGAAAATGCACAGACATATATAAACGAACTAAAAGAATTGGATAGAGAAATAGAAGAATCACTAACCGGGCTTAAAAATAAAGCTTTTATAATATATCATCCTGCCTTTAGTTATTTCGCCGAAGACTATGGGTTAGATATGATCACAATAGAAGAAGAGGGAAAAGAAGCAACAGCAAGGAGAATACAGGCTGTAGTTGATTTTGCAAAGAATAATAATATAAAGGTGATATTTTACCAAGACGAATTTGACAGCAGTCAGGCAAAGATAATTGCTGAAGAAATAGGAGGAGAAGTAGTTGAAGTTGCTCCTCTTTCGGGAGACTACATTAACAACATGAGAGAAATCAAGGATAAGTTTATTAAAGTATGGGAGTAATAATATGTATGATATATTGATAAATAACATCAAAGTAAACTACGGAGATGTTGTTGCGTTAAAAAATGGTAATTTAAAAATAAGAAGTAAATCCTTTCTGGGTATAATTGGACCAAATGGAGGAGGAAAAACGACTCTATTCAAGGTGATTCTTGGCTTAAAAAAACCGAAATCCGGAGAGGTTATAATAAAAGAAAATCTTAAAATAGGTTATGTTCCTCAAACTACTGAATTTGATAAAAGCTTTCCTATACTTGTAAAAGATGTAATACTCATGGGAAGATTGGATAAAAAATTTAAATTATTCCAAAAATATTCAACTTATGATAAAAAAGAAGCCGATAAAATTATGGAAAAGTTAGATATTAAACATCTTAGGAATAGACAAATAGGAGAACTTTCAGGAGGACAGCTGCAGAGAGTTTTAATTGGTCGTACATTAGTAAATAATCCCGATGTTTTACTACTTGATGAACCAACCTCAAGTTTAGACAGCAGTGCAAAAAAAGAAATATTTGATTTATTGAAAGAACTAAATAAAGAAAAAACAGTAGTGGTTATAACTCACGATATGGAATACGTCTACAAATATATAGACAGTATAGCATGTGTTAACCAGAGCATACACTACCATGATGAAGATGATACTCTAACAGAGGATAACTTAAAGGATGTATATAACTGTCCTATAAATCTACTTCTTCAAAGTGGTGCTGTACAGAAAAGAATGATGGAAAGAGAGGGTTCCAATAATGATTGATGCTTTATTCGAATATACTTTTATAAGAAATGCAGTTTTAGCATCAATAATTGCAAGTATTGTATGTGGGGTTATAGGAACTATTATTGTAGAAAAAAAGCTAGTAAGTATGAGTGGTGGAATTGCCCATACATCATTTGGTGGAATAGGGTTAGGATATCTTTTAGGATTTGAGCCTATTATAGGGGGGATTATTTTTGCTGTTATTGCTGCAGTTAGTATATCTAAAATAAGGAGAGAAACTAAAACTAAATCCGACACATTAATTGGTATGTTTTGGGCAGTTGGAATGGCTTTGGGTATACTCTTTATAAGTATGTCATCAGGATATCAACCGGATATGACCTCTTATTTATTTGGTGATATTTTGACTGTATCATCAGTTTATATCAAGATAATGGTAGTGTTAAGTATAATAATATTAGGAATTATCTTTACGGCATTTAACTATTGGAAAGCTTACTTGTTTGATGAAGAGTATCTTAAGGTGTTAGGTATAGATATAAAAATATTAGAATACATACTTTTTATTATAATATCACTCAGCATAGTAATATTAATTAAGGTAGTAGGGATCATTTTAGCTATAGCATTGCTAACTATACCACCAGCTATATCAAAATTATTTACTAAAGACTTAAAAAAAATAATGGGGTTATCCATTATTTTTGGAATTATTTTAAGTTTTTTAGGATTATACATTTCTTACAATTTCAATATACCTTCAGGTTCAACAATCATTTTAGTTTCTGTCGTAAGCTTTCTAGTGGTTTCATTTTTAAAAAAATAATATTTTTAATCTGAAATTTTTCTATAATAACTTTCGATTTTAGAACTAGCAACTTTATTTATACTTCTTGTTTTGTCCAGATAATAATAAATATTTTTAAATTTTAGACTTTTACCAAAAATGATTTTCTCAAGATTGTTTCGAGTTTTATGCAGAACAGTCAGCTGTTCGTCGGTATATTCAGGATGCTTATCTATAAAACTTATTATTATACCTATGCTTGGATAAATTCTTTCTTTATTAAAATCCTTATTTAAACTATTTTTAAATTTTTTATTATTCTCGATATCGATCTTTTTACCTTCAATAATATTGTTGATAATATTTCTTGTATAACCGATTATACAATCCTCACCTAAACAGTCACCACAATTATCAAAGCCTAAACATAAATCGTCTATATAATCTTTGAGTTCACTGTAGTATGAATTCAACTCATAAAGATTTGAATTCATAGTTTTTTCGGTTTCTTGATTTTTTTGCTTAATTTTATAAGAAATAAATACATAAATAAAGATAACACCAAAAATAAAAATTATATAAAAATCATTTTCAGAAATTATTTTAGGAAGTCCACTAGTTAAATTAATTAAACCTATTACTACTAGTATGAAAGATGAAAATATTTTTATAGATTCTTCTGGTACTCTTGAACCTAATTTTTTATTCATTAAAATAAAAGCAACACTTATTAATAGTATTCCAGCAATTCCACCAATTAAATTGGATAATGGATAGTTTGAATGAAGCGATACTGCAAAAGCTGATAATTGAGTTTTATCTCCTAATTCAACCATGAAAAAAGTTACTGCTATTAAATAAATAGGATTTCTAAAATTAGAAGCTTCTTTTGCAGGTTTTTCCACATTTTTTATTACATTTATAAAACCAAAATATAAAAAAATTGCAGCAGATAGAAAATATAGATAGTTACTAGGAATAAAGGAACCAAATAACTGTCCTACAAGTACCGATAGTCCCTGACTCAAAACAGAACCTAATAAAAAGCCAAAAAATAATTTTTTCAAACTATAAGAAAGAGAAAAAGATAAGGCTAAAAGCTGAGTTTTATCTCCTATTTCTGCAAGAATTATAATAATAAATGATTTGAAAAATTCTATAAACATAAAATCCTCCTGTCCCCACTAAACAAATATATCATATCATAAAATAATAATCAAAATAAAAAACAAGCTGAGTAAAATTCAGCTTGTTAGGATATATTTCTAATTTTCAACTCTTAAAATGCTTTCAACACTTTTAATATTTTTGTAACTTCTAATCTCAGCTAATGCATTATCTATATCTTTTCTTTTTGCATCATGGGTGATGAAAATCAGAGGAGCTGTTTCTTCTCCACGAGCTCTTTGAACTACAGATTCAATACTTACGTTGTACTTACCAAAACAAAGCGCAACCTTGCCTAATACTCCAGGCTTGTCATATACTTCAAATCTTACGTAAAACTGATTTTCACCAATAGTTTCCAAATCTCCATTATGGTTTATATTAGTTAAAGAGTTTTCAGTTGTATCAAATTTTAAAATATTTATAACATCTCCAAGAACGGCACTACCAGTAGGCATGGATCCCGCGCCCTTACCGTATAGCATTACTTCTCCAACAGAATTTCCCTCTACAAACAAAGCATTAAACTCATTTTTTACAGAAGCTAAAGGATGTTCTTTTTTAATTAAAGCAGGGTGTACAGTTAATTCCAAATTTTTGTCATCATTAATTCCTATTGCTAGTAGTTTAATAATGTATCCGAGTTCTGATGCATATTTAATATCTTTTTGACTTATTTTTTTAATTCCTTCTGTTGGAATTCTATCAGGTGAAATTTTCTTCTTAAAAGCTACGTTGGATAAAATAGATAGTTTAAAAGCGGCATCTTCTCCTTCTAAATCCGATGTAGGATCTGCTTCAGCATATCCTTTGTTCTGTGCTAACTTTAGAGCTTCATCAAACTCCATTTGGTTATCCGTCATTTGAGTAAGAATAAAGTTAGTAGTACCATTTATAATACCGATTAATTTATTAATTTTATTGGATACTAAATTGGTAGTAAGGGTGTTTATTATAGGGATACCTCCACCAACACTACCTTCAAACAAAAGTACTCCATTATATTTGCTGCAAATATCTGAAAGTTCTTTACTATAAGTAGCAACAACTGCTTTATTTGCTGTTACAACCTTTTTGCCTTTAATTAAAGCCTCTTTTATATAACTAAAGGAAGGTTCTAAACCTCCTAAAACTTCTACCACTATATCGATGCTATCATCAGTTACTATATCTTTAAAATTATCGGTCAAATCAAAATTATCAGTATTTATATTTCTGCTTTTACTTATATTATTAACTAATATTTTCTTAACTACTATTTCTTCATCTAAATAAGATGATATCTTATCTTTGTTTTTCTCTAAAGTGTTGCAAAAACCCATACTAACATTTCCTAATCCTAATAATCCCACATAAACTTTATCCAATTCTCTACCTCCCGTTGTATTTGTATTGAAAACGAATGTATTTTACTTAAAAACTCTTTTAGATATTAACATATTAAATCTACTTATGCAATATTAAACTATAAATCACTATCGGTATTACTTATTTTGATGTGTTCTTTTATTTCTGTATTAAGATTTTTAAATACCAATCGCATAGTTGATTCTACGCCAGTAAACTGGTCTTTGTAATATGGGGCTCCTGCAGTTGAAATTAGAATAGCCTCACCTTTAGCTTTATTGTTTTTAAAACTATCATCAAAAAAAGCATTAGCTCCGTAAATCATTTGACATCTATCAATCATTATTTTAGCTAAAGTACTTACACTGTTAAAATAGACGGGAGTTGCAAATATAAAATTATCGTATTCTTGAAACTTTTTGTAAAAGAAATCCATATCATCCTTTATAATACAGGATTTAAAATTTCTCGAGCAGTAATAACAAGATTTACATATGTTTATATCATAATCTAAAAGGTCTACTTTTTCAATATAAGAGCCCTTTTCTTCAAGATCTGTTATATATTTTTTTAATGCTTTATCTGTATTTTGATTTCTTCTATGACTTGCCATTATAGCAAAATATTTTTTCTTTATCATGATAACCCCTTCCATAATGAATTCATAATATTTGATTATGCTTTTATTATATTAATTAAAACTAATTATATAAATTTTACCAAAATCAAAGATATTTTCAAGAAACAATTGATTAAATTTAATAAATTATGTTTTAAATCTTTATAATTGGATATAAATATAAAAGAAGGAAATTTACATTGGGGGTGATTTGTTGACGACGGAAATTTTAATAGCTTATGGTATTTTAGCATTGGCTATATTTTTATTTGTATCGGAAATAGTAAGACCGGATATTACTGCAATAATAATTATGGTTACCTTAGCTTGGACTGGTCTTATTGAAGTTGATCAGGCTTTTTCTGGATTTTCAAGTAATGCAGTTGTTTCCATTATGGCGGTAATGATAATGGGATATGGAATCGATAGATCTGGAATTATGAATTTAGTATCGGAAAAAATTGTAAAGGCCGCAGGAACCTCACAAAAAAAGATTCTTACGTTAGTTTCTGGAACGGTAGGAGTAATATCCTCATTTATGCAAAATATAGGAGCTACAGCTTTGTTTTTGCCGGCATTAATGAAAATATCTAAAAAAACAAAAATTAGTCCCTCTAAACTTATCATGCCTATGGGGTTTGCTGCTATACTTGGAGGAACTCTAACTATGGTAGCCTCAGGACCATTAATAATTTTAAATGATATGGTTACGGGAGCAGGATACGATAGGTTTAGTATTTTTGGACCGACACCTATTGGAGCGGCACTTCTAATTACAGGAATAGCATATTTTTACTTTTTTGGAGACAAGGTTTTACCTTCAGGAGGAGAGGATACAAAAGATGACCATCAAAAGAAACTCATAGACTTATTTGACCTTCCCAGTAATTTATATGAAGTAAAAGTTACAGACAACAGCTCTATAATAGATAAAACTATAGAAGAAATAAATTTATGGAACAGATTTAACCTTCATATAGTAGCTTTAAAAGAAGGAGACAGTACAACTTATGCTCCCTGGAGAAAAACTAAATTTTCTAAAGGTCAGTATCTTGCTGTGCTTGGTAAGATAGAGAATGTAGAAAAATTTTCTGAAGATTGTGAGCTAAAACTGATGACAACACTAGATAACTTTTCAAATATAGAAGAAGACAGTTTTGCAGGATTCGCAGAAATAATTATCCCGCCAGGTTCGAAATTAAAAGATAAGAGTATTAGTGAAATAGCTGTAAGAAAAAATTTCAATGTAGAACCTGTTGTAATGATAAATAGAGAAGGAGAAATAGTAGACTACTATAAGAAACCTTTAAAACCTGGACAGGCTATAATAATATACGGCAGATGGTCTGATATTAGAAAATTAAAAGAAATGGAAGATATTATTGTTGTATCACCTGTACCTGGAGATGTAGGAGATAAACAGGTTAAAAATTCATCTTTTGCAATATTAGCTTTAGGGATTGCTATACTGTTAGTGCTTCTTGGATTTAAATTATCTTTAGGATTTTTAACTGGAGCAGTATTGATGATACTTTCAGGTGTTATACCTGTAGATGAAATTTACAAAGGGATAGATTGGAAGACTGTGTTTTTACTAAGCGGGTTAATACCCCTAGGTATTGCTTTTGAACAATCTGGAGCAGCCCAGTATACTGCAGACTTTGTAATAAACATAATAGAGTCTTGGGGAACCATTCCTATTATGTTTGTAGTAGGTCTATTAGCCACATTATTCTCCCTTTTCATGTCCAATGTGGCAGCAACAGTACTACTCGTACCCTTAGTGATTATTATGGGAGAAAATTTCGGAATAAGTCCGAGAGCCTTAGCAATTTTAGTAGCGATATCTGCATCAAATTCTTTTATACTACCAACCCATCAGGTTAATGCATTTTTAATGGGACCTGGAGGATACAGTAATAAGGATTACATTAAGTCAGGAAGTATTATGACTGTTTTATTTCTGGTAGTAGCCGTATTTGGTGTTTATATAATATATACATAAAACAAACAGAAAGATAGGAGGAAGCTTATGTTATTAAAGCATTATTATGTAGAAAAAATAGCCCATAGTTCATATATAGTGGCTGGAAATGAAAACTGTGCGGTAGTAGATCCAAGCAGAGATGTTGATTTATATATTGAAGAAGCGGAAAAAATGGGAGTGAAAATAACTCATATTTTAGAAACTCACCTTCATGCAGATTTTTTGTCTGGACATATTGAATTAGCAGAAAAAACTGGAGCTACTATGTATTTTCCTAAATCAGGACAAGCTCAGTTTGATCATGTAGCGTTAGAAGAAGGGGACAAATTCAAACTTGAAGATATTGAATTTGAGATTATTGAGACCCCTGGTCACACTCCGGAGCATATAACATATATTACTAGAGATTTGGCTAGATCTGAAGATCCAATTGGTATATTTTGTGGAGATACACTCTTTGTTGGAGATGCAGGAAGACCGGACCTTTTTCCCGATAGAAAAGAAGAATTAGCAAAAAAACTTTACGATAGTCTTTTTAACAAAATATTAAAACTCCCGGACTTCGTAGAAGTATATCCAGCCCATGGAGAAGGATCTCTATGCGGTAAAGCTATGGGAGCTAAATATAGAAGTACAATTGGTTACGAAAGAAAGCATAACCCTGTACTTCAGCACAAAGAAATCGATGAGTTTGTAAAGAATTTAACTGAAGGTATGCCTGAAGTACCGGATCATTTTGCAAGATGTAGTGCACTAAATGCAGAAGGACCACTTCCAATATATAAACTACCTAAGTTAAAGAAGATGAAAGCTACTGACTTTTTCGAAAAATCTCAACAAAATGATACTTTTGTGCTTGATACAAGGTCATATACTGGGTTTGGAGGACAGCATGTACCAAAATCATATAATATAGACTTTATTAGCAACTTACCAACCTTTGCAGGATGGGTTGTACCACCGGATAAAAAAATACTGCTTGTAGCAGAAGATAAAAAAAGAGCAGAAGAATCAGCTCTATGGCTTTACAGAGTTGGAATAGATAATATTGTTGGTTATATAGATGGGAGTATGAAGAGTTGGCTCGTTGAAGGATATGAAACATCGAATGTACCACAAATACATCCATCTATAGTTGAAGAAAATATAAACAGCTCAGATTTTATAATATTAGACGGTAGAGATAAAAAAACATACGAAGAAAACCATGTAGAAAAATCAGTAAACATACCTTCGCCAGACTTGAGAACTAGATATGATGAGCTGGATAAAAATAAAAAAATAATTATATACTGCAACTCAGGAGCAAGGTCTAGCCTGGGAGCCAGTATATTAAAATCTAAAGGATTTGAAAATGTATGGAATTTAGGTGGAGGAATAAAATCATACATGGCATATAAGAATAATAAATAATTAATACAATCCCTGCAGCTTTAATAAAGGCTGCAGGAGTTTAAAAAGGAGGTATAAATATGAATGTATTTAGACTAGAAATGTGGTCTCCCTATGTTGTAGGCATACTTATAGGACTACTAAATATAGTTACTTTGATAGTATCCGATAAGGCACTGGGGGCATCAACATCTTTTGCAAAAACCAGCGGAATGATTAGAAAATTATTTAATAAAGAGAAGGTACAGAAAAATGAATACTACTTGAAAGTAGCTCCTACAGTAGACTGGGGCTGGATGTTAGTAGTAGGAATAATCATCGGTTCTTTTATATCAGCCAAGTTATCAGGAGCTTTTGATGTTATTACAGTACCTTATATGTGGCAAGCTGAAATATCTACAAGCTTTTTCCTTAGATTTATTATAGCTATGTTCGGTGGAATAACCTTAGGCATAGGTGCAAGATGGGCAGGAGGATGCACAAGTGGTCATGGAATCAGCGGTACAGCTCAGTTATCTATACTCAGCTGGGTTGCAGCAATTTGTTTTTTTATCGGAGGAATAGCATCAGCCCTCTTGATTTACGGAATATAGTGGAGGTGTAAGATATGTTAGATGAAATAAGAGAAACCAAAGGATTACAGTTGTTTTTAGGATTAATATTTGGTATTGTCTTCGGTTTTTTACTTCAAAAAGGTGGAGTTTCTAATTACGATATTATATTAGCTCAACTTAGACTTCAGGATTTTACCGTTCTAAAGATTATGCTCTCGGCTGTTATTGTTACCATGATAGGGATAAGTATACTTCGACCTACAGGCTTGATAAAGATTCATGTTAAGGGAGGATCAATTAAAAACTCTATCATAGGAGGACTAATCTTCGGAGTAGGTTTTGGCACATTAGGTTACTGTCCAGGAACTATAGCTGCAGCAGTTGGAAGCGGAAACCTGGATGGACTTATAGGCGGTATGATAGGAATTATAATAGGAACAGGAATTTTTGCATCAATGTATTCAAAATTAAGAGAGAAAAAATTATTTACTGAAGACAGATTTAGTAAGATTTCAATATTTGACAAAATAGAAGGAAATGCTCTAAAGTTTACAGTACCTTTTGCAGTGATACTCTTTTTCTTCATGGTTATTTTGGAAATAGCGGGGCTTTAATATGAGTATGTGGACTTTTCCCCATAATCTACTTCACAATATTTCAGTAATAATAGCTGTTATGGCTGTTGCAGTAATAGTTTGGGGTACTTTCATTACTTTTGGAAAATGGCTATATCATGAGATAAAGAGAAAAAAAAGCACTGTGCTTCATAAGAAAAGAGAAGAGCTAAGGATTAAATTAGGCTCCTATATACTTATAGGACTTGAAATACTTATAGTAGCAGATATAATCGAGACGATTATAAATCCTACCTTACAGGAAGTAGCTCTCTTAGGAGCTATAGTATTGATTAGAACATTTATAAGTTATTTCTTAGAAAAAGAACTTGAAGCACACGAAGATGATATAAAAAATTTATAAAATCAAAGCTGTCTTATATGAAAAGTTATAAGGCAGTTTTTTATGTAAAATCATGTATTTATATAATTATTGTGATATAATAAAAATGTAAAATATCTTACCTAGTTATTAAATTTATCAGATACAACTAATCTAATTAAAAACCCAATACTTAATATAATTACTGAAAAAAACTAAATAAAGCCA
>Ga0102926_1002134_pt1 | contig 11542 bp, 7 predicted proteins | sample SalPonR1_A_D2_MG_FD_78173 | JGI IMG/M metagenome (GOLD analysis project Ga0102926, IMG submission 78173) | Salt pond soil microbial communities from South San Francisco under conditions of wetland restoration - Salt Pond MetaG R1_A_D2_MG | ecosystem: Environmental > Aquatic > Marine > Intertidal...
GCCCTACGCGGCCAATCTGGAAAAGCTGGCGCTCACCTCGACCCAAGAGGTGATCGACGCCGTGCGCCAAGTGACCTACCGGTAAGGGAGACACGCGATGCCGACCGAAATTCTCATGCCCGCCCTGTCTCCGACCATGGAAGAGGGCACGCTCGCCAAGTGGCTGGTCAAGGAGGGCGACACCGTCAACGCCGGCGACCTTCTGGCCGAGATCGAGACCGACAAGGCCACGATGGAATTCGAGGCTGTGGACGAGGGCACCATCGGCAAGATCCTCGTCGAGGACGGCAGCGAGGGGGTGAAAGTGAACACTCCGATCGCCGTCCTGCTGGAGGAGGGCGAAAGCGCCGACGATATCGCGAGCGAAGCGAGCGCCCCGGCCCCCGAGCCGGGGCCTCAGGCTACAGGCACGACCGAGGCCGCGCCCGCTGCGAAAGGCGAGGACGGCCCGGCAACACCCGCGCCCGCAGCCCCCACGGACAACAAGGGCGAGCGCATCTTCGCCTCGCCCCTCGCCCGCCGGATCGCCGCCGAAAAGGGGCTCGACCTGCTCGAAATCAAGGGCTCCGGCCCGCATGGCCGCATCGTGCGCGCCGATGTCGAGGACGCCAAACCCGCCGCCGCTCCCGCAAAGGCAGAGGACAAGCCCGCCGACAAGGCCCCTGCCCCGGCCGCACCGGCAGCCGCACCTGTCGGCCCGTCGGCGGATGCGGTCATGGCAATGTACGAGGGGCGCGACTACGAAGAGGTCAAGCTCGACGGAATGCGAAAGACCATCGCCGCACGTCTCACCGAGGCCAAGCAGACCGTGCCGCATTTCTACCTGCGCCGCGAAATCCGCCTCGACGCGCTGATGAAGTTCCGCGGCGACTTGAACAAGCAGCTCGAGTCGCGCGGCGTGAAGCTCAGCGTCAATGACTTCATCATCAAGGCTTGTGCGCTCGCGCTTCAGGCGGTGCCCGATGCCAATGCCGTCTGGGCGGGCGACAAGGTGCTCAAGCTGAAACCCTCGGATGTGGCCGTCGCCGTGGCCATCGAGGGCGGGCTGTTCACCCCCGTGCTCAAGGACGCCGAGATGAAATCGCTGTCGGCGCTGTCGGCGGAGATGAAGGACCTCGCCACACGCGCCCGCGACCGCAAGCTTGCCCCCCATGAATACCAGGGCGGCACCTTTGCCGTGTCCAACCTCGGCATGTTCGGGATCGAGAATTTCGACGCCGTCATCAACCCCCCGCATGGCGCGATCCTCGCCGTCGGCGCGGGGCTGAAGAAGCCGGTGGTCGGCGCGGATGGCGAGCTGACCGTGGCCACGGTCATGTCGGTGACGCTGTCGGTGGATCACCGGGTGATCGACGGGGCGATGGGGGCAGAGCTGCTCCAGCAGATCGTCGACAACCTCGAGAACCCGATGGTGATGCTGGCCTGAGACGCCGGGCGCGGCGGGCTGTCCGGCCTCGCGGTCGGGCGGGCCCCGTCAGACCAGCCCTCAGGCCAGCCCCATGTCGCGCGCGAGCATGGCGGCATGGGTGCGGTTGCGGGCACCGAGCTTGCGCGACAGGGTCTTGAGGTGAAGCTTGACCGTCACCTCCTGGATGTCGAGATCGCGGGCGATCTCCTTGTTGGACTTGCCGTCCGAAACGCCGGTCAGCACGTCGCGCTCGCGCGCGGTGAGGGCGACATCGGCCTCCGGGTCGCGGTCGGAGTCGAGGAAATCCCGGGGCGCGAAAATCTCGCCGCCGAGGATGCGGGTCACCGCCGCGATGAGCGCGCGCGGGGCCAGCGTCTTGGGCAGGAAGCCCGCCGCCCCGGCGCGCAGCGCGCGCCGGGCCACCTCGGGCGGCGCGGTGCCCGACAGGATCGCCACCGGGCAGCGCACCTCGGCCTGCATCCGGGCGAGCCCGGCGAGCGCCTCCATCCCCGGCATCCGGTAATCGAGCAGAACGAGATCGAAGCCGCGCGGCCCGCGCGCCGCTTCGAGCGCAGCGTCAAAGCCGCCGGCCACCTCGACATCGAAGCCCCCTTCGCTGTGGAGGTAGGCGGCGAGCGTGTCGCGCACGAGGTCGTGATCGTCGGCGAGCAGAACGCGGCTCATCGTGTCTCCGGTATCAGTGAATGGTCGTTTATTGTGCAGGAATAGTGTATTCCCCGGCAAATGGAATGACAAATACTTGAGCACGCGCGTTCCCGGCGCAGCGCCCCCCGATCAAAAGCATAGGGGGGTTGGGCAAGCCGCGAGATTTCCACAGACTGGACGCGCAGAACCGGAGAGGGAGCATGCCGCACCTTATCGCCGCGATCACCAGTACGGTCCGTGCGCTCGGGCTGGGCATGGTGTTGGCCTGGGCCGCCCTTTTGCCCCATGCCGCCGCGCATGACGCGACGCGGCTGGTGATTCTCGCGGCGGACGGCACGCGGCTTGCCGCGCTCGACCGCGCCGGGATGGCAGAGCTGCCGCAAACGGAGTTCACCACCCGCACGATCTGGACCGAGGGACCGCAGCGTTTCGAGGGTGTGTCGCTGGCCACGCTGCTGGCGCGGCACGGTCTCGACCCGGCGCGGCTCGACCTCGTGGCCGTCAACGACTACACCGTGTCGCTGCCCGCCGAGGCGATAGGCCCGGTCTACCCGGTGATCGCGCACAGCCGCAACGGCGCACCCATGAGCCTGCGCAACAAGGGGCCGTTCTGGCTGGTCTACGATTACGACAGCGACCCCGATTTCCGGCGCGAGACGGTCTACATGCGCAGCATCTGGCAGCTTGACCGGATCACCGTGCACCGCGCGGACGAGTGAAGGGTCGGCCGCGGATGCGGGGCGAGGGCAGCGACGACCATCGCCTGTCCGCGCGCGAGCGGCTCGCGCTGGCGCTGCTGGCAATGTTCGCCATCGCCTGCATGATCGCCGCGGTGATCATCACCTCGCAGGTGATCGGCCGGATCGGGGCCTATGGCACGGCGCGCGACGACAACCTGCAATGGACCATCTCGCAGATCGAGGTGGACCAGCTCAAGTTCCGGCTGGCACTCGACGATCTCGACGCCGCGGACCCGCCATCGATCGACGCCGTGCGGCGGCGCTTCGACCTGCTCTACAGCCGCGCCATGACCCTGCGCAGCGCCCCCGCCTACCGCGCCGTGCTGGCGCGCTCGGAGGCGGCGGGCGAGGTGGCGCGGGTGGTGACGATCCTCGACGAGATGATCCCGGTGATCGACGGCGGCGACGCGGGCCTCGTGGCGGCGCGCGGCGCGCTGGGCGACCGGACAGCGCAGATGACCCCGCCGATCCGCCGGATCGCCACCGCCGCGCTGGCCATCGAAGCGCGCCGCTCGGAGGCCGAGCGGCGGCAGCTGACCGCGCAGATCGTGACCCTCACGGGGCTGAGCGTGATGATGTTCGTGGCGCTTTTCCTGCTGCTGGTGCTGCTGTTGCGGCTCTATCGCGGGCGGCTCGAGGCCGAGGCGGCGATGGCGGCGGCGCGCGAGGAGGCGCTGGCCGCCGAGCAGGCGCGGGCGCGCTTCCTCGGCATGACAAGCCACGAGATGCGCACGCCGCTGAGCGGCCTGCTGGGCGCGCTGGAGCTGCTGGAGGACAGCGATCTCGACGGCGATCAGCGCGACCACCTGCGCCTCATGCGGATCAGCGGCGAGGCGCTGCGCACCCATATCGACGAGGCGCTTGGCGGGCTCGGCCCGCGCGCGGACACGCCGGTGCTGCGCCCGGCACCGTTCGACCTCGACGCGCTGCTCGCCGATCTCGTGGCCGGGCAGCGCATCACCGCCCGCGCACGCGGCAACACGCTTCGGCTTGACCCGGCGCAGGGTGCGCTCGGCATCGTCACGGGCGATGCGCGGCGGCTCGGGCAGGTCCTGCTCAACCTCGTGGCCAACGCCATCAAGTTCACCCGCGACGGCACCATCACCGTGTCGGCGGAGCGCCGCGCAGGGGACGAGGTGGTGCTGGAGGTGCGCGATACCGGGATCGGCATCGACGAGGCCGCGCAACCCGCGATCTTCGAGGATTTCATCCGCCTGTCCGACAGCGCCGGGGCGCAGCACGAAGAGGCCGGGGGCACCGGGCTCGGCCTCGGCATCGCGCGGCGGATCGTGAGCGCGATGGGCGGGCGCATCGCGGTCGAGAGCCGGGCGGGCGCGGGCAGCACCTTTACCGTACGCGTGCCCCTGCCACCGGCCGGCGGCACGGACGGGCAGGATATGCCGGAGACGGGCCCCGCCCCCCTGCCCCGGCCCCTGCGCGTGCTGCTGGTCGAGGACACCCCGGCAAGCCGCACCGTGACCGCCACGATGCTGGAGCGGGACGGACACACTGTGGTGCTGGCCGGGGACGGTGTCGAGGGCGTGCGCGCCGCCGCCGAGGCCCCGTTCGACCTGATCCTGATGGACGTGAACATGCCGCGTCTCGACGGGGTCGAGGCGACCCGGCGCATCCGCGGCGGGGCCGGACCGAACGCGCAAACCCGCATCGTCGCGCTGACCGCCTATCACGGCGCGGCCACCGTGGCGCGGCTGTGGGACGCAGGGGCGGATGCCGTCGAGGTGAAGCCACTGTCGCGCGGGGCGCTGCGCGAGGTGCTGGCTCCGCGATCGCAGGACGGGCCCCTGTTGGATGCGGAGCATGTCGCGCAGATGCGGGCCGCCCTGCCCGCGGCGCGGATGACGCAGACGATGGCCGACATGGGCCGCGAGGCCGGAGCGCTGCTGGCCGACCTGGAGACGGGCGCGCCGCGCACCCTGGCCGGGCGCATCCACCGCCTCGCAGGGATCGCCGGAACCTGTGGCGCCACCGCACTCCACGCGCGTCTGGCGCGGATCGAGGCGGCGCTGGAGGCCGGGCAGGACGAACGCGCCCGCGCGCTGTGCGACGGGCTGCCCGCGCTGTGGCAGCGCACGCGCACCGCCCTGCGGACGCACGGCTGCGCGCCCTGACGTTCACGCGGAGTTGCCTTTCGCCGTGGGCGCGGTAGGTTTATCCGACAGGTGACACCAACAGGCGTCACCGCGCACGCCCCGTAAAGGACCGTCAGTGATGTCCGTGTTCAGGCAACTTCTCGTGCTCGCCGTTCTGGCCGGGCTGGCCTATGGCGGCTACGGCTACTGGCGCGCGGCGCAAGAGACCGACCCCGGCGCGGAACAGGCCGGCGGCCCGCGCGCGGCCACGGTCGAACTGGCCACCGCCGCGACACGGGTGATGAGGCGTACCGTCGAGGCGGTCGGCACAACGCGCGCGCGCCGCTCGATCGAGATCGTGCCGGAGACCGACGGCCGCCTGGTGGCGCTCGACATCGCGCCGGGAACCCATGTCGAGCGGGGCGAGGTGCTGGCGCGGCTCGACGACGCGATCGAGCGCTCGGACCTCACCGAGGCCGAGGCCGTTCTGCAAGAGCAGTCGAGCACGCTCGACCGTCTGCGGCGGCTGCGCGAAACGAACGCCGTCTCGCTCGCCTCGGTGGAAGAGGCGGTGGCAAGGGTGGCCGAGGCGCAGGCCCGCGTCGAGCGCGCGCAGCGCAGGCTCGACGACCGGGTGATCGTCGCGCCCTTCGACGGGGTGGTCGGGCTCACCGCCTACGACGTGGGTGCGCGCGTGACGGAAGGCGAGGTGCTGGCGCGGCTCGACGACTTGAGCGAGGTGGAGGTTGAGTTCGGCCTGCCCGAGACGGTGTTCGCGCAGGTGGCGCGGGGACAGACGGTGATCGCGCGCGCCGCCGCCTTTCCCGGACGCCGGTTCGAGGGGACCATCTCGGAGGTGGACAGCCGCATCGACCCGGTGAGCCGGTCGGTCCTGACCCGCGCGCTCATCCCCAACCCCGACCGCACCCTGCCGGCGGGCATGTTCCTGTCCCTGACGCTGGTGCTGGACGAGGCCGAGCGCATCGTCGTGCCGGAAGAGGCCATCGTGTTCCAGGCCGCACAGACCTACGTGTTCGTGGCCGAGGACGGCACGGCGCGGCGCCGCGCGGTGGAGACCGGGCAGCGCCGCGACGGGGTGATCGCCGTCACCTCGGGGCTTTCGGTCGGCGACGAGGTGGTGGTGCGCGGGCTGCAGCAGGTGCGCGACGGTGCGCCGCTCAACGTTCTCGCGCGCGACCGCGACGCCACCGCCGACGGCGGCGCGGACAATGACGGGTCCCCGACATGACGCTCTCTGACATTGCCGTGCGCCGCCCCGTCCTCGCGGCTGTGGCGAGCCTGCTGATCATCATCTTCGGGCTGGCCAGCCTGCGCGACCTGCCGGTGCGCGAGTTGCCGGACGTGGACAATTCGGTGGTCACCGTCACCACCGCCTATCGCGGTGCCGCGCCCGAGGTGATCGACACCGACATCACCGAGGCGGTCGAGGGGGCCGTCGCATCGATCGCGGGGATTCGCACCATCGCGTCCGAGAGCCGCCAGGGCCGCTCGCGGGTGACCATCGAGTTCGAGACCGGGGTCGATATCGACGTCGCCGCCAACGACGTGCGCGACGCGGTGGGCCGCGTCCGCGGTGAGCTGCCCGAAGAGGCCGAGGAGCCGCAGGTCGTCAAGAGCGACGCCGACGCCTCGCCGGTGATGCGCCTTGCCATCACCTCGGACCGGATGACAACAGCCGAGATCACAGATTACATCGACCGCTTCATCGCCGACCGGCTGGCCACCGTGGCGGGGGTGGCCAGCGTCGATATCGCCGGCGACCGGCCCTTCGCGGTGCGCATATGGCTCGACCGGCGGGCGCTGGCGGCGCGGAACCTGACCGTGCGCGACGTCGAGGCGGCGCTGCGCCGGGCCAATATCGAGCTGCCCGCAGGCGAGGTGGAATCCGACAACCGCCAGCTCACCGTCCGGCTCAACAGCCGGCTGGCCAGCATCGAGGATTTCCGCGACGTCGTGATCGACCGGGTGGGGGGCTACCCGGTGCGGCTGCGCGACGTGGCGAGGGTGGAGCCGGGCGTGGCCGACGATACCACCGTGGTGCGAACCAACGGCACCGACGCGGTGGGCATGTGGGTGCTGCGCCAGAGCCAGTCCAACACACTGGCCATCTCCAACGCCGTGCGCGCCGAGATCGACGCGATCGCCCCCACCCTGCCCGAGGGGATGGAGATCATCGTCGGCTCGGACGACGCACTGTTCGTGGGCGCGTCGATCCGCGAGGTGCTCATCGCGCTCGGCATCTCGCTCGCGCTCGTCATCGCGGTGATCCTGCTGTTCCTGCGCTCCGGTGCCGCCACGCTCATTCCCGCGATCACCATTCCCGTCTCGCTCATCGGCACCTTCCTGCTGATCGGGATCTGGGGGTTCTCGCTCAACACGCTGACGCTGCTGGCGCTGCTCTTGGCCATCGGTCTGGTGGTGGACGATGCCATCGTCGTGCTGGAGAACATCCAGCGCCGCATCGAGGAGGGCGAGAGCCCGCTGGTGGCGAGCCTCAACGGTGCGCGGCAGGTGACCTTCGCCGTGATCGCCACCTCGCTGACGCTGATCGCAGTTTTCGTGCCGCTGTCGTTCATGCCCGGGCAAGTGGGGCGGTTGTTCGTGGAATTCGGCTGGGTGCTGGCGGGAACGGTGGCGATCTCGACCTTCGTGGCGCTGAGCGCCTGCCCGGCACTGGCCTCGAAGGTGCTGCGCGCACGCGCCGCATCCGGCGGTACCGCGGCTGACACGCCACGCCGCGAATCGCTGATCCGACGGGGCTATCGCACGGTGCTCACCCGCGCCATCGGTATGCCCGTCGTGGTGCTGGCGCTGGCGCTGACGGTCACCGCGGGCGCGGCGTTCTTTTACGACGGGCTGCCGCGCGAGCTGGCCCCGCGCGAGGATCGCGGCGTGGGCTTCGTGCCGCTCACCGCGCCGCAGGGCTCGACCGTGGCGCATTCGGATATGGCCGCCCGCCAGGTGGAGGCGCTCCTCGTGCCGCATGTCGAGAGCGGCGAGGTCGAGACGGTGTTCACCTTCACCGGCTGGGGCGGGCGGGCGTGGCGCTCGTTCGTGGTGTTCCGTCTCGCGCCCTGGGAAGCGCGCGACCGCCCCGTCTCGGCGCTGGTCGAGGATCTGGCCCCGCAGATGGACCGGGTCACCATCGCCCGCGGCTTTCCGGTGACGCCCGCGGGTCTGGGGCTGCGCGGCAGTTCCACCCCGGTGCGGGTGGTCATCGGCGGCCCCGATTTCGAGAGCGTCAAGGACTGGGCCACGGCCTTTCTCGCCCGCGCCGAGGATGTGCCGGGGCTGGTCAATCCCGAGATCAATTACGAGGAGAACCTGCCGCAGCTCGATATCGGGATCGACCGCGCGCGCGCCGACGACCTCGGCATTTCCGCCGAGGCCATCGCTGCCACACTGCAGACCATGCTGGCCTCGCGCGAGGTGACCACTTTCGTCAGCCGCGGCCGCGAATATCCAGTTCTGCTGCAGGCCGAGGACGCGGACCGCCGCACCCCCACGGATATCGGGAACATCTTCCTGCGCGCGGGCGATGGCGAGACGCTGGTGCCGCTGGGCGCGCTGGTCACGCTCGACGAGAACGCCGCCGCGCCGTCGCTGCGGCGCTTCGACCGGCTGCCCTCGATCCAGCTGTCGGGCGCACTCGCCCCCGATGCACAGCTCGGAACCGTGCTGGAACAGCTCGAGCAGATCGCCGCCGAGATCCTGCCCGCCGAGGCCAAGCTGGGCTATGACGGGCAGTCGCGCACCTACAAGGACACTGCGGGCGGGGCCAACCTCGTGTTCCTGCTGGCGCTGGTCATCGTCTACCTCGTGCTGGCCGCACAATTCGAGAGCTTCCTGCACCCGGTGGTGATCATGCTGACCGTGCCAATCGGCGTGGCGGGGGCGATCTACGCGATGACGCTGGGAGGGCTGTCACTCAACGTCTACAGCCAGATCGGCATCATATTGCTCATAGGGCTCATCGCCAAGAACGGCATCCTGATCGTCGAATTCGCCAATCAGTTGCGCGACGGCGGGCGGGACGTGCGCGCTGCGGTGATCGAGGCGTCGGTGCTGCGCCTGCGCCCGATCATGATGACCGCGATCTCGACTGTGCTGGGCGCGCTGCCGCTGGTTCTGGCCAGCGGCGCGGGGGCCGAGAGCCGCATCGCCGTGGGCACCGTGATCATCGCCGGTCTGAGCCTCGCCACCGCGCTGATGCTGTTCGTGACGCCGGTGCTCTACGACCTGCTGGCGCGCTTCACCCGCCCGCGCGGCGCGATGGAGGCGGCGCTGGATCGCGAGGTCGCGCAGGGCACGCAACCCGCCGAGTGATTTTTCGCCGGTTGCGGGGCGCGCCGGGCTGGCCATCCGGCGTGCCGGGTGCGATACAGACAGGGTGTCCTTGGGGGTGCTGCTGTGCGGGGTTTGCCGACCCGATTCCTTTGCCTGTTGGGTATGCTCGCCGCGCTGGTGGTTCTTCCCGCGCGCGCGGCGGAGGTGCGCCTCGCCACCCCGCTCGCACCGGAGAAATTCACAGAGCGGCTGCGCGCCGCGTCGCTTTCCGTCACCACCGCCGCGCAGGAGGACAGCACCGCGCAGGATCTGCTCGCCGCCGCGCGCGCCGATTACGCGCGCCTCATCGGCGTGCTCTATGCCCAGGGGTATTACGGCGGCACCGTCTCGATCCGCATCGACGGGCGCGAGGCCGCCGACATCCCGCCGCTCTCGGCCCCGGACGCGATCGGGCGCATCGCGATCGAGGTGCGGCGCGGGGCCGGGTTCCGGTTCGGCGCGACCGAGGTGACGCCGCTCGCGCCGGGCACCGGGCTGCCGGGCACCTTCCTGTCGGGCGAGCTGGCCAAGGCAGGGCTCATCCGCGAGGCCACGCAGACCGGCATCGAGGGCTGGCGCGATGCGGGTCACGCCAGGGCACGTGTCGCCGCCGAAGATATCGTGGCCCACCACCCGCGCGCTGTGCTCGACGCGCGCATCACGCTTGATCCCGGGCCGCGCCTGCGCTTCGGCGACCTGCGCATCGTCGAGGGCGACCGCCCGAGCCGCGTGCGCCCGGCGCGCATCCGCGAGATCGCGGGCCTGCCCACGGGCCGCGTCTACTCACCCAGCGAGCTGGAGGACGCCGCCAACCGCCTGCGCCGCAGCGGCGCGTTCCGCTCGGTGCGGCTGAGCGAGGCAGAGGCACATGATCCCGACGGCACGCTCGACATCGAGGCCCGGGTGAGCGACGCCAAGCGCCGCCGCGTCGGCGTCGGCGCGGAACTGTCGTCGCTCGAAGGGGTGACGCTGTCGGGATTCTGGCTGCACCGCAACCTGCTGGGCGGGGCCGAACGGCTGCGCATCGACGCGCTGGTGGGCGGATTGGGCGGCGATTCGGGCGGCGAGGATTTTCGCCTCGGGGCCCGGCTCGACCGGCCCGCCACCTTCACGCCGGACACGGGTGCCTTCCTGCACGCCGACATCGAAGAGAGCAACGAGCCCGACTACCGCGAGCGCAAGGCCGAGATCGGCGGCGGTCTCACCCATGTCTTCTCCGACGAACTGACCGCCGAGGCCGGCATCACCTATCGCTTTTCCGAGATCACCGACGATCTGGGAAAGCGCGAGCTGCAACACCTGATCTTCCCGGTAGACGCCATCTGGGACCGGCGCGACGATCCGCTCAACCCGCGCGAGGGACTGTATCTCAACGTGGCGCTCACCCCGTTTGTCGGGCTCGACCGGGGCGGCAGCGCTGGCACCCGCCTCTATGCCGATCTGCGCGATTACCTCACGCTGGGCGCGGGCGACCGGTTCACGCTGGCCGGTCGCGCGCAGCTCGGCTCGGTCGCGGGGGCCGGGCTGGCAGAGGTGCCCGCCGACATGCTGTTCTACTCCGGCGGCGCGGGTACGGTGCGCGGACAGGGCTATCAGTCGCTGGGCGTCGATCTCGCGCCGGACATCACCGTCGGCGGGCGGTCCTTTGCCGGGCTCTCGGCGGAGCTGCGCACGATGGTCAATGACAGCGTGCAGGCCGTGGCCTTTGCCGATGCCGGATTCATCGGCGAGGAGGCGCTCGGCTCGGGCGCAGGCGAATGGCATGGCGGCACCGGGTTGGGGGCGCGGTATTTCACCGCCGTGGGACCGATCCGCGTGGACCTCGCCACGCCCGTCGACGACGACGCGTTCCAGTCCTTCGAGATCTATATCGGCATCGGGCAGGCATTCTGATGCGCTGGCTGTGGCTCATCACCCTGGCGCTCGCGCTGTTCGCCCCTCCGGTGGCAGCACAGGACGAGAATGGCGGTGGTTTCCTCGAACGCACACTGGAGGATAGCCTGTCCGGTGCCGGGCGCGAGGTGTCAATCACCGGCTTTGCGGGCGCGCTATCGTCGCAGGCGACGCTCGAGACGCTGACCATCGCCGATGCCGACGGCGTGTGGCTGCGGCTCGCGGGTGTCACGCTCGACTGGACGCGCTCGGCGCTCCTGCGGGGGCGCGTCGAGGTGAACCGGCTGGCAGCCGACGAGATAGCGCTGCTGCGCCCGCCGCTGCCCGCGCCCGGGCTCAGCCCCGAGATGGCGCAGGCCAGGCCCTTCGCCCTGCCCGACCTGCCGGTCTCGGTGCGC
>Ga0102926_1002135_pt1 | contig 11535 bp, 8 predicted proteins | sample SalPonR1_A_D2_MG_FD_78173 | JGI IMG/M metagenome (GOLD analysis project Ga0102926, IMG submission 78173) | Salt pond soil microbial communities from South San Francisco under conditions of wetland restoration - Salt Pond MetaG R1_A_D2_MG | ecosystem: Environmental > Aquatic > Marine > Intertidal...
ATATGATTTTGCCTTTTCAAATTGATAATCTCCCACTAAATTTTGTAATAAAATTTTAAGAACATCTGGATTTTTTTCTTTCTGATATATTTTTTCCAACAAATCTAGATCTCTAATTCAATTGTTTATCTCCTTTATTTTCATTTTTGCTCAATCTATTCCATTTTCCAAATTTTCACTAATTGTTTTTGTAAAATTTGATTGTTCATCTTGTATAGCTATTTTTTCAGATTGTGACTTAAACTCAATAGCAGATGAATGATCATTTAAAGTGCCTCCCTTTTGAAGAGAGTTTTTAAACACCAAATGTTTAGCGCTTGACTGTGGATTTTTGTTTTTTTCTATAGATGAAAATATAGCATCACTAAAAAGAAATGCCGTCCAAGCAAACAATATAATCAACAATGCTATAAATTTTTCTCTTTTTGTCATATTTTTATAATTGATAATTGATGATGGATAGTGGATAATTAATTGATTATTATCAATTTACAATTATCCATTAAACTAATTATAACTAGAAAAATTAAATTATCAAAAAACCACTGCAAGTAGCAGCGGTAAGTGTTGACATTATAAAATTTTGATACACTAAATTAAAAAGTTTGAGATTGCATTTGTCAGGCTCATTAGAATTACCCAACAAAAATTATAATAATAACTTAAGAATTGAGCCTATGCGAAATTTTCCGTACTCGTACACAACATTACAAAACTAAAGTATGACTGCAATCTTAAACTAGGGACTTTTTGGTTACTTTTGCGGCTCAATGTGGCAAAAGTAACACCACCACGGTAGCGGTTATAAAAAGCATATCAAAACACTAAATTCTTCGACTTCCTCTTCGATAAACTCAGAGTCCGCTCAGAATGACAGTATTATAGTCACTTCTTCATCTGAGTTTTTCTGTAAGAATTAGCAAACCTATGAGCCTCATCACGTAATTTTACTATAGTTTTATCTGATTGATCATATTCTAAATCAATATTTTGAATTCTCATCTCTGAATCGAAATAGAATATTTTTTCTTTTTCTCATTTAATTTTTCATGCTGTCTTTCTGGCCACTCATTTTCAAAGCGATACAAAATCTACCTGTTTGAATACTTGCTGAAATCGTTCTTCTTTGAGTAAGTCTTTGAGTATTCACAGCTGTCCTTTTCATCAATCTAGAATGAATAAATCTGGAAAGTCTTCTTTATCTTTAAATCTTTTTGTAATGACTTCCTTCAAAGCTTGATAATCGTCTGAAGCTTTTGCGTTGATTTTATATTTACGATATAGTTTGTAGTTTGGTATTCATCATAAAAAACCTGACAATCCTCCACTTGTTCGTGATCATGATAAATGAGAAATATCTATACATTCCATACGATATGGAAAGTTTTTTAATTTATACTTTTCTTGAATATCTTTAAGAATATCATTTAATAAATTTTCATCTTTGAATGATTGTGTAATAATATATGAATCTAAAAATCAATCCATAAGTGTAACAACTTCCTTAGTTTGTGTTTTATTTAATTTAATTTTTGGATTTTTTATTATAAGACTATGATTTAAATCTATCTTATCCATTTTTCCAAGCTCAGATCCCAGTTCTGATAGTATGGAATTTTCGTCTCAATCACCTTTATCTTGTTTATTGATAATTACGTCGATAAGTTTTCATTCATAGAAATTTAGAACAACATAAACGAACCAACCTGATATTTCTTTGATCTGACAAATATAACCTGAAATACTTTTTGGAAGGACTACTGTTTGCTTTTCTGTAAGGTTTTCTATTTGTAAATAAATATCTCTGAGCTTTGTCGCTCGTTCAAAATTTTCTACATCAACAGCTTTTTGTATTTGATTCTTGATCTCCTTTTCTACTGGTTTTGTATTTCATTTGAAAAATTGCTCTACGATCTTAATAATCTCTGAATATTCTTTTTTTGCACTTTCGTACGTACCTCCCTTTTGAAGGGAGGAAGAGCATAGCGAAGGTGGGTTTTGTTTTTTTGAACCCCCCTGACCCCCCTTCATAATGGGGGCATTAACTAAACACCAACCACTACACAATCAAAAATGATAATCAGAACAAACCTTTCATTGATTGAATTGAGTTTTTTTACACCCTCTCCGTTTTATAATATATCTCAAATATTGAAGAAATTTTTTTAATTCAATAGTATTATGTTTTGGTCAGATGTATTTTGATCAATCTTTGACTTTGTTTCTAGTAATGAATATTTGTGGAAAATCTTCATTGGTAATTTTGATGTAAGCGTAGCTATTGGATCATTTCAACATATTATTGAAGGGAGGCTGATGCTCTTTTATTAAATTATCCTCCAAATAAAGTGCTTCTGACTCATTTTTTACTTGAAGAAAATCTACAGTTTCTGCCTTATTCAACATATCTTGTTTTCGCACAGAATTTGGGTTGAAATACTGAGATACTCTATTTTTTAAATTTTTAGCTTTTCAGATATAGAGAATGCTGTCTTTTTTGTCTTTAAAAAGATAGATTCATGGTTTATTTGGAATATTGTTGATTATTGTTTGATCCATACTTTTTTGTAAATTAAACTCATATTTTTTCAAGTAAAAGACCCAACCTCAATATATTCGAGTTGTGATCTTTACAGCCACGCTGCAACGAAGCTAATAGCGGACTGCAGATAATAGACAAACGAAATATTGTTTGACTTAATCACAATATTGTTTATAATAAAATCAAACAAAATAAAAAGAAATATGAAAAAACAAAAAATTGAAGCAATATTTTATATTGCTTTCTCATTATTGCTTGGTCTTGGAATGGGACTATTTGGACTAATATATCGCCCCATAACTATGGGATACCCAATAAAAGATATTTTATTTCTGGGATTTATTGGTTTAATAATAATATTTATATGTTCCCTTATAATACAAGGGAGTATAAAAAAATTAAAAAAAGCTAGAGAATAATCTAGCTTTTTCTTTGTGTTGAATTATTTTTATAAAAAACTATTGTCCGACTATTACTTTCGAAGTATTTAATACCACTTGCTTATCATCTTTTTTGTAGATAAAGCCTCTTTCAAATTCTTGTACTATTTTTCATTTCATTTTTTTGTCTTCTACTGGTTGAACTGAAACTGGTTCATGTAATAATGAGTCTGGTTCTAATCAAACAGCTTCTATTTGCTTAATGTTCATTGATTTCAGTGTTTTCAAAAAATTATCATAAACAAGCTGTACTCATTGAGCCAATGGCTCTGATTTTTTATCTTTTGGAATATTGTCTAAAGATTTTCTCAAATCTTCAACAAATGGTAAAAACTTTTTTACACTAGAAATAAGGGAGTTTAACTCTCCTTCTTTTTCTTTTTCTTCTACTTGTTTTTGAAATCTATCAAAATCAAATTTAAGATTGATATAATCATGTTGTGCTCTCTTTAACATTTCTGTCTGCTCATCATATTCTTTTTGCAATTTTTCTAACTTAGCTTCTAATTTTTTGTCTTTTTTTGATTTTGATTTTTTTTTGTTTTCTTGTTCTGCTTGTTGTAATTTTTCTTGTAAATCTTTGTCTGTCATTTTTTAATTATATATAATATAAACAATAATTGTCATCTCGACTAAGTTAACGCATGGAGAGATCTATTTCAACGTTTATTTTAAAGAGATTCCTCCACTTTGGTCGGAATGACAGTGGTATCATAATATTCTGCAAAGCTCATATCTTTTTTGTAAAGCTCTGTTGCAAGTGGTATTCAAACATACCTCCAATGTCGTACTTCCTTCATTTTACCATCTATTTCTGCTCATTTACGATAAGTGTTGATAAATCAATATTTGTGTGCATTTTCATTCATCCAATTTAGATACTCTTCTCATAAAATATTATATCAATGTTTAGTCGCCAAATGAATATCTACGGCTAATCACAATTGATGCTCACTTCAACCTATTTTTGCACACCTATTTGAAGAACATCATCATTCAAACAAAGTTTCTTGATCTCTATATGTTCTGTGTGCACTAATAAGATATAATTTTTCATCAAGATTTTTGTTGAAGCTTTCTGCTAGTTTTTCAAAAGCTACTTGTGCAGGTTGACGTAAAAATGGTCTACCCGCTCTATTAACTATATAATCTGTATCTACTTGTACTAAATCTGATGGTTTATATTTTTTATTGTTTAACAAATTTTTATCAGAAATATACTTTTGAAAAGAATAATCTGAATACATATCAAAATTATTTTCATATTCTATTTTGGCTTTTTCAATACTTTGATTAAAAAAATTTAAAGATTTTTGGCTAACAAACTCTGTCATACTAGCACTAGAATATTTAGGTTTGACTATGACTGTATCAGCTTTTGCAGAATTTTGTAGTACAATAAGAACGAAAGTTAAAATACAAAATCCTATAACAATATTTAGCCAAGAAGTTTTAGCTCTTTTTAATTTTGATATCATTTATGTAATATGTTTTTATATAAATATATCTCTAGCTTTTGCTCATTGTTGTGGTCATATTATTCACCTATCCTCTAACTCATCCATTATCCTGGCTGCTCTAGCAAATCCAACATTTAGCTTTCTTTGCAATAATGTAGCAGAAGCTTTTCTAGTTTGAGCTATTACTTGGATAGCTTGTTCTATTAGCTCTTCATCTGATCAACCTCATCATCAAGAATAAGATCATCAAGCTGTTTCTAACTTGCTTTCTAAAGCCTTTATTATCTCTGGATTATAAATATCATTCTCAGATAATCATCTCATATACTTATCTTTTAGGGTTTTTACAACTTTTTCAATTTCACTAGTCTCTACAAATGGAGCCTGTATTCTTACTGGTCGTTTTGTACCTGGATCTATATAAAGCATATCTCATCTTCATACCAAATCTTCAGCTCATTTTCTTCATAAGATTGTCCTTGAATCAATCTCAGAAACTACTCCAAATGCAATCCTAGTAGGCATATTAGCTTTAATTAGACCTGTGATTACATTTACAGATGGTCTTTGTGTTGCAACAATTAGATGAATTCAAATTGCACGAGCTTTTTGTGCTATACGTGTAATGGCATTTTCCACATCTTTTTTATTTTTTTGCATCATCATATCTGCCAATTCATCTATTACAAATACAATACGATACATTTTTTCTGATATTACTTTTTTGTTGTATTCTTCTATATTTTTTACCCTTTTATCTTTTAATAAAGTATATCTTCTTTCCATCTCATCAACTGCTCGTCTAAGAAGTTTGAGTGCTTTGTCAGGATCACTAACTATTGGTCAAAGCATATATGGAAGTCATGAATATAATTCTAATTCAACTTGCTTTGGATCTACCATAAGAAATTTTAATTCAGATGGAGAATTTTGATACATCAATGATAAAATGAAATCATTTACTCATACAGATTTACCAGATCATGTAGCTCATGCAACAAGCAAATGTGGCATACTTTCCAATGTTTTGGTTATAATTGAACCATCTATTTGTTTTCACAAAGTTAAATTTGTATCAGATTTATTCATTCTTTCTTGAAATTCTTTTGAGCTCAACATATCTCAAACTCTAACAATAGTTGGTTTTGGATTTGGCAATTGTATTCATACTGAATCAGTACCAGGAATCGGAGCAATAATTCTAAGAGATTTTGATTTTAAAGATAATTTAATATCATTTGAAAGAGCTTCAATTTTGGATATTGCAATACCAGCTTCTGGCTTAACTCTAATTTGTACTATAGATGGTCAAAGATCAAATCATTCAATACTTATGGCAACATTAAACTCTTTTAACTTACTTTGTAAAGATCTAGCTTTTTCCATAAGAAATTTTTCATCTATTGTTGTTGTTACACCAGCATTAGATTTAAGTAAAGATATATCAAAAGTTGGTTTATCTCATGAAAACTTAATCATCGGTTTTGGTTTTTTTTCTTCTATTTTTTCTTCTGCTTTTTGTTTGATCATACTTTTAATAAAAGAACGAGAAACCTCTTGTGGATTTTGTGTACCAAAATCTTGTTTTGTTTGATTTATCTTTTTTGCTATAGCATTTGTTGTGTCTCTTTCTGATCTTGAAGTCCTAGAAGTTTTTTTAGCTTTTGATCTCTTATATCTTTCTAATTTTACATTTATCTTTGGTATAGAAAAATTGAAAGTATACAATACTCGAACTACAGATCCAACAAACAAGATAACAACAAAAGACTTTACTGCTGTTGCTTGTGCACCAAACATTGCATTTAAAAGTTCTATCAAAGGCCAAGAGATATATCATCAAAAAGATTCATATTTATTTGTATCTCAATCTATAATTGGAAAATTTATTATTCAAGAAACTAAAATCATTACAACCAAAAATTGCTTTATTAACAAATTCATTAAATATCCTTTTGATATAATCAATATTCATACTAGCATACACAAACCAAAAAATATATTTAATCATATTTCTCAAAAAACTACACTAGCATAATTGGTTAGTATTTCAAATATGGGAGATCATTTTGCTAGATACAATGAAAAAAAATATAATCCTCCAAGGATAAACATAGCTACTCAAAGTTTATATTTGTTTAGAATTAGAGTCTTCTTTTTTCTTCTACTATATTTTCTTCTAGCCAAAATAAAAAAATTAAACAATAAAACAAAGTAAACTATTCAATCTAATATAAATTGAGATTAGAGATTTTTTATGATTTTTCAACTGAAAACTGATTAAAATAGGAAAATAATTCTATTTTAATCACAATAACATTTAAAAAAACAACTTTAAACTAACAAAATAAATCTGATTTCTCACGATTTAGATATATCAATGTATCCATACCATCAGGCTCTCGTTCTCTTTTAAAAGTATCTAATTTGTCTGAATAGTGAAATGGTACTATATAACTATTTGTATATTCTCTATATTTCCTGTTGAAAACTTCCATAAAATGTCAATTTTTAACAATTGGCGATATTACAAAAATATCGTTTCAAATACAATCTTGTTCTTCTAATCGCGAAAAAAATAGTGTAGAAAAAAATTCTAAAGTTTCAATAACTAAATTTTCAGCTAAAGCATTTGACTGTATTTCTTCATAGTCCTTATATCGATATTGTGAAATTCAATTATCCCTATACATTTGTTTCAAAGCATTTAATCAAAGATTAATAACATTCACAGACTCATAAAAACTGTTGGTAATTTTTATTATCTTGGCAGATGACTCTGTAATATATAACAAAAGAAAATTTTCTCTTTTTAAATTATTTCTTAAAAACAACATAGTATGAAAAGACTGTGGAAGTATTTTTATATTTTGTTTTTCTCTTATTTTACCATAAGTAGAGTTCAGTTGATTCAGTGATTTTGAATCTATATAAATTATATAAAGTCTAAAAAATATCTCACCAGATTCACCAACAACAAATTTTTTTTCTTCTCAGTCTACAAATACACTATCTACATATGTAGTAAGAAATTTTCACTCAGCTCACTTTTCATTTTCAATAAAATCCATCTTTTTTTCTGTGATATCATGTAACTCCTGTATTGTAAAAGGATCTTCTTTATCAAGAAATATATCGAATCTAAAAAAAGAAAACCTACTTTCATCAAGTAAAAATGTATGATCGTATTTTGAATTATCAAATGATTTTTCTATTATTTTACGAAAATCTTCATGCAATATATATTGCTGTATTTTTTCTCATTCTTGGATTTTGTAAACACGAAACCTAGGATAAGATTCTGATAAATATTCATATCGTACTTGTAGCATATGGTTAATTGAGAATTGAAAATTGGTAATTGATAATGTATAAATTAACAACTAAACATTAACAATTAACAACTATTTTTTCTTATCTTGTTTTTTAATAATTTCTAGACAATCTTTTAACTTCAAATCTGTAGCATCTTTTCATCATTTTGGTATTTTATAGTTCTTTTTTTCATACTTAATATATGATCAATATCTTCAATTTAATACTTCTATTTTCTTACCTTTATTATCAAACTCATTAATGTATTTGTTTTTTTCAAACTCTATTTTGGCATCTACAAGTGGTATAGACTCTTCTAATGTTATATGAAGTGGATCTAATTCGCTATCCTTTGGTATAGAAACAAACATATTTTTGTATTTTAAATATGGTCAAAACCTACCAATAGCAGCTATGATTTTTTCTCATTTATAGTCTCAAACTTCCCTTGGTAATTTAAAACAATCCAATGCTTCTTCTAGTGTAATTGTTTCTATAGTTTTACCTGCAGGTATATTTGCAAATTTTTTATCTTCATCTTCTGCTGATCATATTTGAACTAATGGTCAAAATCTTCAAATCCTAACCAACAATGGTTTTCATGTTTTTGGATCTTTTCATAATACTCTTTCACCACTAGCCCTATCTGCTCATTCTGCTTCTACTACCTCTGAATGAAAAGGACCATAAAAATCTTTTAACATTTTTTGTCGCTTGATATCTCATGTCGCAATACTATCAAATTGTTCTTCTATAGATGCAGTAAAATTATAATCCAATATGTCTTTGAAATTTTCTATAAGAAAATCTGTAACAGTCCTTCAAACATCAGTAGGAAATAGTTTGTTTTTTTCTACTCATGTATTTTGAGATTTTGTTTCTTGAGATATATTGTCTGATTTTAAAGTAAATTCTAAATAATCTCTTTTTTCTCAAGTTCTACTTTCCAATACCACATATCATCTCTTTTGAATAGTAGAAATAGTAGGAGCATAAGTAGATGGACGCCCAATTCATTTTTTCTCTAATTCCTTTACCAAACTAGCTTCTGTATATCTTGGTGGATGTTTTTTAAATTTTTCTGTACTAACAATATTTTTCATATTCAAAACTTCTCATTTAGATAATTTTGGCAACATATCCTTTTGCTCTATTTCATCATCATCTTTTCATTCTATATATACCTTTAAAAAACCATCAAACTTGATCATTTCTCATTCGGCAATGAAATGATTTTTATTTTTAGAAATATCTATTTTTGCTTTTGTTTTTTCTATATCTGCTGGAGCCATTTGAGAAGCAATAGTCCTCTTTCGGATCAAATCATATAATTTTTTTTGAGAAGCATCTGCTCATGCTATATGATTTTCCATATGAGTTGGTCTTATACTCTCATGAGCTTCTTGTGCTCATTTTGATTTAGAAGAATATTTTGTAGGCTTTGAATACTTTTCTCAATATTCTTTTATAATTTGTTGTTTTGCTGCACTTATAGCATCCTGAGAAAGATTTACAGAATCTGTTCTCATATAAGTAATATGTCATGCCTCATATAGCTTTTGTGCTACTTGCATAGTACGAGAAACAGAAAATCACAATTTTCTACTAGCTTCTTGTTGTAAGGTAGAAGTAGTAAAAGGAGCTGATGGTGACTTTTTACCTGGTTTAGTTTCTATTTGAGATATTTGAAAGGTTGATCAAATACAAGAAGTTAAAAAATCTTGTACTTCATCTCAGTTTTTAAAACTTTTGTTTAAAGTAGCTTGAAAATCTTTGTTAGATTCACCATTAAAAGTAGCAATTGTTTTGAAAAAGTTTGCTGCTTTAAATTTTTCTATCTCTCTTTCTCTTTCCACTATTACACGAACTGCTACAGATTGTACTCTACCAGCAGAAAGTCATCTAGCTATTTTCTTCCAAAGTACAGGAGAAAGCTGAAATCAAACAAGACGATCTAATATTCTTCTAGCTTGTTGAGCATCTACCAAATTCATATCAATAGTCCTTGGATTGGCAACAGCTCATTCAATTGCTTTTTTGGTGATCTCATGAAACACGATTCTTTTGGTATTTTTTACATCTAGTTTTAGTTGATTGGCTACATGTCGTCATATAGCCTCTCATTCACGATCCTCATCAGTTGCAATCCATACATGATCTGCTGCTTTAGCAAATTTTTTAAGTTCTGCTATAGTCTTTTTCTTGTCTGGACTGACTTCATATACTGGCTCAAAATTATTTTCTACGTCTACTCAAAGTTTTTTTTGTGGAAGATCTACTACATGTCAGTATGAAGCTTTTACTTCAAAATCAGATCATAATATTTTTTTAATTGTTGCTGATTTAGCTGGAGACTCCACTATTACTAGATTTTTTGCCATAATAAACAATATAACGATAAAAAGAACTGTGTTTCAACGTTGTGGCGTTTAAACGTTTCAACAATGTATCGTTATATGTTTATTAATGCTCCTTTTAATTTCAAGCAAAAGAAAATAAGAAACAAAAAGTTCCAAAAGAACTTTTGATTTCGTTTTATCTGCAAATTAGAATTTTATTGTTTTTAAATTCTAATTTGTGAAAAAATCCTGAAATTAATCAGGATTTTTATTCAAGTTAATAGTTGTTTTTACGCTAACAATCCATCAATCTCTTTTTGATAGACATCTTTTGGGTTTACTCCAATAAGAGGTTTTACAACTTCTCATTTGTTTACCAAAAATACTGCTGGGATAGAACTTACTTGAAAACTTTGTGCCAATGGTGCGTTTTCTTGACTTTCTACATTAGCCTTAATAATTTTTACTTTTTTTCACTCATTGTCTGCTGCTAATTCTTCCAAAACTGGACCTAGCATTCTACATGGACCACATCGTTCAGCCCAAAAATCTATAAGTACTACTCAATCAAATTCTAGTACTTCCTTTTTAAATTGTTCTACTCATTCTAAGTGTATTACTCACATAATTATAATTTTAATAATAAAAGGTTTCAGCGCTAAAACGTTTCAACGTTGCATCGCTGAGACGCTGTAGCGCTTTTATTTTTGTAAATATCTTTCTGCTTCCAATGCTGCCATACAACCTGTACCAGCAGATGTAACAGCTTGACGATAAATTCTATCTTGTACATCACCAGCAGCAAATACTCCAGGAACTGAAGTTTGTGTTGTACCAGCTTTTGTAATTATATATCAAGATTCGTCAAGTTCTAATTGTCATTCCAAGAAGTCTGTATTTGGTTTGTGTCATATTGCATAAAATAAACCTTTTGCTTCCAACAAAGACTCTTCATTTGTTTTATTGTTGAATATTTTCAATCATGTCATATTTCATCATTCTTCTCACACTATTTCTTTGGCTTCAGTATTTCGCAAAAACTCTATTTTGGGGTTTTTCATTGCTCTTTCTTGCATTACTTTTGAAGCTCTAAGTTGATCTCTTCTAACCAAAACACTTACTTTGGATGCAAAGTGTGTCAAATGAGTTGCTTCTTCCATAGCAGCATCTCATCCTCAAATCACTATTATATGTTGGTCACGAAATATTGGCAATCATCATTCACAAATAGCACATGCAGAAACTCATCTACCTCGATATTTTACCTCTCATGGCAATCACATTCTTTTGGCTGTGGCTCAAGTGGCTATTATCAAAGTTTTTGTTTCAATAATATCAGATCAAACATGTACCTTGAAAATATCTCATGATAAATCTACTTTATCTACTGTTTTTGTTTCAATCCTTGTTCATGAATTTAGAGACTGTTGTCTCATTTC
>Ga0102926_1002136_pt1 | contig 11534 bp, 7 predicted proteins | sample SalPonR1_A_D2_MG_FD_78173 | JGI IMG/M metagenome (GOLD analysis project Ga0102926, IMG submission 78173) | Salt pond soil microbial communities from South San Francisco under conditions of wetland restoration - Salt Pond MetaG R1_A_D2_MG | ecosystem: Environmental > Aquatic > Marine > Intertidal...
TTGTTGGCTCAGCGCTATCGCGACTTCGCTCAACAACAGCATATCCACCATTGCACCATTCACTACGTTCACGGCTCAACGGCGGATCATCCCGCCCCATTAGATGATATATCCCCATTTGGATTACTTTAAATATTTAGATGAAGAAGCCCCCTTTTTTATTTTAATTTAATTTTTTTTAGAAAAAACAAACAACTTTGGTGGAAATTCTCAATGATATGTTTATGCTGATTGAAAGGATTGGTTTATTAATTTATTTATCATAATAAGAAAATGAATTTTAAAGACATTTTTCAAAACTTAAATACAATTTGAGATCGACAAAACTTACGATCACAATCAGGAATAAAACTTGAACAATCTCGTGAATACAAAATAAAAGATAAAACTATAAATATTTTTTGAAATACAGATAATATATTTTTTTGCTACTTAACAAATCATACAGAAAAAATTACAAAAAAATTTATTAGAGATGATTTATTAAAAATAGAAGATATTAAACATGCAAAATATCTAGTCTTGATGCTTCAAAATGAAAAAGATCCACAAATTGTTTGAGTTGATTTGATAAACAAAACAAATCCAAAAATCACAACTTTGCATATAGACAACAAATGAACATTTAATATAGATGAAGATAAAATTGTTTATAAGAACAGAACATTGAGTGAACAATTTCAAGAATTACAAAAAGACTTAAAATGATGAGAAAGAGAACTCAAAGTAAGGTTTCTCAAGAAATTTTTTGAAAAGCAAAAACTTACAGAAAGCTTTTATGCTATATACAAAACCGAACTTTTTGATAAAATAAAAAAAGACCTTATCAAGCATTTTGGTAAAGAAGATGAAGATGTTATCAATAATTTCATTCTGATAAATCTAAATAGACTTTTGTTTATCCATTTTTTGGACAAGAAAGGTGGGGTTTTTAAGTCATACGAAAACAAACGATGAAGCTACATCTCTTATTTATTTCACAAAGTATATAAAGAATTAGATACACAAGAACCTTTTTATCAAGCAGTCTTGAAACCTTTATTTTTTGAAGCACTAAACAAACCATATACAGAAAGAAAGTTTAATCACAAAATATTAAATGAGGAGTTTAAAGATTTACCATATTTAAATGGATGATTATTTAATCCAACTACATATGAAAAAAATAACACATATTTCATAGACAATGTTTTTGTTAAATCATTTATCATCAATATCATAGATCAGTTTAATTTCACTATCACAGAAGATACTCCATTTGATATTAAAGTCTCTGTAGATCCAGAATTACTTGGATATATATTCGAGAATTTAATTCAGGACTATGATAATTCAAAAAACAAAAAAGAATCAAAGAAAGACGAAAGATCTAAATGAGGAATATTCTATACTCCAAAAATTGAAGTAGATTTCATGTGTCGTCAAGTATTAATAGAATATTTAAGTAAAAAAGATGAACTAAAACATTTAAAATCATCACTATACGAACTTTTTTATCCAGAAAAATGAACAAGAGAAGACCAAAAATATGGAAGTTTTAATAGTAAAGAAATTTGATTTGTTTTTAAATATTTAGAAGAAGCAAAAGTTGTAGATCCAGCCTGTGGATCATGAGCATTTCTTGTAGGTATGATGCAAGTGATACTTGATATAGAAAACACACTATTACAACAAAATGAAGCACTAATAAAACTTTCTAGCACGCCATGAATAAAAGAAATTAAAGAAAAAAATAAATTTCAAAGAAAAAAACAATTAATAAAACAATCATTGCACTGAGTTGATATCAAACCTTGGGCAGTAGAAATTGCAAAACTTAGACTTTGGTTATCTATGATTATTGATATTAATGAATCAGTTTTTCAAAAAGAAAGTGTAAAAACCCAACCACTTCTTCCATCTTTTGGATTTAAGATAGTTCAAGGAGATAGCTTGGTAAATCGTATAGGAACAAATCTAATCCCTATAGATATCACAAGAAAAGATATCTTGGATAAAAGAACTAGAGACAAGGTTGAAGAACTTGCGAAATTAAAAAATGAATATTATGACAATAAATATAAAGATGAAAATATTGTAAAGAACAAAGAAAAAGAGATCTATGAATCAATTATAGAAAGTAAAATTTCAAAAACAAAAAAAGAAATCAAAACTATAGAAGATCAAAAAAATAACAAAGTTGAATCTACACTTTTTGGAGAAAATTGAGAACAAACATGAACTGTGACAATAAAAGTAGATTCAAAAAAATTAGGAAAACAACTAAACGAATATAAATCTATTCTAGAAACACTTCAAAAGCAATTATGAGATATCTCTATCAAATGAAATATCCCATTCGCTCGAGGGATAGATTTTTCTGAAGTCTTCACTGAAAAATGAGGATTTGATGTAGTAGTAGGAAATCCACCTTATGTTTGATATAAAGCAATAGAAGATCCAGTAGAAATGCTTGAGAGTAAAGATTATAAAACCTTTTTGCAAAAGAGCGTATATTCTGATTATAAAAAATGAACAATATCGATTAATTGAAAATCTGATTTATACATATATTTTTATTATAAATCTCTATCTCTGTTGAATAATAGTTGATATATGGCCTTTGTTACTTCAAATATGCGATTGGATACACAATATTGAGTTGATCTACAAGAATTTTTTTGTAAAAGATTTGAAATAATAAAAATATTTGATAGCTCAGTACAAACTTTTGATAGCGCAGACTTAAACTCAAATATAATATTTTTACCAAAACCATCTAATAAATATTCTTATTCCAATAAATTATTATTTTGTACATTTAAACTACCATATGAAAATAGTATATATACAGAAACTTTCTTAGAATTAGAAAAGGTTGATAACAAAAGATTGGAAACAAACGAAAGTATAGTGGTAAAAATAACATGAGAATCTGTTTATAATTTATGATGCGAAGAGGATGAGACAGGTTTGTTAGTCAAATATGTATGACAAAAATGGTCAAATACATTTATGAGGTCTAGATGAAAAATAGAAAAAATATTAGATAAAGTATCTAATAAGTTTATTAAAATAAATAAAATTAAATATTTAGATTTATTGACAGGTATAAAAGAATGATGATTTAAAAAGCTTCTAAAAGAAAAATCAGATTTACCAAATTTAAAGATTTTAAGTAATGTTAAAAAACACAACAATATAATAATAAATAAATATGATTGAGTTGTTGATGAACAAGAATATATAAAAAAATTTCATAAAAAAATAGCAAATATTTTATTAATTTCCGCTAGATGACAGACTCATAAATGCCAATATAATAAAGAATTATTTGCATTTACAGGAAATTATATTTGAATTGATGTGACTAAAGAAAAAGAGACTGATATTCTGCTTTTATTTAATTCTACACTATTCATTTTGCTAACAGAGCTTTGATCTAGAAATAAATGAATATGAGGTGCAGCAATAGTAATGAATAAAATGGATTTACTAACTATAAATATTCCAAATCCTGATTTATTTTCTTTTGATATAAAAGCTTTATCCTGATTTATAAACCGCGAGATATATCCAATTTTTGATGAACTTTGATTTGATAAAACAAAGGATATTCGTTCACAAATTCCAAACCCACTTCCAGACCGTAAAGAACTTGACGATATCATCTTCGATGAGCTTTGACTTACACAAGAAGAGAGAGATGAAGTCTATCGATCTTTGGCTGAACTCGTGAAAGCGAGATTGGATAAGGCGAAGAGTATGTAGAAAAATTTACTATGAAATAAGCAATCAATGAATGATTCACAAAAGCAGCAAATTCAATCAATTATAGATAATTCAATAAAATTATCAGAATCTATTAAACTTTGAATTGTAAAATGAACAGAAGTTGAAGATTTTTTTCATGGTTCTTTAAAAATAGTATACGATATTTTGGATAAAGATTCGGTTGAATATAAAATATTTGATAAGTGGAAAATAGAAACATATTGAAAGACATTACGAAGAAGTGAAAGACAAGAAGATAATTATGTAGATAATGATACTAAAATAGAGAAATTAAGAAATAAATTATCAGAAATTATATGATACAAAGTAGTAGAAAATGAAAAACATTTTAAAGCTTGAGAAAAGTACGAAGCAACAAGATATTTTAATAAATTATTCGGAGATGCAAAAACAGAAATTTTAATCACGGATGAATATATAGATTCTAACATTTTTGATTTTATAGAAGAAATTGATTCAAATATTAAAATAAAAATACTAACATCAAATACATACAAACCTAATTTTAAGAATCTTTATTTATCATATGGTAAGTGAAATTTAGAAACAAAATTACACAACACAAACAATCATGATAGATATATAATGTTAGATCAAAAAGAGATATATCACAATTGAATTTCTTTTAACTGAATTGGTAAAAGTGACTTTTCTATAAAAAAATTAGATGATGAGAATCAAATTAAATATCTATATGACTTATGGAATAATTGAATAAATCTTTCTTAATTTTTATATCAATACATTTTTTTGTTAAGCTATTTTATAAAATAAATTTATATTCTCTTGCAAAAATACATTTTTTTATTATCATAAACCCACCATATAATTTTATCCATAAAAAATACTCATGGATTATACAATTATCAAAAAACTTAGAAAAGACCATAAATGGACTCAAGATGAGGTAGCTAGCATGCTTGGAATCAGTAGAGTAACATACAATTTACTTGAAAACGGAAAAACACCTCGAGAACCATATATAGAAACATTTCAAGATATCTTTGATGTTTCTTTTTCTGCTATGCAAGATCAAAACAAACCAAAGATAAATCGCAAATTAGATAAAAATACTTATGAAAAAACAAAAAAAATAATGCTTTATATTTTAAGCAAAACTTCGCAACTACCAAATGTATGAAAAACTGTCTTATACAAAATTTTATATTTCTGTGAATTTGATCGATATGAACTTACTGGACAAAGACTTACTTGATTAGACTTTGTAAAATTACCCAAAGGACCTGCTCCTGCATGATTTGATTCTGCTATTAGAAAAATGGAAAAGGAATGATCTGTAATACCTGTAAATGCGAAATATATGTGATATACACAACAAAGATATATGATTAATGAAAAAATAGCTGACAATTTTTTAGTATGAGAAGAAAAAGTATTCGTTGATAAAGTAATCGATAAAATAAAAAACATGAACGCTTCTGAAGTTTCTGACTATAGTCACGGAGACATTCCATGGAAAGCTACTCCAGATATGGAGCTAATAGATATAGATCTAGCTAATCATCGTCTATATCCATATTCTGCCAAAGCAAGAGCAGAAAAACTTAATCAAGACATAGAAATGCTACAAAACAATTGAGCATTTAAATTTTTACTTGATGAACCAGATTTATATGAAGATGTGATATAATCCTTGAGATATCTTACTTTGTCCAATGAAATTTTCAAATTGAGCACCAGGTAAATATAGACCAGTAGTAGTTTTATCTGAAGATAGATGAGATTATTTAGTAAGCGCAATTTCTACTCAAATACAACAATGATGACCATTTGATATATATATTAAATCTGACGATAAAAATAATCTTCGTAGTGAAGAATCTGTAATTAGATTATTTAAATTATTAACAATATCCTGAGAAATAATAAAATCAAAATGGGGTAATTTATCAAAAACAGATCGAATTAATTTAAAAGAAAATATGAAACAATTTGTAGAATCTTGGTAATTTTTATTATTCAACTTTATAATTATGCAAATGACATCATCAATTATCGATAATTTAGATAATAATATCGGTGACATCATAAAAGATAATTTAAGTAAGTCTCAACAAATACAATTTGCTGTATGATTCTTATTTTTATCTTGATTCAAAGATATTTTCCCATGATTTGAAGAATTAGATAAAATTCAACTTCTTATATGAAATAGAACAGATAAATCTACTGCAAAAACCCTGTGAAAAGCATTTGAAAACAAACTAGAAACTCCTCATGATGTAGAAAAAACCAAACAACAAGCACAAAAAGATTTTTGACATGATATTGGTACAGAATTTCAGCAAACAGACAAAGATAAAAATTTTCTTGAAAAACTATATGAAATAGTAAAATCATGAAAATTAGAAATTAAAATATACACTAAAGCTACATTACACGCAAAAGCATATATTTTTACCGCAAAGAAAGATTCAATATCAAAGTGAAGATGTATAGTCTGATCTTCTAATCTTTCCAAAAGTTGATTTTATGACAACACAGAATTAAATGTTGTGGTAGATGGGGATGATAATTATAATAAAATGCAAGATTGGTTTAAGAGATTACGAGACGAAAGCCATGATTTCACAGAAGAATTACTCGAAACAATGGACAACTCACGAATTAAAGCCGAACCTACACCATATGAAGTATATATGAAAATATTGTACGAAATGGTATGAAAATACGTAGATAATCCATTGGATAAAAAGTATGACTGGACGAAAATATTATATCAATTCCAAATAGATGCAGTACAACAAGCTGTAGAAATAGTCAAAAAATATAGTTGAGTATTTATCTCTGATGTAGTAGGATTATGAAAAACATATACATGATCTATCACTATGGATATGCTTACAAAAGAAAACAATTCTAAATGATTAGTTTTAGCACCAGCAAAACTAATAAAAGAACGAGAAAAAGCTCTTAGAAATTTTTGAGTTAATGCAGAAGTTAAATCTATAGATTGATTACAGAAACTTATAGATGACCCATCATATAATAGCGTAAAATATGTGCTAGTTGATGAAAGTCATAAATTCAAAGATCCAAATACACAAAGATATCCAATGTTGCAAGAATTTATACATAGAACCAATAAGAAACTTGTTCTTTTGTCTGCTACACCATTAAATCTAGATGGACGAGATGTTTATCATCAAATCAAATTATTTCATAAAGGAGAAGATACAAATTTGCCAATTTCACCAAATCATTTGTATCAGTTTTTCAAAAAATATGAAAATGGCGAAGTAGAATTGGGAAATATACTTTGAGAACTTATGGTAAGAAGAACAAGATTACACATAAAAAGATATTACCAAAAAGATATGGAAAGAATGGATAAATGATTCCCTCAAAGACAATGACCTTTTACTATAGAATATGACTTAAATGATCATTATGAGTGAATCTATGATGAAATAGAAGCGGTTTTATGACAAAGGACAAACGGCTTATCAAAGAAACAAAAAGAAGAATTAGTTGATAAGATGAATCAAAAAGAAATAGAACAATATAAATGAAAACTTAATTATGCTATGTATTTTAAGACAAATTATATCAAAAATGAATATTTTGTGATAGATGAAAAATGAAAAAAGAAACTAGACGATCCAGAATTTGATGATATACAGGCAGTAGGTGAAAACTTAAAGGAATTAGCAAAAATAACTTTTTATCAAAGAATAGAAAGTTCTCCAAGAGCTTTTTTGAATACTTTAGATAGAATGGTACAATATAACGAAATTTTTTTGGAAAATCTACAAAATTGATATATATTCAAAACAAAACATAGTATGGATTTGATAGAATATGCATGAATATTTGATGATGCTGATGAAGAATCAGAAGAATATCTAGGCTTGGAAAAAGAATCTTTTAGTATAGAAAAATTTAATACAGAAAAGTATATCAAAGATATATCAGAGGATATAAGTTTACTAAAAAAACTAAAAGAAAAAGCGAATAAACTGATTGAATTAGAAGATATAAAATTAGTAAAATTACTAGATATATTAGAAGATAATAAAGACAAAAAAATTCTAATTTTTAGTCAATATTCTGACACCACAAATTATATTATAGAAAAAATAAAAAACAAATTCAAAGACAAAGAAATTGCTGAATTATCAGGTAATGCTAAAGAAAACATTCTATCTATTTTGTGAAGATTTTCACCAAAAGCACAAGATTATAAAATAAAAACAGGCGAAAAAGAGATAGATATTTTGGTTGCTACAGATATTATTGCCGAATGACAAAATCTACAAGACGCCGATATGATTATAAACTATGATCTTCATTGGAATCCTGTAAAACTAATTCAGAGAATTGGTAGAATAGATAGACTATGAAGCACAAACGATAAAATTTATATATTCAATTTTTACCCTTCTGTTATATGAGAAGGAAGACTTGGTTTAAGGTCTAAAGTCTCTGAAAGAGTAAAAGCAATTCATCAACATATAGGAGAAGAAAATAAAATCATTTCACAAAAAGAAGAATTAAATCAGAAGATGATAAAATTATATGAAGAAATGATTAAAAATCAGAAAGATACAATAGACCAAATAGAAGAAACTGAAAACGAAGCTCAAAATATATTTGTATATTCACATCTTATAAAAGAACTTCAAGATTGTAAAGATCAACATGCAAACATTTTTCACAAAATCAAAAAAATGCCATTAAGAATGAGAACAGCAAAAAAAGCTAATGAAAAAAATATACTTGTATATTGTAAATATTGAGATTTTGATCATTGTTATATTTTCAATAACAAATGAGAAATAGAAAACAATAAATCTAAATTTCTCAATCTTGTTTATGCAGATATAGAGACAAAAAGAGAATCTTTACCAAAGAATCATGATGAAAAAACAACACTTATAGAAAAGCAATTTAATTTAGATGTAGAAAAACAACATACTTGAGAATTATTTTCTTGAGAAAAGAAAACATCAATGGATATGATAGCATTAAAAAACAAGATAAGAAAATATCAAGAAGAATATGTTGATAAATATGAATACGAAGAACATGATATGATAGACACAATTTGTGATTATATAGAATCTTGAATGGAAACACGACAAAAAAGAAAATTTAAACTATACAAGAAATATAAAAGAGCATCAGATTTTTCTACAACAATAATAAATGAAATGTTTAATGTTTTAGAAGAAATGCAAGAAAACAAAATAACAAAAAAAGAAAAAGAAGAATCAGAAAAATATGTAGTAATTAGCGAAAGCTTAATCTAATAATTATTTTAATTTTTTTTAATTTAATTTAGGGGGGCTTCTTCATCTTAAAAAAATAAGGAAAATCCAAATTGGGGATACATACCCTCACCCCGCAATTCTGGGGGGTTCGGTCATCTAACAGCCACTACACGACATATTAATATACGTCGTGCGAGTGGCAAACGTTGAGACGAAATAGCTCCGCGTCGGACCGCTTCGCTCTTCCGTCTCAATGGCGGATCATCCCACCCCACTGTGCGAAATTGAGTTTGAATAGATTTTTAAAAGGCAAATTATTTTAAAAACCATAAATATAAAAAAAATGAAAAAATCAATGGATTTATTTGGGCAAGCCTTATATGACCGTTTTAAAGGAGAAATTTATCCATTTTATATGGAAGTATACGGAGAAAAACATGAGCATAATTTAAATAAGTATTTTAGATCAATAAATAAATTATCAAAAGTTGAAAAAAGGCTTATATCTATGTGTTCTGGAACAATTCTTGATGTTGGTTGTGGAACTGGAAATTACATTCCCGAATTAGAAAAAAAAGGTAAAGTTATTGGTATTGATATTTCATCAAAAATTATTGATGTAGCTAGAGAAATGGGTATTAAGAATTGTTTTGTAGCTGATATTTTTTCTTATGACGAAACCAATAAATTTGATACCATTACGATGTTTGAAAATAATTTAGGGATGGGGCAAACAATTGATGGAACAAAAAAATTACTGAAGAAAATATCAAATTTATTAAATAATAACGGACAACTTTTGGTAATTTTATCAGGAAGATCAAAAGATAAAGACTATTTGGAAACGGAATTAACTCCAGTCTATAAAGAAATTAAATGTGAAAAGTTCAAATGGATAAATTTCAATCCAAAATATCTTACAAAAATTTGTAGTGAAATAAATCTAAATTTAAAAGTTATCAGTGGAAACAAATATTATTCATTCATCAAAATAACAAAAAAATAATTTGCCAAACTATAAGGAATTCAAACTCAACTCAAGCCCTTTGGGTCGCACAACAGCTGATATCTACAAAAGCTAAAGCCACATTTTGCCACACTAAATTGATTTTTTAAGGAAGTGGCAAAACGTCAGATATCAGAAAATGTTGAGACAAAATAGCTCTGCTCAAAATGTAACTTTTTACTGAAAAATAATAAAAAACTTAAACTAAAAAAATACTATTGATTTTATAAAAAAAAGTCATATATCTTCTTCGTTTTATATAATAAAACATTATATCATAATGAACTATGAAGAAGAAAAAGATGATTTGGTAGAAGAAAATTCTTGGGAAGATGAATATGATGAAGATGAAGAATGGGATGACGATGAAGAATATGATGATGAACTTGATAAAGAGTAAATAAAAAAGCAGTCTTAATTGGCTGCTTTTTGTAATATTTTAAATTATATTGTTTTCCCCATACACATTTGCAAAAAAACACAAAAACAGTATTGATGCTATAATACATAGTAAAAACCAAAAACAACTAAATAAGCTATATTAAAAAAAAGAGGTCAAAAGACCTCTTTAGTATTTTGTAAAATATGGTTGTTTTTAACTACATGGTAAGCAATACATAAACTCATAATCACAACATCAACAATCAAACAATCAAGTGAATAAGTTTTGAATTTTTCTTTTTGATAGCTGCTAATTCCTCTGATGACTTAAATCAAAGTCATACCAATAATGCTATAGCTATCATTGGGAGAATAAATATTAGATTGTAAACTATCAGATAAATATATCATCGTGTATGCAAGTTTTGACTTTCTGACGCTAGATATCATAGTATTGTGAAATATGGACCAGAGGTACAAGGAAGCAAAAACAAACTTATAACAAGACCAATAAAAAATGCTCACAAAGGTGAAACCGCTTTTTTTATTATCTTTTGTAATTTTGGTCTCCATGAAAACGGCACTTCCATAACAAATCATTTTCCATATCGGAAATAATCCTTTAAGTTTGCCAATCATACTAGTATTCAAAGAGTTCAAACAATTATTTTTAATACAAATGTATTTTGTGATGTAGCCAATGCGGAAAATAGACCAAGTCACATAGCAAAATAACTTATAAAAACAGCTAATGCAAAAAGTAATCATGACATTACAGCTTTTCTTTTGCTGCGATTTTTTGTTAAAATACTAGATAAAAGCAAAAGCATAACAGCAAAAGCACAAGGATTGATACTGTCTGCCAAAGCTGCTGGCAACATTATACCAAAAAACTTCCACCTATTTTCTCAAACTTTTTCAATTTTTTCTTCTGATATAATTCAGGAAACATCCTCATCATCTATTTGAGAACAATTGATATGTGGACAGTTTTCTTCATTACAATCAAAATGATCACAATCTTCTGGATTATCACATACTTGAGACTCATCTTGCGCTATTTTTTCCTCAAATAATCAAATAATTTTTTTGTCTCAAGCTACATAATCACATTCATTCTCATTATTTATTACAAGAAA
>Ga0102926_1002146_pt1 | contig 11505 bp, 8 predicted proteins | sample SalPonR1_A_D2_MG_FD_78173 | JGI IMG/M metagenome (GOLD analysis project Ga0102926, IMG submission 78173) | Salt pond soil microbial communities from South San Francisco under conditions of wetland restoration - Salt Pond MetaG R1_A_D2_MG | ecosystem: Environmental > Aquatic > Marine > Intertidal...
CCAAAAGCTGCTGTCTTTCCTGTTCCCGTCTGGGAATGTCCGATTACATCTTTTCCTTCCATAATAAGTGGGATGCTTTTTGTTTGAATAGCAGTTGTTTCTTCAAATCCCATATCCTCTACACCTTTTAATATTTCCTTTGATACTTGTAACTGTGAAAATTTGATTTTTTCCATTTAAATAATTACTTCCTTCCATTTAATTCATTAATTTATTTATTATCTATGTTATTTAAAATACTTTCTTCTAAATAAGCGACTGTTTATTATAACAGAGTTTAGAGAAATATGATAGGATTATTTTCAAAACTGAAGAAACAAAGAAAAAATTTATTGTTGACACAGGTGTATATGTCCTTTATAATTTTAAAAGATACCCCTATAGGGTATGAAGAAAATACAACAGGAGGTTTACATAATATGTCGGATTTTTACATTAAAGCAAATAGGGTATTTACACCCTGGCGTAAATATGCATGGATTTTTACTTTAACTGTAGCAATAGGAGGTTTATGGTTTCCTAAATTAGGATTATTAGTTATACCAGTAATGATTGGTTTGACTAGTATTTCTTTTTTTAAGGGAAGATACTGGTGTGGAAATATATGCCCTCACGGTAGTTTATTTGATTCTTTTTTATATCCAATTACAAACAACAAGAAAATTCCTTCTTTTTTAAAGTCAAAAATATTAGGTATTGCATTTTTTACTTTTTTTGCTATAAATTTAGGAAGAAAATTTGTTAGCGTATCTGCATTGTGGGGAACTATGAAGTTTTGGGATAGATTAGGCTTTATATTTGTAGCCAGCTATCTAATGGTTACAGTAGTAGGTGGAGTAAGTAGTCTTATATTTTCATCAAGAACCTGGTGCAACTTCTGTCCTATGGGCACTTTACAAAAAATATCATATAAATTAGGTACAGTTTTAGGTTTAAATAAAAAAACTGATGAAAAAGTAACTGCAAGGCACACAGATATGTGTCATTTATGTGGTAAATGTTCAAGAGTTTGTCCTATGCAGTTGACACCCTACTTAGATTTATCTGAAGATAATCAACTAAATGATATAAACTGTATTAGATGTTCTACCTGTGTAGAAAACTGTCCTGCGGATATTTTATCTCTAAGTACTTCAGGAGAAGCAAAAGAAATTAAAAAATCCGTTGATCTAACAGGTTATAAAAAACGAAAAGAATTTCCAGCTACAATTCACAGCATAAATAAGGTTAACGACACAACCAATGAGTATGTGTTTAAATTCGAAAGTAATTATATTAACTACGAATCCGGTCAGTTTATTTTAATAAAAATTCAGAATGATCCTGAAATGTTCAGAGCTTATTCTATCTCTGATTTTGATTCCGAAAATAAAACTATAACTGTAGACATCAAAAAAATGGAAAATGGATACGGTACAGAAATAATCTTCAATACATTTAAAGAAGGAGATAAGGTTTATCTTCAGGGTCCTATAGGTCACGAACTATTAATTGATAAAAATGCGGATGAGGTTGTACTTGTAGCCGGTGGTATAGGTATAACACCATTTAGAGCTATAGTAAAAGATTTAGTAAATAACGAACACTCTATAAATAAGTTTACATTAGTTTACGGAGCTAATTATCAAGATGAATTTATGTTTGATGAAGAATTCAAAAACTACGAAAAATTATCTAATAAATTTAAATATAGTAAGGTTGTTGCTTTTGATAAGGATTATGATGGAGATAAAGGATTCGTTACAGATGTTCTTAAGAAGATGGATCTGAAAGATAATAAAATATACATGTGCGGTCCACCACCTATGACAAAGGCAGCAGAAAAACTTTTACTTGATATGAATGTTCCAAGTACAGATATATCCTACGAAAGTGCATAAAAAAATAAGGCTTGAGATTTGACTCAAGCCTTATTTTTATTCTACATATACTTTAAATTCGCCGTAGCCTTCTTCTTCCATCTTTTCTAAAGGTATAAATCTAAGAGATCCACTGTTCATACAGAATCTCAATCCACCTTCATCTCTCGGTCCATCGTTAAATACATGTCCAAGATGAGTTTTACCGCTTCTGCTTAAAACTTCTATTCTATTCATCCCTAAAGAAAAGTCTTTTTCATATATAATTACTTCTCTATCTATAGGTTTTGTAAAACTCGGCCACCCACTTCCTGATTCGTATTTGTCCTTTGAACTAAATAAAGGTTCTCCAGTAACTATATCTACATATATTCCTTTTCTTTTATTATCATAGTATTCGTTTCTAAAAGCTGGTTCAGTTCCTTTCCCCTGAGTAATTTCATACTGCTGTTCAGTTAACATTTCTTTTATTTTTTCATCAGAAGGCTTTGAATAATCTTCTGGATTAATCTCTGGTTTTCTGTTTGGTATATCGCTGAGATTTATGTGACAGTAACCATTAGGATTTTTTTCTAAGTAATCCTGATGGTAATCTTCTCCTGTGATAAAGTTTTTTAGAGGTTCAACTTCAGTTACTATAGCTTTATCATAGTCGTCTTTAATACTGTTGATGTAGGTTTTGATTATTTCTTCATCATTTTCATCCACAAAATAAATCCCTGTTCTGTACTGGGTTCCTACATCATTTCCCTGTCTGTTTAGTATTGTTGGGTCTATTACCCTAAAGTAGTATTCTAATATTTCTTCAAGTTTTACTGATTCTTCGTCATATATTACTTTAACTGTTTCAGCATGACCTGTTGATGCTATTTTTTGATAACTGGTTTCTTCAGTGTCTCCATTTGCATATCCAACTTCTGTGAATTCTACTCCAAGTATTTTATCAAAATAGGCTTCTACTCCCCAGAAGCATCCTCCTGCAAGATATATTTCTTTAAATTTGCTGTTTTCATAATTTGGCATAATTTCTACTTCCTCTCCTTCATTTTCTGTAATAGCTTCTCCTTCTTCAGGGTTATCTTTGTCTCTTATTCCTATAAATATTAAATAAATAAGCAATATCACAACTATTACTATTAATATATTTATGTATTCTTTTTTTAATATAATCATAACTATCTCCTATATCTAAAATTATATAGTATATTTTTTTTATTGTATTTGAATATATACCCACTTTATATTTATATATACTTATATGAAGATTTGTTACATTATATTAAAGATAGTATTTAATTTTATTTCAAATTTAGTATGGTGGTTTCAAAAAAATAAAAACCGGACTTTCAGTCCGGTTTTTATTTGAAAAATTTTATTTTATATATTCGTTGAAATTTCCCCTCTTTGTGTAAACTGTATGAAGTAATTCGTGGGATTTATGTCCTAATGGTTTTTCTAGATACTTTTCATAAATCTCCTTAATTCCAGGATTTTCGTGAGATTTTCTATATTCTTTACCTTCATCTTCTCTCCATATAGCTTGAGTTCTTTTAACTATTGTATTCTTATCGGAAGATCTCGGCTGTCCTCCCCCGCTTATACAACCTCCTGGACACCCCATAACTTCAATAAAGTGATATGGAGAGTTTCCAGACTCAACTTCCTTCATTAATTTTTTTGCTCCTGATAGTCCACTGGTTACTGCAACTTTTACTTTTACCCCCTCTAGAAAACTGTATTCTTCGAGAGGATTTTCTATTAGCACTTCTGCTGCTTTTATTTTTTCAAAACCTCTTATAGGTTCAACCTGAAGTTTTTTAAATGGAACTTCTCTTCCTGTTACAACTTCATATACAGTCCTTAAGGCAGCTTCCATAACTCCTCCAGTAGTTGCAAATATGTCGGCAGCACCTGTTGAAAGTCCAAGAGGTTCGTCAAATTTACCCTCCGGTAGACTTTTAAAATCTATTCCTGCTTCTTTTATCATTCTAGCCATTTCTCTTGTAGTTAAAACTGCATCTACATCTTGAACACCGTTGTTAACCATTTCCGGTCTTGAAATTTCGAATTTTTTAGCTGTGCACGGCATTACTGATACAACAAATACATCTTCAGCCTTAATGTTTAGCTGTTCTGCATAATAGGTTTTAGCTAATGCTCCAAGCATCATGTGAGGAGATTTACAGCTTGATATATGATCCAGTTCTTCTGGGAATGCATGTTCAACATATTTAATCCATCCTGGACTGCAGCTTGTTATCATAGGAAGTACAGCTTCTTCACCAGTTAAAGCATTTTTTACTCTTCCTAAAAATTCGTTTCCTTCTTCTATGATGGTTAGATCTGCTGCAAAGTTTGTGTCAAATACATCATCAAATCCCATATCTCTTAAAGCTGTAACCATTTTCCCGGTAACTAAGGTTCCAGGCTCGTATCCAAATTCTTCTCCTAAAGCAGCTCTAATAGCCGGTGCAGTCTGTATAACTACTCTTTTAGAACTATCAAAAAGAGCATCCCAAACAACCTTAGTTGCATCTTTTTCTTGAAGAGCTCCTACAGGACATACAATTGTGCACTGTCCGCAGTTACTGCAGTTTACACTGTTTAGAGGTAAGTCTGCTGCTGTACCTATATCAGTTTTGAATCCTCTTTGTTGAGGGTTAATAATCCCTAACTCTTGAATTTCATTACAAACAGTAACACATCTTCTACATAGTATACATTTAGAAGTATCTCTTACTATAGAAGGTGAATCTGAATCGATACCCTTTTTAGATCTTTCTCCTTCAAATCTACTTTCATCAACCTGGAGAATTTCTCCTATTTCTTGAAATTCACAGCTTTGATTTCTCGAACAACTTAGGCATTCTTTAGGGTGGTCGGAAAGCATAAGTTCATAGACAACCTTCCTCGCTTTTTTTACTCTTTCTGTATTTGTTTTTACTACCATCCCTTCTCTTACGGGAACCATACAAGATGCCTGTAGATTTTTTTCGCCTTCTACTTCCACTACACACATCCTACATGAGCCTATTTTATGTATATCTTCAAGATAGCATAAATTAGGTATAAGAATATTGTTGGCCTTTGCTGCTTCTATTATTGTCATATCTTCTTTACATGATATATTTTTGTTATTTATCTTTAAATTAATCATTTCTAAACCCTCCTATCGCATCTTAGACATCTCATAGACTCAGCGATGGCATTTAGTTTATGGAATCCAACTGCAACTTCATCAAAATTATCTTTCCTGTGATCAGGATCAAGAAACTCCATTGGGAATCTTTCATGTTCAACAATTTCTTTTTCATCTACTGGTTCTGGAATATCTATTTCTTCTCCGGTATTAAGTTCTCCTTTTCCTCCAAGATACTTATCTATTGCTTTTGCTGCATCTTTTCCATCTGCTATAGCTGTAATAGCTGTGTCAGATCCTCTTGCAACATCTCCTCCGGCAAATACTCCATCCATTTTTGTCATAAAGGTATCTCTATCTGTTACAAAGGTTCCCCATTTAGTTATTTCAACTTCATCTTTATCTATGAAAGGTAAATCTGATGATTGACTAACTGCAGGTATCACAAGGTCTGCTTCAATATTGTATTCTGAACCTTCAATAGGTGTAGGTTTTCTTCTACCGCTTGAATCGAATTTGTCCAATTTCATCTTAACGCATTCTACAGACTCTACCTTATCGTAGCCTACAAATCCATTTGGTGCTGTTAGTGGAATTATTTCTATGCCTTCTTCCAAAGCTTCTTCTACTTCTCTTGCATCTGCAGGCATATCTTCTATAGTTCTTCTATATATTATAGTGACCTTGTCGGCTCCTAATCTAACTGCTGTTCTTGCAGCATCTATAGCGGTATTTCCTCCTCCTACTACAACAACTTTACCTTTTACTTTTACGTCTTTTTCTAAATTTACATCTTTTAGAAAATCTAAGCCGTGATATACTCCTCTTAAATCTTCTCCAGGTATACCTATTCTGTTTGAAAATTGAGTTCCGGTAGCTATATACACTGCATCAAATTTTTCGTTTATTTCATTGAATTCTATATCTTTACCAACTTCAGTGTTTAAATGAACATCAACTCCTACCTGTTTAATCATATTAACTTCGTGAGCCAATATATCGTTAGGCAATCTGTACTCAGGTATTCCAAAGGCTAATACTCCTCCTTCAACAGGCTGAGATTCAAACACTTCTACTCCATATCCTAATCTTGATAAGTAGTAAGCACATGTAAGTCCCGACGGTCCTGCTCCTATTATACCTACTTTTTTATTTTTCTTAGGAAATACTAAATCCATATAAGGTTCTTCGTGTTTCATAACATAATCTGAAACGTATCTTTTTAAGTCTGATATGGATACAGCTTCATCTAGCTGTGCTCTTCTACACTTGCTTTCACAAGGATGAGTACATACCCTTCCACATATAGCCGGAAATGGATTGTCTTTTCTTATTAAATTATATGCATCTCTAAATCTTCCATCGGAAATTAATGCTAAATATCCCGGCACATTCACTCCTGCAGGGCATGAATTTTCACATGGAGATATGAAAAGCTCTGCACATACCCCTGCTCTGCAGTACTTGTACTTTATATGCTCTTCATATTCTTCTCTAAAATTTTCTATCATACTAAGTACTGGATTTGGTGCCGTCTGCCCTAGTCCGCATACTGCAGTATCTCTTATTGTCTCACCAAGTTCAATTAGAAGTTCAATATCTCCTTCTTTTCCTTCTCCCATAGTTATTCTATCAAGTATTTCAAGCATTCTTTTGGTTCCTACTCTACAAGGTATACATTTCCCACAGGATTCTTCCTGAACGAATTCCATAAAAAATCTAGCCATATCGACCATACAGGTATCTTCATCCATGCTTATAAGGCCACCAGAACCCATAATAGCACCGAGTTTACTTAGAGAGTCGTAATCAACAGGGGTGTTTAGATTTTCGCTTGTTATACAACCTCCTGATGGTCCTCCAGTTTGAGCAGCTTTAAATTTTTTGTTTTTTGGTATTCCTCCACCTATGTCAAATATTATATCCCCTAAGCTGGAACCCATAGGTACTTCAACTATACCTGTGTTGTTAATTGCTCCTGCCAGTGCAAAAACTTTAGTGCCTGAGTTACCTTCACAACCGTAACTTTTATACCATTCGCTTCCGTTTCTTAGTATTTGAGGAACATTAGCAAAGGTTTCAACGTTATTTATTATAGTTGGTTTGCCAAAAAGGCCTCTTTGAAATGGAAAAGGAGGTTTTTGTCTCGGTTCTCCTCTTTCACCTTCTATTGATTCCATTAGAGCCGTTTCTTCTCCGCATACGAAGGCTCCTGCCCCAATTCTAATTTCTAAATCAAAGCTAAAGTCGCTTCCAAATAAATTTTTACCTAAAATATTTGATTCTCTTGCTTTTCTTATAGCATAATCCAGTCTTTCTATAGCAACAGGGTATTCTGCTCTTACATAAACGTATCCTTTTTCAGCTCCTATTGCATATCCTCCTATTATCATTCCTTCAATAACTCCGAAAGGATCACCTTCTAGAAGACTTCTATCCATGAAAGCTCCCGGATCTCCCTCATCGGCGTTGCAAACGAGATATTTAGCTTCACTTTGAGCTTTTAAACCGGCTTCCCATTTTATTCCCGTTGGAAAACCTCCTCCTCCTCTTCCTCGTAGTCCTGATTTTTTAATTTCTTCAACTACTTCTTTTGGAGACATGCTTGCCAGAGCTTTACCGGCTCCGAAAAAGCCATAGTTTGCTATATACTCATCAAGGGATGAATAGTCTATACTTCCACAATTTTTAAGTGTTAGTTTTACCTGTTTGTTAAAATAATCTATATCTTTTATTAAAGGTATGAATTTTTTTTCGATTTTATCAAAATAGGTCTTTTCCTTAACTATTTCTCCTCCAATAAAATGATTTTTAACTATTTTTGGTATGTCTTCTTTTTCAAGCTTTGTATAAAAAACTCCTTCTGGCATAATAATCATTACCGGTCCAATGTCACAGGTTCCCATGCATCCGGTCTGTTTAACTGCTACGTCATTTTTCAAATTATTATCTTCTAAGTTTTTTAACAACTCTTCCATAACTTCGCCGCAGTCTGAAGATATACATCCTGCTCCAGAACATACCAATGCTTTATATTTATATCCGTCCATATATTGTTCATAAGATTCTTTTATTTTTTTTAAGTCTTCCACCTTGTTTACTTGTATGTTTTCGCTCATTATTTCACCTCTTCTTACGTATTTCCTGATATCATCTATTAATAATTGTTTAAAATAGATTCTATTTTATCAGGATTAACCATTTTATATACTTTATCATCTATTGTAATTGCAGGTGCAAGACCACATGCTCCTATGCACCTCATAACTTCAAGAGTAAACTTACGATCTTCTGTTGTTTCTCCAACTTCAATATCCAGTAGTTCTTTAAATTTTTCTATTATCTTTTTTCCTCCTCTAACATAGCAGGCCGTACCTAAACATACTCTTATAGTATGATCGCCTCTTGGCGTTGTTGAAAAAAAAGAATAAAAAGTTACTACTCCGCTCACTTTTGATAAAGGTATTTCCATCTCTTTCGCAATATACTCCTGAACTTCTAAAGGTAAATGACCGTAAATCCCCTGAGCCATATGAAGAATCTGTATAAGACTTCCTTCCCTATACTTATAATCTTCAATAACTTCTGAAATTCTTTGGAGTTTTTCCGCGTCGGTTTCCTTGCTGCAGTTACAGGTTTTTGTTTGATTAGTCATAAAAACCTCCCTCCTTTTTGTATTAATTTTTTTAATTTAGTAAATATATATGTTTGGTATTTATGTTCTTTAACAGTTATTCTTTTAGATCATCATTTGGTCCAGTTTATTTATATAATATCTTCAAAACGAAAGATTGTTAATTAAATAACATATGTCATTTATTATATTATAACAGAAAAGTAAACGTTTTCCAACAAATTTTGATATTTTTTTAACATGTTAATTATTATTGATATTTAACTTGAATAATAAAGATTTTTTACAATTTAATTATTATTACTTTGAATTTTTTTAGATATTTGAATATACTTATATATAAATATAATATATTGGAGGATTATTTATGAAATTAAATTATGGTGAATGTGAAATTACTTACTTATTTAATAGTGGTTTTATAATTGAAACGAAAAGTTTCGTATTACTAATTGACTACTACAAAAGTGATAAAAAAATAAATTTTGATAAATTCAACTCAAAAAAAATATATATATTGGTATCTCACGATCACAGTGATCATTTTAATCCTGAAATTTTCAATCTTAATAATCTCAATAATCCAACATATATTCTTGACAAAAACATTGATTATAGATCAAGTTTTAAAATTATAGAAGTTTCTGAAGATGAAAATTATGTCATTAACGAATATTTTAAACTTAAAACCTTTGGTTCAACCGATAGAGGTGTTTCCTTTTTTATTAGCATTGAGGGGTTGAATATTTTTCACAGTGGAGATTTAAACTGGTGGAATTGGAAGACAGATTCAGTAGAACAGCAGAAAAAGGAAGAAAAAGATTATAAAAGCGAGATAAATAAACTTAGAAGTTTTAGTTTTGATATAGCTTTTGTTCCGGTAGATCCTAGATTGGAAGAAAATTATGATTTAGCTGTTAAATATTTTGCAAAAAAAATAAATGCAGAGGTAATAATACCTATGCATTTTCGCGACAAAGTCAATCCAGTTGAAGTCTTAGAAAATAGTTGGTCGAATTTAAACTTTGAATCTAATTTAGTTTTAATTAAAAATTCCGGAGAGAAATTCCTATATAAAAAATAGTAGAACTAAATATTTATTTTTTAATTGTTTATATAGGGGTTTAAGTTATCTCTATTTATTTATAAATTGGTTTAACTACAAAAGTTTCAAAAAACTCTTCTTCTTCAAAATCTATTATTAATTTTTCCACATAATCTTCAGTTTTATTAGGGATTGCAATATATATATTTTCTACATTATATATATAGTGATCCGTTGCTTGTTGTTCGTCCAGAACAATACCAAAAGGTATAGTACCTCAGCAGCCTCCTTTAATAAGTACCGCAATTTCATCATTCTCTTCTCTTTTCATTCTTTCAATAAGCTTTTCAAAAGCAACTTCTGTAATTTCAAAATCAATAATTTGTTCTTCTTTTGGTATTGCTTCAGAGGCATATTTATCAGATGAAGTACATCCTGATATTGTTAGGATTAATATTGCTGTCAGTAAAAGTATTTTTTTCATAACTAATCTCCTCGAATTAAATTTCTGTTATTATATATTATCATTATTTACAACTGTATTGAAGTTAAATAAATATTTAACTTGTTTGTTATTTTTTTAACTATATAATAGTTTTTTTACTCGATTTTTTGTATGTTCACTATAATACTTATAAAAAACTTTTGAGAACGTTTTCTCTAAAACCGTTGCTTTATTAACTTTTTTTAATTATTAATTTTTTTATTGACATGGTATTTCTGGTTTGATATAGTGTTAATATATTAACGATTAGTTGATATTACTTATCCATCCTAATCTTTAATATAGTTAGATGTGGAAATTGGACACCCTTCTAACACCTCATATATATATAAATATTATTATCCCCTCTCCCCTCAATTAATTTTGAGGGGATTTCCTTTCTTGAAAGAAAAACTTACAGATGATAGAATTTGATTATAATTTATAATTAATAAGGAGGTTTATTATGTATCAAGTTGCTGGTATACAGATAAGACCTGTTATGAATGATGTTTCTGCTAATTTAAAAAGAGGAATTAAATATATTAGACAGGCATCAAAAGAAAATGTAGACCTTATTGTTCTACCGGAGATGTGGACTACAGGATATCACTTGAGTAGAGAAGCTTTTTTGAAACTTGGTGAAGATAGATATGGAGAAACGGTAACAACAATAAGAGAAGAAGCTAAAAAGGCAAATGCTTCTATAATTTGTCCCTTTATTGAAAAGATAGAAGGTGATGATCTTTATGTATCTGCTGCTGTAATTGATAACACTGGAGATTTAAGAGGAGTAGTAAGAAAAAGTGTTCTTTGGGGAAGGGAAAACAAAATATTTAAGTCTGGAAATATTGAATATCCGGTTTTTGATATTAAGGTAGGTAAGGTAGGTATCCTAATCTGCTACGAGATAGAATTCCCTGAAACAAGTAGACTTTTAGCTCTACAAGATGCAGATATGATTGTCTGTCCTTCGGTATGGAGTGTTGCCTCTTCTCATAGATGGGACATACAGCTGCCTGCAAGGGCTTTAGATAATACGGTTTTTATATTTGGAGTTAATACGGTAGGAAACAACAGCTGCGGAAAAAGTAAGCTGGTAAGTCCATTAGGAGATGTTTTAGTAGAGGCTTCTGATAGAAATGAAGAGCTTATTGTTCATATTGTAGATGATGAAATGCTTAAATGGGCCAGAGAAGAAGTACCATATCTTAACGACTTCAAGAGTAAGCTAACACCGGGTGGAATAAACAAAATACCTATTCCAAAATTATAATAAGGTTGATCAAAATGAAAAAAGAAATACTTTTATTAGGAAATCCAGAACTTTACGAGATAAGTGAA
>Ga0102926_1002148_pt1 | contig 11498 bp, 11 predicted proteins | sample SalPonR1_A_D2_MG_FD_78173 | JGI IMG/M metagenome (GOLD analysis project Ga0102926, IMG submission 78173) | Salt pond soil microbial communities from South San Francisco under conditions of wetland restoration - Salt Pond MetaG R1_A_D2_MG | ecosystem: Environmental > Aquatic > Marine > Intertidal...
AGGGTGAACAGATGGACGGCTTACAAAAAATTCTTGGAAGTTATGGCGGAGTGGTTGAAAAATCATTTAACAGCCCCCATTTAAAAGCGGCTCTCATCTGGTTTGCAGCGCAATCGGGGCCACTGCCAGATCAATCCGCAACCGGAGACTTTGTAGGGTGGCAGTCAATGCTTCATCAAAGTGGTGCCAAGCACCCTAAAGGTGGAAGTGGAATGCTTACACAGGCTATGAAAAACCTGATAGAAGCGCATGGAGGAGAAATAATTGCAAACAGTCCGGTGAAGTCTGTTCACATTGAAGATGGTACAGCCAAAGGTGCGGTAACCGAAAATGATGAGTACTATTCTGCAAATATCGTTATATCAAATGCGCATGTCCAAACAACCATGATGAAAATGGTTGGCAGAGACCATCTGGATGATTCCCTTTTCACGAAAGTAAAGAATATTGAAGTGGGAAATGGCTTTGGAATGGTGGTTCGATGTGCAGTATCAGAGCTTCCTGATTATACAGCAGCACCGGGTGACCCTCACATTCACAATGGTATGCAGCTCCTGGCACCATCAGTATCGTATATGAACCGGGCAATAGGTGATTATAAGAAAGGAGTTGCACCTGAAGAGCCTGCTGTTCTGGCTATGACGTTTTCAAAAATTGACCCTGATGTTGCCAGGGATGGGAATCATACGCTATTTACGTGGGCACAGTGGCATCCCTATGAATTGTCAAACGGAGAGCATTGGGATGACATCCGGGAGAGAGAAGCTGATAAAATATACTCTGTTGTTGAGCGGTACGCACCAAATATGAAGGGTAAGCTGATTGATAGGTATATTCAGTCGCCCCTCGATATTGAGCGTAAACACGGTCTCCTGAGAGGAAATGTAATGCATGTTGAGATGAATTTTGACCAGATGTTTATGTTTCGTCCCATACCTGAAATGAGCCGGTACGAAACACCTATTGAAAACTTATTTTTATCGAGTGCATCCTGCCATCCGGGGGGAGGTGTTTTTGGTGCCGCAGGATATAATGCAGCCCAGGTTGTCTTAAGAAAAAAGAAAAATTTATTTGGAGTAACCATTGAAAAATAATTTTCCCAGTTCGTACGCCACGATTTCCAAAGAGCTGCTACGGCAAAACCTTACTGTATTAAAACATAAAGCCGGAGCGGAACGGGTTCTGGCCGTTGTGAAATGTGATGCCTATCGTCATGGCGCCAGGCAGGTTTCCCGGGCAGTTAAAGATGTGGCAGACTGGTTCGCAGTGGCAAGCGTTGATGAAGCTATTGATTTGAGAATGGGAGGGATAACCAAGCCGATTTTGGTTTTTGGAGTACCTACCTACGAAAATGCTGCGGCTTATCAAACCCATGGCTTAACGGCAACGGTTAGCCATAAAACACATTTCTCAATTTTGATGGACGGCACTGAATATCACCTGAATTTTGATACGGGTATGGGCCGCCTCGGCTTTAAACCCCGGCAGTCGGAAGAGGTTCGCGAGCAGGCAGTATTAAACCAACGATTAATTTGTAGTGGTATCTATTCTCATCACTCCTCATCAGATGAGCCTGATTCAGATTTTGTGCGTATTCAACATGAACGGTTTAAGGATGTTTTATCCCGGTTTAGTGAAGTACCGCTTAAGCATATGAGCTGCACCGGTACTGTGGGTAATTATCCCGGTCTGGATCATTTTGATATGATTCGTTCCGGAATTGGTATGGTCGGCTACAGTTCAAGCTCAATCAGGTTTAACTGGCTTGAGCCGGCACTTGAATGGAGATCTAAAATTGCTCAAATTCGGCCGATCAGCAAAGGAGAAGCAGTTAGCTATTCATCTACCTGGCTATGCCCTGAGGATGGATATCTGGCCACCCTGCCTGTAGGTTATGGCGATGGTATACCCCGTTCACTGAGCAACAGGCTGAAAGTGTTCATCAATCAAAAGGGATATCAGCAGGTGGGGAATATAACCATGGATTACACTATGGTATATCTTGAAAATGATCAGGTAAACCCGGGTTCAGAAGCCGTACTTATTGGCGACTCTTATAACGCACAGAACTGGGCTGAAGCCGCTGGTACAAATACACACGAAATATTGACAAATATTACGGACCGTGTGGAGAAACAATACAAAGAGTAGAAATAAATCCTTTTATAAGGTCTTTATCCGGGATTAATCTCCGACACCAGAACATCATATACGAGAGTGTCTTCGCGAAATGCTGTATTGGCATTACTGTCAGACACATTGCCAAATCCTTGTTCCGGTTCAACAACAATGGTTCGCTGCTCTCCATCGGCCATACCAAGCAGTCCTTCCTTAAAGCCAGGGGAGTAGGCCAGCAGAACTGAGTATTGAAATACACTCTGTACCGTACCTGCATTTATCATTCCAATCGGTACAGGAAAGGTGCCTCCATTAGCAAACGAGCTGTAAATTATTTCACCGTCCTGAGTTCTGAGGGTTACGTAGGCCAGCACTTCATCTCTGGCGGTCACAAAAAAGTTCTCAGCGCCCTCTTCATGTACATAAATGGTAATACCTTCGTCTATTACCTCTGGCTCAATATTTGATATATCGTATGCTTCAGGTACCGTTGAAAAATCGGGAGGTGGAATAGAAAACGGATCTTCTGTTTCACAGGCTGAAACGAACATCAGTATTATGGATAAAAGTAAAATTGAAACTGTTGACTTGTTTGTCATTCGACTGAGTATTGTTCGATGATTAAAAATTATCTGCTATTCGATTTATGCTTCCTGATCTGAAAACGCCTTTTCCATCTCTTTCTTGCGTTGTCGTACCGCAATTCTGCTTAAAAAGATTGCAAACTGGTAAAGAATTATCAGTGGGAAAGCGATCATTAACTGGGAAACGGGATCAGGAGGGGTCAGGAATGCAGAAACGACCATTGCTCCAACTATGGCATGACGCCGGTATTTTCGCATTGCATCCGGGTTTAACAGGCCCACTTTAGAGAGGAACCAGCTTACCACGGGAACCTGAAATATCACTCCACAGGCGAGTGTCCATAGCGCTACCGATGTGAAATAGGCGTTAATGTCAAACTCATTGCTTATTACATCATCAATAATGAACTGAGTGAAAAACTGCACGGCAAAAGGGACAAGAATCAGATATCCAAAAGCAAGACCAAGAAGAAAGAAAAAGTTGATGAACATTGCATTCAGGAAGGTTCTAATCTTTTCGCCACTCTCAAGTGCAGGCTCAATAAATGCCCATAGCTGATATATAAAGAATGGGGATCCAAGAATGCCCCCGATAATCAGCAGTGTACCCCAGTAGGTAAAAAACTGGCCGGGCAGTCTTCTCGATATAAGTGAAAGATCCACAGCCTCAATCGGCATTATCCGGTACATGAAAAAATCGGCCCTGGCGGGTCCGAGTATGAATTCCTGGATTAAAAAATCGGAAAAGAAAAAGGCAATAATTATTCCTCCAACCACGCCTGCGAGGCCTTTTAAAATTCTCCAACGCAGTTCTTCCAGATGATCCAGAAAAGACATGCCTTCTGTGGGATCAACTTTTGGTTTTTGGGCCTTGGGAACAATGGCTCCCATTATACTCCGTTTTGGCCTGTCTGAAGATTCACTCATTTACAGCTCGTCCGAACTCAATCGGTATCTAAAATTAATTGAACGTGTGTAATAAAATATTTTAAGCCTTAAAGATACACTACACAGTTACAAAATCATAGAGTGGATATTCCCTGCACAGCTCCTGTACCTGCTCTTTTACAGAAATCAGTGTATTTTCATCCTCAGGATTCTGCAAAACTGTATCAATTAGGGATACTACCTGCGAAAATTCATCTTCCTTAAAGTCCCGGGTAGTTAATGCAGGTGCACCAATTCTAATACCGGAAGTAACAAAAGGACTTTCAGTGTCGAATGGAACCATGTTTTTATTTACCGTTATTCCGGCTTTATCGAGGGCTTCCTCTGCAATTTTTCCATTCAGGCCTTTGCTCCTGAGGTCAACCAGAATCAGGTGGTTGTCTGTGCCACTGCTTACCAGGTTGTAATCCCTGCTCATGAACTCTTCAGCCATTTTCGCAGCATTGTTAATTACCTGTTTTTGATAGGTTTTGAAATCAGGCTTCAGTGCTTCACCAAATGCCACAGCTTTTGCAGCTATTACGTGCATTAGTGGTCCACCCTGTGATCCCGGAAAAACGGCCGAATCGAGAACTTCACCGGTGTTTTTGATACGCCCCGACTTTCTCGCGGCAATACCGAGTTTGTTTTCACCATCGTTTCCGACCAGTATCATGCCGCCACGCGGGCCGCGAAGTGTTTTATGGGTGGTTGTGGTAACTACATCGGTGTAGGGAAGTGGATCATTCAATGCACCTGCAGCAATAAGACCTGCAGTGTGTGCCATATCCATCCAGAGCAGTGCACCAACTTCGTCAGCAATCTCCCGGAATGCTGCATAATCAAAATCCCGCGGATAGGCACTGGCACCAATTGAAATCATTTTAGGCTGAACGGCCTTTGCCTTTTTCCGTACTTCACTCATATTAATACGTCCGGTCTCTTTCTCTACACCATAAAACTGAGCGTTGTATGTAATCCCCGAAAAATTAACCGGAGAGCCGTGTGTAAGATGACCACCATGCGCAAGATCAAGCCCAAGAAGAGTTTCTCCCGGGTTCATAAAAGCGAGATATACGGCAGCGTTAGCTGAGGCTCCGGAATGAGGTTGTACGTTTACCCAGTCGGCATTGTATAATTTTTTTGCACGCTCTCTGGCAAGATCTTCAACCTTATCCACATGCTCACACCCTCCGTAATATCTCTTTCCTGGATAACCCTCGGCATATTTATTGGTTAAAACCGATCCCATGGCTTCAATTGTTGCCCTGGATGCAAAATTTTCTGAGGCAATTAATTCAAAATTTAAATTCTGCCTCTCAGTTTCGAGTTCCAGAAATTTGTAAAGTTCAGGGTCTTGGGTTTTTAAAATGCTCATGTATCTATTTATCAGTTAGAGAGTGAATTTTGTTCACGCGTCGCTCATGCCGGCCGCCTTCAAAATCTGTTTCAAGCCAGCTCTTTATGATTTCCCGTAGCTGGTCTTCATTGAGCTCTCTTCCGGGAAGGCATAAAATATTAGCGTTGTTGTGTTGTCGCGTAAGCCTGGCTACCCCGGGGGAGTAGACAAGCGCAGCCCTTACATTTGGATATTTATTGGCAGTCATACACATTCCCTGTCCGCTGCCGCAGATTAAAATTCCGCAATCGTGCTCACTGCTGTTTACCTTCTCTGAAACGAGTACAGCATATTCAGGATAATCGACAGAGTCGGCAGAATGAGTACCGTAGTCGACGGACATATGTCCCAGATCATCAAGTATTTTTTTTACAGTTTCTTTGGCTTCAAAACCTGCGTGATCGCTAGCAATGGGAATAATCATTGATATTCTTTTAAAATTGAAGAGAGTTTAAATATCTCGAAAAAAACGTTCTATGAAAAACAATTTAGCTCGATTTATGTAACCATTAACAATCTAAAACATTATACGCTCATTTTTAGTTTTGCAGACTGTTTATTCAAAAACTCTAGTGAGATATTATTAAACTCATCAGGTTTTTCAACATTAACAACGTGGCCGCTGTCTTCGACGATTTCGAGGTATGAATGTTTAAAATCACCAATCATCTTTTTTACCGGCGGAAGAAACATATGATCTTCTTCACCCATAATATAGAGGGTAGGAGCTTCCATCTCTTTCTCTTTAAAGTACCGGAGAAGCGGGTTTACGTCGTACGTAAGACGAAACCATTTCAGGAACTCCCGTCTTGCAAGGTTCTTTGCTTCGTTTACAAACATTGTACGCGATTCTTCGTGATTTTTTTTAGGCATAATAATCCAGGCGAACAGGCTGTATAGCCACATAAAAGGAACGATTTTTTTAAAAGTGTGGCCCAGCCAAACCAATATTCTGGATCGTGTATCGAGTCGTGTTATCGCACCGCACATTACTGCCGAAAGAACTCGCTCAGGCTCCATGTCGGCAATCGTTCGAATGATGATTGTTCCAAGAGAAACACCCACAAAATGTGCTTTGTTAATGGCATTTTCATCCATTGCATGCAGAACATCTCTGCTAACGGTTTTAAATGTATATCTCTCTTTGTAGTACTCTTTCATTGTACTCATCTCTCTCGACTTGCCATGGCCTCTTAAGTCAACAAGCAGTACATTAAACTGATCCTTATAAGCTTTGAGCTGTCGGAACCATATTGATGATGAACCTCCGGCACCGTGAATAAAAATCACCCAGTCTTTATCAGGAGAGTTATGAAATGCTTTACTGTATAACATATATTAAAGGAGACATAAAGCTATTACTATTTTAAATATCAAAACAATTGAAAATAACAATAAGATTCCCAAATTATTAAAATCATCTTAAGTTATTGCTTCATTTAATTGGTTAGGCGTATAAATCGATATTTTATTGAAAAAAAAGAGCATACATATTCCTTTTTACAGAAAGATACTGTCTCCAATTAAGGTTCTTGCTTTTATACTGAGTACATTTTTTTGGTTTATTATCTATTTGATTTTACTGTACCCCGTGAAAATATTTGGAATTCGATGGGAGGTGTGGCGCAGCCATTGCATGAGATTTTGGGGCAGGGGAGTTGTTAAAATCTTTTCGATGGAACTTTTCATAAAAGGGCCTCCACCGAAACCCCCGTTCTTTATTGTCAGTAATCACTTAAGCTACCTGGATATTCCAATCTATGCGGCTGTAATCGATACGACATTTGTATCTAAATCAGAAATACGGCACTGGCCTTTTGTTGGCTGGATGGCACACATGCTCGGTATTATTTTTATCAACAGAAAATTGAAAAGTGATGTAAAACGTGTTAATAACGAGATTACTGAGGCCGTTGAAAATCAGGGGGTACTGTTATTTCCTGAAGCCACGACTTCACCGGGAACTGAAATATTGAGATTTCGCTCTTCACTTCTTGAACATGCGGCAGAAGATAACCTGGCTGTATCCGTGGCAGCCCTCCGTTACGAAACGGACAATAACGATATCGACGCTTACAAATCCGTTTGCTGGTGGGGGGATACTCCTTTGCATACCCACTTGCTGACGCTTGGCTGCACATCTAAAATTAAAGTTGAAATCACTTTTAGTGATGAGAAGTTTACTGACAGTGACAGAAAAAATCTTGCGTTAAAACTCGAAAAAAAAATGAATGAGATGTTTGTGCCGGTTGCTAATTTCGATGTTGAAGATTATAAACCCGTTGAATTCTGAATGTGAACTTTAAAAATTCAAAAGTATCAGCGCCGATATGGGTACTTGTGGTATATCTGTTTTTAATAGCTTTATCGTGGTTTATACAGTTACGATTTACCGAACCAGACACTCCTAACAAATATCAGAAAACAGAGCGTATTGAATTTAATGGAGAGCAAGTTGAAATACGCTATTTATTAATTGGGAAGGAAGAACCGCGTTCTGCGGCATTCTATTTTCCCGATATTTATTACAAAGCTGATTTTCTGATCTCACTTGCGGAAGCTGATACATCTGAAGAATCTAGAATTATTTTCGATTACCCACTTGAGTCACTGAACGGCAATGAGATAAGTCTGTCGATAGAGAGTCGTTCTGAAATCGCATCCATTTTCATTGATTCGCTTGGAATTGAGACTGTATCGGTTCGAGGGCACGGGTATGGAGGGCTTCCGGCAATTGAGATGATTTCGGACTCAAATATATCAAACAGCCGGATTAAAAATCTGGTTCTTCTTTCGTCTCTTGGTGTTCAGGAACTACAGTTTCTTGGGAATTACTCATTTAACAGAAGTATATACTCAATGCTTCATGTAATGATGAAAATTTCCGAATTTATGATACCGCATATGGGGTATTTTTATCAGCAGCCGCTGCAGGATTATTACACAAAGCCTCTTCTTGAAATGGACCAGAGTGGAGTCAGAGAGCAGTTAAAATCTTTGGGTCTGCCTGTATTGATTATTCACCCGGTTGACGACAACTACTCTTCTGTTACTATTTCCCAGGAAACACATCGTTTAGTACCGCAAAGTTATTTTGTGTCACCGGACGGGTCCCATAAAACCTATATACTTGAACCTGAGAAAATCGTAAGCCAACTCGATTGGTTTACCGAGCTATCAGAAAAAAATGATATCGCTAACCGAAATAATGCATCACATGAGCGTATATCAGATGCTCAGAAGGAGTTTGACCCCGATAGTGTACAAGATCTGAACAGATCCACGCTGGCACTATTAGGGTTTATGGTTGTTCTTATAGCGACAATGAGTGAGGATCTGGGGGCTATAAGTGCCGGTTTACTTGTCGCAAGTGGCTTACTGCCATACTGGTTTGCCATAGCCGTCACTATTTTAGGGATATTTGTAGTGGATATGAGCATATTTCTTCTGGGTAAATACGTAGGAAGACCTGTAATCGAAAAGGTTCCGTTTCGATGGTTTATTAAAGAGAATGACGTTCAAAGTGCTGAAAACACATTTAAAATGCGGGGGGTTGAAATTATATTCCTGGCAAGATTTTTACCTGGTGCGAGGCTTCCCGTATACCTTGTTGCGGGCATTTTAAAAGTAAATTTCACTTTCTTCCTGACCTACTTTTTCCTGGCGATCAGTATTTGGGCACCTCTCCTTATATGGTTATCCGCATTTGTGGGCGAACCGATTCTTGATTACATAAAAACCTATCAAAACTATGCGCTATGGGTGTTTATGGGCCTGATGCTCTTTATTTATCTCATTGTAAAGTTGGTAGTACCACTCACTACTTTAAAGGGACGCCAGCGAATGGTGATCAAATGGAGAAGGTTCAGGGAAAAATTCAGTTAATTAACTATTACCGACGTTCCTTAAAAAACTTTTTTAACAGATCAGAACACTCTTTTTCCATTATTCCATGAATTACCCCGGCACTGCTGTTCAGTTTCTTATTGGATGCAATATTGAATAGCGTACCGCATGATCCGGCTTTGGGATCCATTGCCCCAAAAACCACTCTTGTAATTTTCGACCATACGATTGCTCCTGCACACATCGGACAAGGTTCAAGCGTAACATAAAGAGTACAATCAGTAAGATATTTGCTGTCCAGTGTTGCACATGCAGATGAAATAGCAATCATTTCAGCATGAGCAGTGGGATCTTTAAGCATCTCTGTCTGATTGTAGCCTTTGCCAACAATTTGGTTGTCCTTTACAATAAGTGCTCCCACCGGTACTTCATTATCATTATATGCTGTTTTGGCAAGATTCAGGGCCTGCCTCATGTATTTGTAATGTGGATTTTCTTTGTGGCCGTTTAATCCGTGTTGCATTGCCGGTAAACTTTGATGTTTTAAGATTTGTTGTTTTAATACGAGGGTAGTTATCAATACTTTATAAGTACATGTTGCTCTAAGTACAAAGCTTCGAAACAATTAAGCATTTTTACACTTTAACTAACAGCAATAATAACTTTAGAATAATAATTATGAAACTAATGAAATTTTTAAAACTGCCAGCACTATTGGCTTTTATGCTGATTTTGACCGGCTGTGGATCCTCGCTGGTACTTGAGAACGTAGACTACTCACAACCACTTGAAAGTGTACTGAGCCCGGACAGTGACGGTGTAGTTCATGATCAGAGATATGCCATTCAGTTTAATATTATGCCCTTGCTGGAATATGAAGGGATAGAAAGTGTGGAGGAAATAAGACTCATCCGTAATACACCCGGTTTTTATTTTGTAACTGCAGACGGGTTTAGCAACGTGTATATTTTTTCTCCGGGAGAGGGAGAGCTTACCCTCCATGAAGAAGTGGAGCTGCCGGACGGACCAATATCCGAGCCTGCATTTAATCAGCGTAGAACTCACATCGAGTTGATTAATCAGTCTTCAGGGCAGACATATAATCTTGACCAAAACGGAATACGATAACTTAACATATTATGAACGCACCAATCAAAAAGATCTATATCACTACGACAATTCTTCTGCTGGTTCTTCTGCAGACTGCACTTGTTGCACAACAGTCTGATTATCAGATTCAACAGAATTTTGTTACCGAACTGAATGAACTAACAGAGCGAATTGACACTACACAATCGCCAGAAGCACTCGCTGAACTTGAAATAGAACTGGAAGAGCTTAAAAATCGGTTCGCTGAACATGAAGAGCTCATTAACGCAGCTTTATACCCCGAGACTTATCAAAACAGTGTTAGAGCAACTGAGGAGCAGTTATCTGTTGCCTTGGATAATGCCTCCGTTATTGATCAGTTGAACTCACGCATAACTTCACTCGTTGGAGAAATCGATGCTTACAGGTCGCAGATTACAGATCTGAACGAAAATACACAGGCACTTCGCGAGCAGCTTCAGCGAGCGGAGTCTAATGAAGAACGGCAGGCGGCGCTTCTTACTCAGTACCGACAGAGTCTCGAAGAGCGTAACAGCTTTGTGTCTGATTTTCTGCAAAACCTGATGAGCCGCTATCAGAATGTGGATCTCGGGACACAGCAGGAAATAGCCGATGCTGCGGAACGACTTGACGACAATCCCGTTGAAATTCTCAGATCTATCATATTGGATTACATCAATATTGTAGATGAGAGTGAATCACTGGAGACGCCGGATTATGTTGCCATGCGAGCTCAGCATGAATATTTTTCCGGGGTTTGGAACAGTATTGGATCAAATCTTGTGAATACATTTGCGCCAGAAAATTCATCTGAAACTAAAACAGAGATTGATGAATTAATGGCTGCATGGTTACTCTCGGTAGACAATCAGCTGTGGGAGTCACTTAATGATACATTTTCTCAAAATGGCATTGAGTTAGAAGTGTTTACCACACCCGACGAATTTTATAACGCCATTTATAATTATGTGGATAATGGTCATGTCACAAGCCTGGAACGTAATAGTGAAGCAGACTTCGCGGTATACCAGAATTTCAGTACGTTCTGGAATGAGACTGTGAAAGCTGAATGGGGAGATATGTTAATCGAAGGAGAGATTCTCTCACAATCTCAGATAGCTGAAATTGATATAAAACTTAACGACTGGGAAGAGGCATCCAAACCCACATCGAACTTAATGTTCATCCTCCTTATCGTGAGTGTGGCCGTCATTATTGGTTTAATAGTGCTTCTAATTACGAAGAAAAACTGATTTTTAAATATATTTTACGCAAAATCTCTTTAAGGCCGGCAGAAACGTAAATCTGTCGGCTTTTTTTATGGAAGTGAGATATTACGGCGTAGTATCCATTCAGCAGAAAGGATGATCAGAATGATAAAAAACCAGTATGAGTACCTGTATACAGGTATCTGAGTTATATTCGTTTCAGTTGAAACACGGGCACCAACCTGTTCACGAAAGAAAGATTGCAATTTTTGCATATCCCCATCACCCAGAAACAGTCCGTTCGAG
>Ga0102926_1002150_pt1 | contig 11496 bp, 13 predicted proteins | sample SalPonR1_A_D2_MG_FD_78173 | JGI IMG/M metagenome (GOLD analysis project Ga0102926, IMG submission 78173) | Salt pond soil microbial communities from South San Francisco under conditions of wetland restoration - Salt Pond MetaG R1_A_D2_MG | ecosystem: Environmental > Aquatic > Marine > Intertidal...
CGCCCGCGCCGGGCTGGGGCGGGCGCTACTGGATTCTCGTCAAGCTCACCACCGATGACGGCATCACCGGCTGGGGCGAATGCTATGCCGCGAGCGTCGGGCCGGACGCGATGCGCGCCGTGATCGCGGACGTGTTCGCGCGCCACATGGAAGGGCAAAGCCCTGAAAACATTGAATTCATGTTCCGTCGCGCCTATTCCTCGGGCTTCACGCAGCGGCCCGATCTCACCGTCATGGGCGCGTTTTCCGGGCTGGAAATCGCCTGCTGGGACATCCTCGGCAAGGCGCGCGGGCGGCCGGTCTGGGCGCTTCTGGGCGGGCGGATGAACGAGCGCATCCGGGCCTATACCTATCTCTACCCCCTGCCCCACCATGACCTGACCGAGTTCTGGACCTCCCCCGAAATGGCCGCCGAGAGTGCGCTAGACTGCGTAAGTCGCGGATATACCGCGATAAAATTCGATCCCGCCGGCCCCTATACAATGCGCGGCGGGCATATGCCGGCCATGTCCGACATCTCGATGTCGGTGGCCTTCTGCCGCGCCATCCGCGAGGCCGTGGGCGACCGGGCAGACCTGCTCTTCGGCACCCACGGACAGTTCAGCACCGCCGGTGCCATCCGCCTCGGGCAGGCGCTCGAGCCCTATTCGCCGCTCTGGTTCGAGGAGCCCATACCCCCTGATAACATTGACGAAATGGCGCGCGTGGCCCGGGCCGTGCGGGTGCCCGTCGCCACCGGCGAGCGGCTGACCACCAAGGCCGAATTCGCCGCCGTGCTGCGCGCGGGCGCGGCCGAAATCCTGCAGCCCGCCTTGGGCCGCGCGGGCGGCATATGGGAGATGAAGAAGGTCGCCGCCATCGCCGAGGCGCACAACGCACAGATGGCCCCCCATCTCTACGCGGGCCCGGTCGAATGGGCAGCGAATGTGGCTCTCTCCGCATCGATCCCCAACATCTTGATGGCCGAGACGATCGAGACACCCTTTCACGCTGCGCTCATCAAGAGCGGCATCACCGTGGAGGGCGGCTTCATCACCCCGCCGGATACCCCCGGCCTCGGCATCGAGGTGGACGAGGCGCTCGCGCGGGCACACCCGTACGAGGACGACGGCCTGCACCTAGAGATGCAGGACGCGCCCTGCGACTACGTCAACGGCAACAGCTTCGCCGGGGGCGCGCCGCTCAAGACGGATTGAGGTCGCAAGCCAAAGGCATAGCCATATAAAAAACGCTTGTCATGGAAGAACTTGCAGCCAAAGCCATGCAGTGACCACGGTCAGTCCGGTCGCGATCAGCACGCTTGACGCCGCCACCCGCTTGGCATGGCCATACATGTTCGCAAAGATATAGGCGTTGACGCCCGGGGCCATCGCCGCCGTCACCACCGCCGCGCGCAAGCCCTCCACGGGCAGCGACAGCGCCCGCCCCATCCCGTAGGTGATCAGCGGATGCGCCACCAGCGACACGGCGCAGACATAGAGGATCGCGCGCATGTCGCCCTCGGGGCGGTACTGCACCAGCACGCCCCCCAACCCGAACAGCGCCGCCGGAAGCGCCGCGCGCACCATCAGGTCGAGCGCGTCGTTGACCGGCCCCGGGATGGGCAGCCCAGAGAGGTTCACGGCAAAGCCTGCGGCGATGCCCATGATCAGCGTGTTGGAGAACATCGCCCGCCCGACCTTGGCCGCGACGGCCATGCCGCTCTGCCCGCGCGCACGCACCACCTCCATCGCGGTGATGCCGATGCCGTAGCAGAACGGCGAATGCACCGCGATGATGGCGAAATTGGCCGAGAGCGCCCCTACCCCGTAGGCGCGCTCCATGATCGGCAGGCCCAGCAGGACCGAGTTGGAGAAGAGCCCGCAAAAGCCGATGGCCACCGCGTCCTCCCAACTGCGGCCAAAGATCATCCGCGCCCCAAAGAGCCCCAGCAGGAACCCCGACAGCGCGCCCGCGTAAAAGCTCAGGAGCAGCCGCCAGTCGAAGCTCTGCCCCAGGTCAAGCCGCGCCAGCGCCGCGAAGAGCAGGCAGGGGATGGCGAATTTCTGGGTGAAGGTCATGAGACCATCCACCCCCGCCGCGCTGAACCAGCCGCGCCAGACCGCGAGATAGCCGAACCCGATCACCAGAAAGACCGGCAGAATGACCTCGAGAAGCGCCTGCACCGGCTCAGACCGCGTAGCGGATCACCATCCCGTCGAAAGCGGGGGTGACATGATCGGGCGTCTCGCCCGCCACGGTCGCGTAATCGAGGTCGATATGCATGTTGGTGAGCACCGCCCTGCGCGGCGCCGCGCGCGCAATCCATTCCAGCGCCAACTCGAGATGCGCATGGGTGGGATGCGGCGTGCGACGGAGGGCATCCAGCACCCAGCAATCGAGCCCGCGGAGCATCGGCCAGGCGTCGTCCGGGATCTCGGCCACGTCGGGCAGATAGGCCAGATCCCCCACCCGGAACCCGAGCGCATCGATGGAGCCATGCCCGACCTGAAACGGGATGAGCGGAATCGCCCCCCCTGCCCCCTCGATCCCGAACGGGCCGTCGATGGTGTGCATGTCGAGGATCGGCGGATAGGGGCTGTCCTCGGGCTGCATGAAGGCATAACCGAACCGCGAATAGAGCGCGTTCTGCGTATCGCCATCGGCATAGACCGGCAATCGCTGCCGCATGTTGAACACGATCATGCGCAGATCGTCGATCCCGTGCACGTGATCGGCGTGGGAATGGGTATACACAACCCCGTCGAGCGCCCCCACCCTCGCGTCGAGCAGTTGCGCGCGCAAGTCCGGCGAGGTGTCGATCAGTACCCGTGTCACGCCCGCGTCGGTCTCGCGCTCGATCAGCATGGAACAGCGCCGCCGGGAATTGCGCGGCTCATTCGGGTCACACGCGCCCCAATGTCCGCCGAGCCGCGGCACCCCGCCGGACGACCCGCAGCCAAGGATGGTAAAGCGCAGCTCTCCCATCAGGTCACCGCCCGCGTGAACAGCCGCTCGAAATTGGCCTCGGTCTGCGCGGCGAAGGCGGGCCAGTCCATTCCAAACACCTCCGCGCCCGTCTGAGCCGTGTGAACGGTATAGGCGGGCTCGTTGCGCTTGCCGCGATAGGGCGGCGGGGCCAGGTAGGGCGCGTCGGTCTCGACAAGGATGCGATCCACCGGGGCGGACGCGAAGATGTCGCGCAATTCCCGGCTCTTGGGAAAGGCCGCGATGCCCGACATCGACAGGTAAAAGCCGAGGTCGAGCGCCGCCTTCGCCAACTCCGGCCCGGAGGAAAAGCAATGCATCACGCACGCGTAGGCCCCGACCCGGTATTCCTCGGTCAGGATGCGCGCCATGTCCTCATCCGCCGCGCGGGCATGGATGATGAGCGGCAGCCCCGTCTCGCGTGCCGCCGCGATGTGGATGCGCAGGCTCTGCTGCTGCACCCCGGCGCTCTCGGCGGTGTAGTGATAATCGAGGCCGCTCTCGCCGATGCCCACGAACTTGGGATGGTCGGCCAGCGCGACCAGTTCCTCCACCGTGGCCACCGGCTCGTCGGCGGCGCTCATCGGATGGGTGCCGGCGGCATAGAACACCTCCGGGTAGGTCTCGGCGATAGCGCGCACCTGCGGCTCCTGCCGCAGCCGCGTGCAGATCGTCACCATGCGGTGCACGCCCGCCTCGCGCGCGCGCGCTATGATCGCGTCCCGTTCTCCCTCGAAATCCGGAAAATCGAGATGGCAATGGCTGTCGGTGATGCGGATATCGGTGCTCATGCGTCCCCTGCGAGGCCGGGGCTAACCCCCGGCGGTCTGCTGAATCCTGAGCACGGTATCTAGGACCAGGCTGACAGGGTCAAGGTTGACCGCCAGGCCGTGGCGCGCGCGCGCGCCCGTCTCTTCCGCGACCTGCGCCCAGAGCCGCGCGCGTCCCGGATCGGGGGCGAGCCGCACCATCAGCGCCGCCTCTCCGGGCGTGGCCTCGACCGCGGGGGGCGTGCCCGTGGCCCCGGTCCGCGCAAGCCGCGCGAGGAACAGCGCGATGAGCGAGAACAGCAGGTCGCGCCGCGCCTCGGCCCCGCGCTGCGCCACCGCCTCGGCAAGGCGTATCGCGCGCGCCCGGTCTGGCCGCGGCAGGCCCTCCATCAGTGCCACGATTTCGGTATAGAGGGCGGCACCGTCCAGCGTGAGCAGCCGTACCGCCGCGCCCACCGAGCCGGCAGAGAGCTCGGCCAGCACGACCGGGTCCTCGCCCGGCGCGATACCCGCCTGATCGAGCGCGCGCGCCATGTCCTCGGGACCCAGCGGACCCAGCCGCAGCATCCGACAGCGCGAGCGGATCGTCGGCAAGAGGCCCGACGGCTGGTGCGCGACCAAGAGCATCACCGTGCGCGCGGGCGGCTCTTCCAGCATCTTAAGCAGCGCGTTGGCGGCCTGCGTGTTCAATTCGTCGGCGGCATCTACGATCACCACCCGCCGCCAGCCATCGGCGGCGGAGAGCGAAAAGAAATTGCTCATCCTGCGCACCTCTGCCACGCGGATGTCCTGCGCCAGCCGGTCGCCCTTGTCGTTGGGGCCACGCCGCAGCAGGAACAGCCCCGGCTCCGACAGCGCCAGCATCCGCCGCGCGACGGGGTGCCCGGGGTCCACGTCGAGGCTCTCGGGCGGCGTCGGCGCGCCGAAGAGTCCGTCCTCCTGTGCCTCCTGATGGGTCAGCAGAAAGCGCGCGATACGCCAGGCGAGCGTGGCCTTGCCCACCCCGCGCGGCCCGGTCAGCATCCAGGCGTGGTGCAGACGGCCCTTGGCGTGCGCATCGAGAAATGCCGCCTCCGCCGCGCCCTGCCCCATGAGGTGCCGCGTCTCGCGCGGATGCGGCGCGCCTTCGGCGCGGTCGGGCTCGGGTAGCGACTCCTCGCTCATGCCAGCAGTGCCTCCGCCACCCGCGCCACATCCGCCGCCACCGCGTCGGGAGGGCGCGCGCCGTCGATCACCGCGACACGACCGGGAAATTCCCCGGCCAGCGCGAGAAACCCCGCGCGCAGGCGCGCCTGAAGCCCCGCGCCAAAGGACTCGAACCGCGCCTCGGCCCCGCCGCGCGCCGCGGCGCGCGCCAGCCCCTCATCCGGGGCGATGTCGATGAGCAGCGTCAGGTCCGGCTCGCGCCCGATCATCAGCGCGTGCAGCTCGTCCACCTGCCCGCGCAGCTCGGCGCGGCCCACTCCCTGGTAGACGCGCGTGCTATCGGCGAAGCGGTCAGAGATCACCACCGCGCCGCGTTCGAGCGCGGGCGCGATCACCCGTTCAAGATGGTCGCGGCGCGCGGCGGTGAACAGCAACAGCTCGGTCTCGGGCGACCAGCGATCGCCCGCGCCGGTGAGCAGCAGCTTGCGGATCTCCTCGGCGCCGGGGCTGCCGCCCGGCTCGCGGGTGAGCACCACCTCGCGGCCCAGGCCCCGCAGCTGTTCGGCCAGCAGCCGCGCCTGCGTGGACTTTCCCGACCCGTCGATCCCTTCAAAGCTGACGAAGAGGCCGCGCCCGCTCAAGATGCACCCTCGGGACCCTCTCGCAACCGCGCGAGAAGCTGGCCCGCCACCATGCGCATCCGCGTCACGAAACCGCCCTGCGCCACCGCCTCGGTCGCGACCAGCGGCACCCGCGTCTCGGGCAGGCCCTCGGGCACCAGCACCAGCTCGGCCACGGCGTCCCCCTCGGCCACGGGCGCGCGGATCGGGCCGGTATAGACCACCTCCGCCTTGAGTCGTTCGCTGTCGAGCACCGGCAGCAGCGTCTCGACATCCTCGGCCGGGGCAAGCCCCACTTGCGCCGCCGCGCCCATCCAGACCGGTGCCTGCGCCACCGCCTCGCCCGCGCGCAGCACCGTCTTGCGCGCGAATTGCCGGAATGCCCAGTTCACGATCGCCTCGGATTCGCGGGCGCGCTGCGCCGCGCTGTCGAGCCCGGTGATGGCAAAGATGACCCGGCGTTCCCCCTGCACCGCCGAGCCGACGAGCCCGTAGCCCGCCGCCTGCGTGTGCCCGGTCTTGAGCCCGTCCGCGCCGATCCCGAGACCGAGAAGCGGGTTGCGGTTGTAAATATTCGAGGGCGCGCGCCCGTCGAAGCGGTATTCCCGCTCGGCGAACATCTCGTAGAATTCGGGAAAATCCTCGATGATGTGGCGCGACAGAAGCCCGAGATCGCGCATCGACATAACGTGCCCGTCGGCGGGCCAGCCGCTGGCATTCCTGAACACGGAATTGGTCATGCCCATGGCCTGCGCGCGCTGCGTCATGTAGCGGGCAAAGCCGGCCTCGGTGCCATCGGGGCTGAGCGCCTCGGCGATCACCGCACAGGCGTCATTGCCCGACAGCACGATGATCCCGCGCAGCAGGTCCTCGACCCGGACCCGGTCGGTGGTGTCGAGGAACATGGTAGAGCCGCCATAGCTCATCGCGTGCCGCGAGACCGGCAGCCGCTCGTCGAGCGACAGCCGCCCGTCTCGTACCGCCTCGAACGCGACGTAGAGCGTCATCAGCTTGGACATCGAGGCAGGCGGCAGCGGCGTGTCGGCATTCTTGCTCAGGAGCACGGTGCCGGTGGTCATGTCAAAGACGTAGGCCCCCCGTGCGCTCGTGTCGAAGGCGTTCGCCTGCACCGCCAGGCAGACCGCCGCCAAAGCCACCAAGCAACCACGCAGAAATCTCATCGCGGCCTTCCCCCGTTCAGTTGGTAACCGGATATGCATCGGCAAAACCGATCTCCTTGATCTTTCGCAGAACCGCGGCACGGTCTTCTGCCGTGCGCGCGGGTCCGACCACGACCCGCCAGAAGCGTTTGCCCTGCGATGACTGGTCGAAAACCGTGGGCACCATACCTGCCTGCCGCAGCGCTGTGGCCGTGTTGCGGGCGTTCTGCTCGATGCTGAAGATGCCTACCTGCACGAAGGGCTTTGCCAGAGTGGACGCCGGGCGCTCCGCCTCGGGCGTCGCTTCGGATGCCTGCGGCGCGGCGGTCGCGTCTTCGTCTTCGCCTTCGGCTTCGGCAGCTTCTATCGCGGCAGCGGCTCCGGCCACCGGATCGAGATCGCTTGCCTCGATCTCGGGCGCGGGGGCCGCGTCCTCTGCCGCCGCGCCGTCCTCCGAAACATCCGCCTCTTGTTCGGCGGGCGCTTCCTCCCGGCGCAGGGCCGTGACATTGAGCTGTTGGGGCGACCCCGCGATCAGACCGAGCGCCGTCGCGGCGTCGGAGGACACCTGGAACGCCGGGCCTGGCACCTCGCGCTGGCGACGGAACAAGGCCCCGATGACGAACTTGCCGTTCGCGGTATTGCGAATGATGACGCGTTCGGGATCCGCCACATCGGGATGCGCCACCCACACCCCGCCGAGCGAGGGACGACCGTCCCATAGCCCCATATCCGTCGCCTGGAACACTTCGGGGGCCTCTACGTCGCGCTCCACGAGCCGGGTCGACCGCGCGTTGCCATCGACCGTCGTGCCTTGTCCGGCACCCGTGGATTGAAGGAGGGTGAAGTTTCCGCCCTCGTCGCATCCCGCCAGCAGCATCAGGCCGAGCCCCGCCAATAGAACCCGACCGCGGGCCGCGCCTCCGCCTCGTGTCACTCGTTTCATGGTATGCCTCTCGCCTGTGCCGCGCGGACTTGTCGTCTTCCGCCTCTTCGCGCCGCAGTCTAGCCCGTCAGCCCCGGCGTGAAAAGCGCCCAGCCGGACCTTGCGCGGATTTCCACGAGAGGGATTTCCGGGTCCGGAGACACTTTCAGAATCGCACACGCCCCGCTACTGACGTTTCACCGCGCACGGGCACCTCGGGAAGGGTGGCAGAGTGGTCGATTGCACCGGTCTTGAAAACCGGCGATGCGCAAGCATCCGTGGGTTCGAATCCCACCCCTTCCGCCAACCACATTTAACGTTATTTTTTGTATCTTAAGTTGAAACCGAATCGGCTTATTGCACCTCTTATTGCACCAAAGCAGGCGTCGTTTATGATTTCACCTCAGTTGGCTTCATTTGCGTTGGCAGGAAGCTTTGCCAATCATGCAGTCAACTCGGGCATCGCTCATTATCAAAACCCTGCCGGCCTCACACCCTACGAATACATCTGCAAAATCTGGACTTCCGAGCCAGATCGATTCATCCTAAATCCGATCCACCAGATGCCGGGACTGAACACCTAGTCCGCGTCGTCCTCTTCCGAGCCGCGCACGCCGAGGAGCTGGTCCATGCTCACCGACGGCTGATCACAGCCCGCCTCGCCGACGATGCGGGCGGGCACGCCCGCCACCGTTTTGCAAGGCGGAACCTCCTGCAGCACGACCGAGCCTGCGGCCACGCGGCTGCAATCGCCCACCCGGATATTGCCCAGCACCTTGGCTCCCGCGCCGATCAGCACGCCGTTTCCGATCTTGGGGTGGCGGTCCTCTTCCTCCTTGCCGGTGCCGCCCAATGTCACCGAATGCAGCATCGAGACATTGTCGCCCACAACCGCCGTCTCACCGATGACGATGGAATGGGCGTGGTCGATCATGATGCCCTTGCCGATGCGGGCGGCAGGGTGGATATCGACGCCGAACACCTCCGAGCAGCGCATCTGGAAGAAGCGCGCAAGATCACGCCGCCCCTGCCCCCACAGCCAGTGCGCGATGCGGTAGGCCTGGATCGCCTGGTAGCCCTTGAAGAACAGGAGCGGCAGCAGGAACCGGTCGCAGGCTGGGTCGCGGTCATTGACCGCCACGATATCGGCGCGCGCGGCGAGGCTGATGCTGTCATCCGTACCCAGCGCCTTGTCGCAGATCTCGCGCAGGATCTGCTCGGGCATCTCGGCGGAGGCGAGCTTGAGCGAGGTGCGATAGGCCAGCGCCTGTTCGAACCCGCCATGATGCAGCACGCTGGAATGGATGAGGCCGCCCATCAGCGGCTCGTCGGCAATCGCGGCCTCGGCCTCGCGGGCGATGCGCGCCCAGACGGGATCGAACTCGGCCAGTTTGGTTTTCGTATGCGCCACGGGACATGCTCCTCTGGATCGGTGCGATCATAACAGATAGGCAGGACAGGTGAAATGCAAAGGTCTGGTGCCGGGGATCACGAACATGAATGACAGCGACCTCGAACGCTACCGCGCCCGCATCGACGCGCGCCTCGCCGAGATCGACGAGGAGGATGCGCGCGGTCGCGAGGGGCAGGCAACCGTGGCGCTCGACCAGCAGGCCGTCGGGCGTCTAAGCCGCCAGGACGCACTGCAGGCGCAGGCGATGGCGCAGGCCACCCATGCCCGCCGCGACATCGAGCGCCGCCGCCTGCGCGCCGCGCTCGACCGCATCGACGAGGGCGAATTCGGCTATTGCGAGGAGTGCGGCGAAGAGATCGCGCCCGCGCGGCTGGGGCTTGACCCCGGCACCACGCGGTGCATCTCCTGCGCAAGCGGCTGAGCCGCGCGCCGCGACAGGAGCAGCACATGTCAGACCCCGCCGCCGTCATCGTCAGCCATGGTCAGCCCTCGGACCCGGAGGTGGCCGAGCGCGAGCTTGGCGCTCTCGCCGCGCTGGTCGCCCGGCACCTGCCCGGCTGGCACGTCGGCGCGGCGACGCTCGCGCAGCCCGGCGCGCTCGACCGCGCGCTCACAGCGGCGGGTCCCGCCCCCGTCGTCTACCCGCTCTTCATGACCGAGGGCTGGTTCACCGGCGACAACCTGCGCAACCGGCTGACCGATGCGCCGGGCGCGCGCGTGCTGCGCCCGCTCGGCGTCTCGCCCGACCTGCCCGCGCTCGCAGCCGATCTCATCGTCGAAGAGATCGCGCGCGCCGGGTGGCACCCCGAGGAAACTCGGCTCCTTGTTGCCGGGCACGGCTCCGGGCGCAGCCCCAATTCCGCCCGCGACACCCGCGCCTTTGCCGGGGCGCTTGGGGAGAGTGTCGCGCTCGCGGAGATTAGGGTCGGCTTCATCGAGGAGCCGCCCTACCTCGCCGACGCCGCGCTGGACATGGGCGCGCAAAGCCTTTGCCTGCCTTTCTTCGCGGCAAAGCGGGGGCATGTCATCGACGACATCCCCGAGGCGCTCGACAAGGCCGGCTTCACGGGCCTGCGCCTCGCGCCCGTGGGGCTGGCGACGGCGGTGCCCACGCTGGTGGCACGCGCTATTGCCGGCGGCCGTTAGCGCCACCGCGCGTATTTGCGCTAACAGTTATCGCTAACATCCTGACTTGACGCTCAGAATCTCCGCTTTCCGGGTTTTCGGGGCCGCCGCCTGCGTCTATACCGCGGCCAAATCCCGGATCAGGAGAGCCCAATGACCATCACCGTCGGTATCAATGGCTTCGGCAGAATCGGTCGCGCCACGCTGGCGCATATTTCAGAGAGCCTGCGCAACGACATCAAGGTCGTGAAGATGAATGCCACCGGCCCTCTGGAGACGGCGGCGCACCTGATGCGCTATGACAGCGTGCATGGCCGCTTTCCCCACCCGATCACCGTCGAGGGCAACACGATGGACCTCGGGCGGGGCCCGATCGAGATGTTTTCCACCTATGACATGACCGCCCTCGACTGGGAGGGCGTGGACGTGGTGATGGAATGCACCGGCAAGTTCAACGACGGGCTGACCGCCAGGACCCACTTGGAGCGCGGCGCGCGCAAGGTGCTCTTGTCGGCACCGGGCAAGAACGTGGACCGCACCGTGGTCTACGGTGTCAATGACGGGCTGCTTCGGCCGGGCGAGCGGATGATCTCGAACGGCTCGTGCACCACGAATTGCCTCGCGCCGCTCGCCAAGGTGCTGCATGAGGGGATTGGCATCGACTCGGGCATCATGACCACGATCCACGCCTACACCGGTGATCAGCCCACCCATGACCGCCGCCACAAGGACCTCTACCGCGCGCGCGCCGCCGCCATGTCGATGATCCCCACCTCCACCGGCGCGGCCAAGGCACTGGGCGAGGTCCTGCCCGATCTTGCCGGGCGGCTCGACGGCTCGGCCATCCGCGTGCCCACGCCCAATGTCAGCGCGGTAGACCTGACCTTCGTGGCGCAGCGCGACGTGACCGCGGCGGACGTCAACGAGGTGGTAGCCGAGGCCGCCGCCGGGCCGATGGCGGGCGTCCTCGCCTACGACCCCGAGCCCAAGGTCTCGGTCGATTTCAACCACACCGAGGAAAGTTCGATCTTCGCGCCCGATCAGACCAGGGTCACCGGCAAGCGGCTGGTTCGGGTGCTGGCGTGGTATGACAACGAGTGGGGATTCTCCTGCCGCATGGCCGACGTGGCCGTGGCAATGGGGCGGCTGCAGTAAGCGCGCGCTTGCGCGGACCGGTCCCGTCGGGCATACCCGGCGGGATCATTTCGTCTGGGGCCTCCCGATGACCAACCGCATCGCCATCGTGCTGGTTCTGCTGATCTTCGGCGCGGTGGTCTATGACGTGCTGCGCAACGATCACGCGGGGCTGCTGTTTCTCGCGCGCAAGCTCATCGACCTGATCGAATACCTTGCATTCTGGCGCTGACCG
>Ga0102926_1002152_pt1 | contig 11491 bp, 12 predicted proteins | sample SalPonR1_A_D2_MG_FD_78173 | JGI IMG/M metagenome (GOLD analysis project Ga0102926, IMG submission 78173) | Salt pond soil microbial communities from South San Francisco under conditions of wetland restoration - Salt Pond MetaG R1_A_D2_MG | ecosystem: Environmental > Aquatic > Marine > Intertidal...
CCGCGAACAGTCGGGCGGGATCAAGCGTCACACATTCCCCCCATGACAAACGCCACAACCCGCGCTAAACGACGGCCAACGGCTCCGTGGCTCAACTGGATAGAGCAGCCCCCTCCTAAGGGGCAGGTTGCAGGTTCGAATCCTGCCGGGGTCGCCATTTTGCTGGCGCGGTGTTCGGTATGACGCAGAATGCAAGCGGGCGTTACATCACCTTGATCACGTCCTTGTCGATGGCCAGCATGTAACCGCGGCGGGCGATGTTTTTGACCAACAACTCGCTGACCATCTGGTTGCCAAGGGTATCGCGCAGGCGTTTGATGCGGGTGGCGCCTGCTGCTTCTTCGCAATCGACAGTTGGGCGGCCCGAAATTACGGCTTCGATCTCGGCTCCAGACAGAATGTCGTCATCCATGCGTGCCTCGGCCAGAACGGCCAGCGTCTCCATCGCGGCATCGGTCAGCTTGAACCCAAGATTGTTGAGGTAGACCTTGTTTTCCTCGCGGCTGATCAAAAGCGAGCTGACCTGAATGCCCGACCGCTCGATCTGTGCCATGCGGCGGTTCAGTGTCACCAGCATGACCAAAAACACCAAGGCTGTCACCAAAAGAGCTGCGGCAAAGACCAATAGCACGAACATCACCATGCGGTAACTGGTCAGCGTTTCGGAAAAGGCGGTGCCGGACAGGGCGAGGATTTCCAAAAGCTTGATTTCCGCGTCCGACGTCAGCGCATCGTTTTCCACGAAGATCCGTTCGACACGGGCATTGAACGCCCCGGCATCGGGCAGGTTCATGAACAACAAAACCGCTGTCAGCGCCAGAATGGCCACAATGGTAATGACCCCGATCACGACGACACGGTTGCCGGATTTCAGAGCTGTGGCGGCGCTGCCTGATTGGTCTTTCACTGGGTTACCCTTCCTACTGATCACGCACTGATAAAATTTTCAGCAAGGTCAGGCCGTTTTGGGCCAATTGCGCCTGCAATTGCGCGCGTGCATTGGCCTTGGTGCAGGGGCCGCTGATCGGTGCAACATCATAATACAGCTCGAACGGGGTGTCGCGCTTGGCCTTGTATTCCGCCACACATGCGGCTTGGGCCATGGTAGCTGACCCAAGGCCGAGAATGAGGGCGGCGGTAATGAGGGGTACATAAATCCGTGTCATGCCCCAACCATGCGCCGCCCGGTGCGGCTATTCAATAACCCGGATATTCAAACGCCGTATTTTTGGCCCGTTATCCGATATCAAAGGCGCGTTATTGCCTGTCTTTGCCGGGTCCGCACATCCTTGGCTTATCGCGTCTGGCCCCTTTGTGCCGGGCCTGAGCAACAAAACCCAAGGAAAGGACAGACCATGCTACACCGTCAATTCATAGCTGCCGTGCTGGCCGCAGCCGTCGCTGTGACCGGCCTGACAGCGGCCCCGGCGCGCGCTGACAATGATGCCGCCAAGGTGATCGCGGGTGTTGCCGCGCTTGCCATTATCGGCGCGGCCGTGGCCGATGCCAATAAATCCAAACGACCCAAGGTGATCTATCAGGCACCGCCTGCCTATGGCCACCAAAAACATCAGGCGCGTCACAAGGGTTACAAGGCCCATAAGCGGCATAAGGCACAAAGCCGCCACCAGCGTCATAACAGGCATGTCCAAACGCATCGCGGCTACTGGCAAGGCGGGGCAGTTTCGCATCGGGCCCAAAAGCGTGTGGCGCTGCCCAATGCCTGTCTGATCGCCAATAATGGCGGACGGGCGGTCTATAGCGCGCGCTGCCTTGAACGCCGCGGCTTGCGTTAAGTCGCTGCGCCAGATTTGAGCAGTCGAAGGGGAAGGGCCTGCGCCCTTCCCTTTTGCATTTCACCAAGGACCATGCCAAAGCACAGTATGACACACACGCCGGATTATTCGCTTGAATTGGCCGCACAGGCCCAAGGTTACACCCGCATTGCCGGTGTTGACGAGGTGGGGCGCGGCCCGCTGGCCGGGCCGGTCACCGCCGCTGCCGTGGTGCTGGACCCCGCCCGCATTCCCGAAGGGTTGAATGATTCAAAGCGTCTGACGGCCAAACGCCGAAAGGCCCTGTTTGACGTGATCATGGATGTGGCCGAGGTATGTATCGCGCATGCGAGTGTTGATGAGATAGACAGCCTGAACATCCTGCGCGCCAGCCATCTGGCAATGGAGCGCGCGGTGGCGGGGCTGCGCGTGCCCCCTGACATGGCCCTGATCGACGGCAACCTGATCCCGCGCAACCTGTCCGTGCCCGCACAGGCGGTGATCAAGGGTGATGCCCTGTCGCTGTCGATTTCGGCGGCCTCGATCATGGCGAAAATCGCCCGCGATCGCATCATGTGGGATTTGGCGCAACAGTTTCCCGGCTACGGTTGGGAGACAAATGCAGGCTACCCGTCAAAAAGCCACAAAGCGGCGCTTCAAAATCTGGGTGTGACCCCACACCATAGACGATCGTTTAAACCTGTACACAATATATTGTATCAAGAAAAATCTATAAGTGATTGATTCAAAAAGAAATTGACGGCGAATCAGGTTTGACTCATCTTTGTCTTCAACGAACCAGAGCGCAAAAAGCGCCGGGACCAGAGGCAGAGAATGAAAACGATGACCAAATCCAAGGGCGCGGCTGCGCTCCCGCTGAACACGATTCTTGATGGCGACTGCATCGACGCGATGAACAGCCTCCCCGAGGCGTCCATTGACCTGATTTTTGCCGACCCACCTTATAACCTGCAGCTCAAAGGCGATCTGCATCGCCCCGACAACAGCGCGGTGGATGCGGTGGATGACGCATGGGACCAGTTTGCCAGCTTTGAGGTTTATGACAAATTCACCCGTGATTGGCTGCGCGCCGCGCGTCGCTTGCTGAAACCCAACGGCGCGATCTGGGTGATCGGCAGCTATCACAATATTTTCCGCGTGGGCGCGGCGCTGCAAAACGAAGGTTACTGGATTCTTAATGATGTGGTTTGGCGGAAATCCAACCCGATGCCGAATTTCCGGGGCAAGCGCCTGACCAATGCCCATGAAACCATGATCTGGGCCAGCAAGGAGGAAGGTGCCAAATACACCTTCAATTACGAAGCGCTTAAATCACTCAATGACGGGGTGCAGATGCGCAGCGACTGGGTTCTGCCGATCTGCACCGGGCACGAACGCCTGAAAGATGACAACGGCGACAAGGCGCACCCCACGCAAAAACCCGAAAGCCTGCTGCACCGGGTTATCGTCGGCAGCACCAATCCCGGCGATGTTGTTCTGGACCCGTTCTTTGGCACGGGCACCACTGGCGCCGTGGCCAAGATGTTGGGCCGCGATTATATCGGTATCGAACGTGAGGCCGCCTATCGCAAAGTGGCTGAAAAACGCCTGAAAGCCGTGCGCAAATACGACCGCGAGGCATTGCAGGTGTCGGCCAGCAAACGCGCCGAGCCGCGCGTGCCGTTCGGCCAGCTTGTTGAGCGTGGCATGCTGCGCCCCGGCGAAGAATTGCTAAGCATGAATGGCCGCCACAAGGCCAAGGTGCGCGCCGATGGCACGCTGATCGGTGATGATGTTAAAGGCTCGATCCATCAGGTTGGCGCCGCGCTGGAAGGCGCCCCCAGCTGCAATGGCTGGACCTATTGGTGCTTCAAACGCGACGGTAAGACCGTGCCCATTGATCTGCTGCGCCAGCAAATCCGCGCCGAAATGGCTGAGCGTCCGAACTGAGGCTTCCGTTAATCAGAACACCGCCGGTGCCTGTGGCCTGACATCGCAGGCACCACACCTGTGCCCCGCCCTTTTGGCGGGGCTTTTTTGTGGGTGGTGTTGCCAAAAGGAGTGGCTGCGCCACACAGTTTTGTTGGGCGAGGGGCCAGCCCCTCGCGCTCCCCGGGATATTTTTGAACAAAAGAAGGGCGCGGATCGCTTTAGCGTGGCATCGGGTTGCGCGCTTTGTTGTAGGGCGTCCAGTCGGTGATTTCGGGGTAATACATGTCGCGCCAGTGTTTGACGCGGGGGTTCATCACCTTGCGCCAGATTGGTGGGACCATCGCCGCCATGGTCATGATCGGGTAGCCATAGGGCAATTGAGGGGCTTCGTCCGCGTCGTAGTTTTGCAGCAGCGGAAAGCGGCGGTCGGGTTTGTAGTGGTGGTCGGAATGGCGTTGCAGGTTGATCAACAACCAGTTCGACGCCTTATGCGCCGCGTTCCAGCTATGGTGTGGTTTGACATGCTCGTATTTGCCATTACCCAAATGTTTGCGCGTCAGCGCATAGTGTTCGACGTAGTTGACCAACTCCAACTGCCAGATGGCGACGCCTGCCTGCCACATGAACAACAGCAGCCCGGCCCAACCGCCGACCAGAACCGCCAAGATCAGCATGAAGGCCTGAAGCGCCCAATAGCGCCAAAACGGGTTTTGGGCACCAGTCCACGGCTTGCCTTTGCGCGCCAGCATGGCCTTTTCCGCCTTGAATGCCGACAAAAGAGAGCCTTTCAGCACACGGGGCAAAAAGCGGTGAAAGCCTTCGTTATAGCGCGCGGTGACCGGGTCGCGCGGCGTGCCGACATAGAGGTGATGCACCCGCAGATGTTCGGACCGGAAATGCGAATAGAGCACCATCGACAAAAGCGCATCGCCCAAGAAACGCTCGCCCCGGTCCTTTTGGTGCATCAATTCGTGACTGTAGTTTATCCCCACCGTGCCGGTGATCACGCCCACACCGAAAAACAAAACGATGGTTTCCAGTGCGGACAGATGCGCATCGCCCGGCCCAGTCACATACCAGATCATCCAGAAGAGCAGGGCAAATTGAATGGGCGCCCAGATCAGCGTGATCGCCTTGTACCAGCTGAGCTGGTCCTCGCCGGTGTCAAGATCGGCGTTTTCGGTGTTCAGCCCCAGAAAGGCATCGAGGATGGAAAAGAAATACCATGTCACGACCGGCAGCAGAATAACCGTCCAGCCGCCATAAAGCGCGCCAATTACGGCCACGGGCACAAGTAACAAAGACATCCAGAACGGCACGGCGTTGCGAAACAGTGCAACCTGATGGGCGGGGATCATCGCGGGGATTCCTTACATGGGCAACAAGGTGGGGCGCGTTTCAGGGCGTATTGTTGAGCGTGTCGCGGGCAAGGTCAAACACCTTGCGCATGACAGTTGGTAAATCTGACGGGCGAAACGCCGCAGGATCATGGAATTCTCCGCGTTCGGGCTGTGTGTCGTGGCCAACCCGCGCGACATGAACGGACAGGCGCAGGTGGAAATGGGTGAAGGTGTGGCGGGCCTCAGCGCCCAAGTCTTGCCAATCAGCCGCAAGCGGTGGTGCGGGTGTGGGTCTGTCGCCCCAGTCGCTGCCGGGCCAGCCCAGCATGCCCCCCAGCAAGCCTTTGTCGGGGCGTCGCTCCAGCAGCCATGCGCCATCGGTGCGCCGCGCGACATAGGCGATGCCATACCGCGTGGGTTTTGGTTTTTTCGGGGTTTTGCGGGGCAATTCGGCCTGCGTGCCAGCCTTGCGCGCCGCGCAGCGGGCCATCCACGGGCAAATCCCGCAGGCCGGGGATTTGGGCGTGCAGACCGTCGCGCCCAGATCCATCACCGCCTGCGCGTAATCGCCGGGCCGCTGGATGGGCGTGAGCGCCGCTGCGGCCCTTGTCAATTCGGGTTTGGCGGCGGGTAGCGGGGTGTGAATGTCATGCAGCCGCGCCATCACCCGTTCCACATTGCCGTCCACCACCACTTCGGGGGCGTCAAACGCGATCGCGGCAATGGCCGCGCCGGTATAGGGGCCGATGCCGGGTAGTTTGACCAGCGCGTCCTGCGTGGCCGGAAATTGCCCATTCAGATCATCGGCCACAACCCGCGCGCATTTCAGTAGGTTGCGTGCCCGCGCGTAATACCCCAGCCCGGCCCATTCGCCCATCACCTGCGGATCCGGGGCTGCCGCCAGGGCCTGCACATCGGGCCACAGCGTGGTGAACCGCTCGAAATAGGCTTTGACGGCGGCAACGGTTGTTTGTTGCAGCATCACCTCGGACAGCCAAACACGATATGGATCAGGCTGCACACCGGCCGCCCGCGCCGCCGGGGCCACGCGCCAGGGCAAATCGCGCGCGTGCTGATCATACCACGCAAGCAGGTCTTGTGCTGCGTCACGCATTCTTTATCCCTCTTGTGCCGTTTCGCTCTGGCATGGTGTGCCACATGCCCTAAGATAGGGCGCAAGTCGAGGACGCCACCCATGCCGCAACGCAAAAGCACCACACGCGGGTTCAAACGCACGGCCCAACTTGTGCAGGGCCGCATTCGCCACGCCTCTGAAACGCGTGGCTTTGCGCAAACCCGCCTGCTGACCCACTGGCCGGAAATCGTGGGGGCCGATATCGCCGCCATCGCGCGCCCGGTTAATGTGTCCTATGGTCGGCAGGGCTTTGGCGCGACGCTGACGGTTCTGACCACCGGGGCGCAGGCCCCGATGCTGGAAATGCAAAAGGAACAGCTGCGCGACAAGGTGAATGCCGTTTACGGCTATAACGCGATCTCGCGCATTCGTATCACGCAAACCGCGCCCACCGGCTTTGCCGAAGGGCAGGTGAGCTTTGATCACCGCCCGAAACAGGCCAAACCCGCCGCGCCAGACGCCCAAGTGCAGGCCCGTGCCGCGGACCTGACTGCGCCGGTCGGCGATACCTCGCTCAGATCCGCGCTTGAAGCCCTTGGGCGGAACGTTCTATCCAAGACGAAACGCTAAATCCCGAAAGGTGACCCGAATGACCCGAATGACCGCCATTGCGGCCCTGTGCCTTACCCTTGTCGCCGGAGGGGCCTATTGGCTGGCCTCCACGCCCGCAACACCGAACGACCTGCCTTATGGCGCAGTCAACGCACAAGAAGCGGGTGATGTCGACACATCGTCAATCGTTGAAATGAGGCTTGGCAACGCGGACGCACCGGTGACCGTGATTGAATACGCGTCATTCACCTGCCCGCACTGCGCCACGTTCCACAGCAACCAGTTCAAGCAGTTGAAGGCTGATTACATCGACACGGACAAGATCAATTTCATCTACCGTGACGTGTATTTTGATCGTCTGGGGCTATGGGCGTCGATGGTGGCGCGCTGTGGGGGCGAACAAAAATTCTTTGGCCTCACGTCGCTGATCTATGAGCAGCAGAAAGAGTGGGTTGGTTCGGGCGATCCGGTGCAGGCAGCCAATGCCCTGCGCAAAATTGGCAAGGTCGCGGGCCTTGGCGATGATCAGATCGAGGCCTGCCTGTCAGATCAGGACAAGGCCAAGGCATTGGTCGCTTGGTATCAGAAAAACGCCGAGGAACACGATGTGACCTCGACCCCGATGGTTGTGATCAACGGCCAAAAGCATTCCAACATGTCCTACGATGAATTGAAGGCACTCATCGACAAGGAATTGGGCGAGGGATGACTGCACCGCTATCCGGCCTAAAGGTCGTTGAACTTGCCCGTATTCTGGCCGGCCCTTGGGCCGGTCAGACGCTTGCCGATCTGGGTGCCGAGGTCATCAAGGTCGAAAGCCCCGCCGGTGATGACACGCGCCAATGGGGCCCGCCCTTTATCGAACGCGACGATGACCGCTCAGCCGCTTATTTCCATTCCTGCAACCGGGGCAAATCTTCGGTCACGGTGGATTTTCGCACGGCCGAAGGGCAGGAACAGGTACGCGACATGATCCGCGACGCCGATATCGTGATCGAGAATTTCAAGGTTGGCGGGCTGGCTAAGTACGGGCTGGATTACGCCAGCTTGCGCGACATCAATCCCGGCCTGATCTATTGTTCGATCACCGGGTTTGGGCAGGATGGGCCTTATGCGCATCGCGCCGGGTATGACTACATCATTCAGGGCATGTCGGGGCTGATGTCGATCACCGGCCACCCGGAGGGTCAGCCCACCAAGGTGGGCGTCGCCGTGACGGATGTGTTCACGGGCGTCTACGCCACCACGGCCATTCTGGCGGCGCTGCACCACCGCCACGCGACCGGGCAGGGGCAGCATATCGACATGGCGCTTTTGGATGTCGCCGTATCTGTTACCGCCAATCAGGCGATGAATTATCTGTCTACCGGCACGCCGCCGGGGCGGCTTGGCAATTTCCACCCTAACCTGTCGCCCTATCAGGTGTTCGATTGCTCGGACGGGTATATCATCATCGCCGTGGGCAATGACGGGCAGTTCCGCCGCCTATGCGACTTGCTGGGCTGTTCCGATCTGGCGGATGATCCGGATTACGCCACCAATCCCGCGCGGGTGTCCAACCGCGAAAACCTTGACGAATTGCTAACGGCCCGCACGCGCGGTTTTTCCAAGGCGGAGCTGTTGGCGGCTTGCGAAGCCCATGGCGTGCCCGCTGGCCCGATCAACAATTTGGACGAAGTGTTCGATGATCCGCAGGTTCAGTCCCGTGGTATGCGCGTTGACCCTGACGGCGTTCCCGGCGTCCGCTCACCCTTTCGGTTTTCGCACTCCGATCTGTCACTTGACCGCCCGTCGCCCAAACTGGGGCAGGACGACTAGCCCAGCATCAGGCCCAAATCGGCCAACGCCTGATCCAGCGGTGCCCAGTCGTCAATGTCCAGCCGCACGGGCAGGGTCAGAACCTTTTGCCGAAACTCGGGTGGCAGGCGCACCGCATCCTTTTCGGTGCTCACCAGTTGCGCATTCAGCAGCTTGGCCTCGTTTTCCAAACGAGCCATCAGCGCCGAGGTCAGGGGTTGGTGATCTTCCAAGGCTTCGGCCCTCGCTAAATCAGCCCCAAGCCCTCGTAATGTGGCGAAAAACTTGGCGGGATGCCCTATGCCTGCAAAGGCCAGAAAGCGCGTGTCGCTCCAATCCATTCCGGTTTGCAGCGGGGCCAGATGCCCCTTTAGCCGCGGTAGCGCGATGCGTTGGCCCCATGTCTGACCAAAGCTGTCTTGTGCGCCCTTCGGCCCGATCGACAAGATCAGATTGGCTCGTTTCAATCCGACGGTCACAGGCTCGCGTAGGGGACCGGCTGGAATGCAGCGCCCATTACCAAACCCCTGCGCGGCATCCACCACAACCACCGAAATATCCTTTTTGATCGAAGGGTTTTGATGGCCGTCATCCATCACGATGATATCTGGCTTGGCCTTTTCTGCCGCCTTCGCCGCCGCCGCCCGATCCTTGGCGACCCACACGCGGGTAAAGGCTGAAATCAGCAATGGCTCATCTCCAACCTCTTGTGCCGTATGGGTTTTCTCATCCACCTCGACAGGTCCTTCCAATGATCCGCCATGCCCGCGCGAAATGACATGCACGGTTTTCCCCATGTTTTGCAAATGCTGAACCAATGCGATGACAGTTGGCGTCTTGCCGGTGCCGCCCGCATTGATGTTTCCCACACAAATGACAGGGATATCAGGGGCATATGCGGGGGGCTGTGCCACCCGTCGGGCCGTGGCCATGGCATACAGCGCGCCCAACGGTGCCAGCACCCGCGCCATGACGGTCGGCTGGTCAGGGGGCGTGAACCAGAAAAGCGGTGCGCGCATTACTTTGCCCCCATCACGTCAAGCGTATCCTGCACAAGATCCAAGATCTTATCAGTGACCCCAGCACTTTGCGAGGCCACGTCCCACGCTGCATGCGCCATGGTTGCCGATTGGTCGGGCGGTATCAGGCGCTGCACGGCTGTGGCCAAAGTCTCCCGGTCTCGCACAATGCGCGCGGCCCCGGCCTCGGCGAACCGGGAATAGCTGGACATATAGCGCCGCACGTTCGGGCCATACAAGATAGCCGAGCCATGCGCGGCAGGCTCGTTTGGGTCACGCCCCCAATGCCCGGCCAACAAAGAGCTGCCCATGAAGGTGATCGGTGCAACCCGATACCAGAGCCCCATCTCGCCGCGTGTATCGGCCAACAAGACCTGCGTTGTCTCTTCGGGCAACTCGCCTTCTGACCATGTGATGCTGCGCCATCCCTCGTCGTCCAACCGGGCCTTGAATTCGGTGCCGGTCGTCGGATCGTCAGGGACCAAAAGTAACAGTGCGCGGTGCGCAAGGCGGCTGGTGTCCCGATGCGCCTGCAAAACGGTGGTCAACTCTTGCGGCTGCACCATTGCGGCAAGCCAAACAGGGCGCCCGCGCAAAAGGTTGCTCAATTCCTCGCGGTCGCTTTCGTTATAGGGCAGGGTCAAAGCCCCTTCTTGGAAGGGGCCGGTGACCGCAATGTCCCCATCATTGACCCCTAGCCGCCTGAGGAACCGTGCCGTGTTTGCGTTACGTGCGAATATCATTGCAAACCGGTCCAACAAGGCGCGCGGAAGGTCGGGGAACCACCGCCAGCTGGGTTTCTCCAATAGCCGTTCTTCGGCGTCAATCAAATACAGGGGCACATCCTGTTCACTTGCGCATGTGATAAAGGCGGGCTGCAAGTCACCGCCGGTCCAAAGGCAAATGTCCGGGGCCCAGTGCTGCAAGAACGCCTTGGCATCGGAAACAGAATCGTCCGGTAAACGTGTCCGGATAATGCTTTTCCCCTTGGTCTGCTCCAAGACCTCATCCCGGCCTGTTGTCATCAGCATATGCAGTCCGGGGCGCTGTGCGGCAAGGCGTTCAGCCATTTGGCACAGGGCGTCGGCATGGGCCGGTTCTACGGCATGGGCCCAAATCAACTCTCCGGCTGGGCGGGGCCTTTGAGGGGCGACCGCTTGATCGGTGTCAGAGCCATGGCGCGACATGGCCAGATAGGCTGCAAGGCTCAATGAACGGCGCATGGCACCCTAGGTCAATGTGGTGGGCGCAGCGGGGCCAAGACCAAAACACAGACGGTGTGCCATCCGATTTCCCCAAGTGCAATTGCAGACTGTGCGCAGCCTAGTGGATCGGGGCGTAGGGTCAAGCGCACGCTGGTGAATGGCACGGTCTTGACGGAGTGTGGGAAACAGTCCACCAGACATCTGACCAAATCCGGAACCTCAAGATGGCCAAACCCTTTCTGATCTTGCAACTGCGCCCCGAGACCGAGGCCGCAGATGATGAATTTGCTGCGATTGTGCGCAAGGGCGGCTTGGATCAGGCTAACACACGCCGCATTCGTCTGGATCAACAGAACCTGCCCGGTGATCTGTCGCTAGATGATCTGTCGGGTGTGATTGTGGGGGGCGGGCCTGGATGTGTCAGCGATGCCCCAGCTGACAAATCCAAGGTCGAGGCGCGGATCGAAGCGCAGGTCTTGTCCCTGATGCCCGCCATCACGCAACGCGATTTCCCGTTTCTTGGGTGTTGCTACGGTATTGGGATATTGGGAAAGCATTTGAACGGCGAGGTCAGCAAAGACCACTATTCCGAGCCGGTCGGAACCGCCGATTGCGCCCTGACGGAGGCAGGCCACGCTGATCCGCTGCTAAACGGGTTGCCGGACAGGTTTGAGGCGTTCGTTGGTCACAAAGAGGCGTTGCAGGATATTCCCACAGGCTGCACACATCTGGTCAG
>Ga0102926_1002153_pt1 | contig 11490 bp, 8 predicted proteins | sample SalPonR1_A_D2_MG_FD_78173 | JGI IMG/M metagenome (GOLD analysis project Ga0102926, IMG submission 78173) | Salt pond soil microbial communities from South San Francisco under conditions of wetland restoration - Salt Pond MetaG R1_A_D2_MG | ecosystem: Environmental > Aquatic > Marine > Intertidal...
GCGATGCGCGCCGCTGATCACAAGGCAGAGGTGGTGGCGCAATACGGCGCGGAGTTCGCCGCACCGGTGCGCGGCGGGTTTGACCGGTTCATGGATGGGTTGAACCGGGTGCCGCGCCCGGCGATGGCGCTTGGCACGCTTGGGCTTTTTATCGCGGCGATGGTGGAACCTGTGTGGTTCGCCGAGCGGATGCAGGGGATCGCGCTTGTGCCGGAACCCTTGTGGTGGCTTCTGGGGGCGATTGTCAGCTTCTATTTCGGGGCGCGTCATCAAGTGAAAGGGCAAGAATTTCAACGCTCTATCGCCGCGACGATGGCGCGGGCGCCGGTGGTTGTGGAAAACCTGAAGGCATTGCGCGCCTTGCGAGCGGATAGCCCCGGCGCTGCGGATGCGGGGCGCGATGCGGCGCTGTCTTTGGCGGTCATCAAGCCCGAGCCCAACCCGGCCTTGGAGGATTGGCGGCAGTCGCGCGGCTGACCCCGCGACAAATTGATCACCGGGCAGGGCCGAATGCGCTTTGCGCGGGATGCAGTAAAAGTTATATTCAAAACCATGATTACAGAAATTGGTCACTTCGCCCTTATCCTCGCATTCCTTGTCGCCATCGTTCAGGCGGTCGTGCCGCTTGTCGGTGCGCAGAAACGATGGCCCGGCTGGATGGCCATGGCAGACCCCGCTGCAACCGCGCAGTTTTTACTGACTGCGCTGAGTTTCGCCGCGCTGACCTATGCCTTCGTGGTCTCGGATTTCTCGCTGCGTCTGGTGACGTTGAACAGCCATTCGGACAAGCCGTTGCTCTACAAGATCACGGGTGTTTGGGGGAATCACGAGGGGTCCATGCTTCTTTGGGTCCTGATCGTAACGCTTTTCGGCGGCTCGGTGGCGTGGTTCGGATCGAACTTGCCGCCGGGGTTGAAGGCGCGGGTGTTGAGCGTGCAGGCGATGATCGGGGTGGCGTTTTTCGCCTTTATCCTGTTCACCTCGAACCCGTTTTTGCGCATGGCGGTGCCGCCCTTTGACGGGCAGGATTTGAACCCGCTGTTGCAAGATCCCGGTTTGGCGTTTCATCCGCCGTTCCTGTACCTTGGGTATGTCGGGCTTTCGATGACGTTTTCGTTCGCCATCGCGGCCCTGATCGAAGGGCGCGTTGATGCGGCCTGGGGTCGTTGGGTGCGGCCCTATACGCTGGCGGCGTGGATGTTCCTGACGGTGGGCATCGGCCTTGGCAGTTGGTGGGCATATTACGAGCTTGGCTGGGGCGGGTTCTGGTTCTGGGACCCGGTGGAGAACGCAAGCTTCATGCCTTGGCTGATTGCTGTGGCACTGCTGCATTCCGCGGTTGTGGTTGAAAAACGAGAGAGCCTTAAGAGTTGGACCATCTTGCTGGCTATTATTGCCTTTGGCTTTTCGATGGTGGGCGCGTTTATCACGCGGTCGGGCATCATCACCTCGGTTCATGCCTTTGCGACGGACCCGGAGCGAGGCATGTTCCTGCTGTTGATCCTCGCGGTCTTTATGCTGGGCGGGCTGACGATGTTTGCCGCGCGGGCCAACGCGATGCAGGCCAAGGGCGTTTTTGCCCCGGTGAGCCGCGAAGGCGCGTTGTTGATGAACAATATCCTTTTGGGCGTGTCGGCCTTCGTGGTCTTTGTTGGAACGCTTTGGCCGCTTTTCAGCGAGATGATGTTTGACCGCAAACTCAGCGTAGGCGCGCCGTTCTTCAACATGGCCTTTACGCCCTTCATGGTGGCGCTTGGCCTGATCCTTCCGGTGGGGGCGATGCTGCCTTGGAAGCGGGCCAACTTGGCCCGTGCGATCAAGCCCTTGCGCGGGGCGTTTGTGCTATCGCTGGCCATCGGGGTGTTGGCCTATGCCATGCAGACCGGGCGCAGCGGGCTGGGGCCTGTGGGCCTGTTTCTTGGCGCGTGGCTGATCTCGGGCGCGATGGTGGATTTGTGGAGCCGCACCGGACGGGGAGAAAACCGGTTTGGCCGCTTGCGCCGCCTGCCGCGGGCCGATTGGGGCAAATCCACGGCCCATGCGGGCCTTGGCGTGACCATGGCCGGGGTGGCCGCGATGATGGCCTGGGAAGTCGAGGACATTCGCGTGGTGCAGGTGGGCGAAACCTTTGACGTGGCGGGCTTTACCCTGACGCTGGAAGATGTGCGCAAGATCGACGGCCCGAATTACGACTCGACCCAAGGGGTTGTGGGGTTGGCGAAAGATGGGCGCGAGATTTCCACCATGTATCCGGAAAAACGCTTTTACCCGGTGGCCAAGATGCCAACGACCGAAGCCGCGCTTGATATCGGGTTCTGGCGTGATGTCTACGTTGTGGTCGGTGATCCGCAATCCAACGGCGGATGGGCGGTGCGGACGTATTACAAGCCGCTGGCCAACTGGATTTGGGGCGGTACCATCCTGATGGCGCTTGGTGGGTTGCTATCGCTGAGTGATCGGCGGTATCGCGTGGCCGCCGGGGCGCGGCGGGCCGCGCCCACGGAAGGGGTGCCTGCGGAATGATGCGCTTTGCCCTGAGCTTGATCGCTTGCCTGATGTTGGCGCTGCCGGTGGCCGCGGTGCAGCCTGACGAGATCTTGGACGATCCCAAGCTGGAGGAGCGGGCGCGGGAAATTTCCGGCGGTTTGCGGTGCTTGGTGTGCCGAAACGAAAGCATTGACGATTCCAACGCGGACCTTGCGCGCGATATGAGGTTATTGGTGCGGGAACGCTTGGTGGCCGGAGATAGCAACGAGGAAGTTGTCCAATATATCGTTGACCGCTACGGCGAATACGTGTTGCTGACCCCGAAAGCCACGGGATCGAACCTTGTGCTGTGGTTGGCGGGGCCTTTGATGTTGTTGCTGGGCGGTGTCATCGGCGCGCTTTACCTGCGCGGTCGTGGGCAGGCTTCGGATGTGGCAGAGAAAGATGTGCTTTCGCAGGATGAGGCCGAGCGGTTGCGGAAAATCATGGACGAGTGACGCGCCGTTTCCCTTTGCAGCGGGCGTGATATGCGGTTTGAATGCCCGCAAAGCCAAGGCAAGGGATCAGACCAGTGAAAGACTATCAGACCATCACGTTGGAGATTGACGAGGGCGCGGCGATTGTAACGCTGAATCGCCCCGACAAGATGAATGCGCTCAACACACAGATGCGGGCCGAGATAACCGATGCGGTCAAAACCGTATCCTTGGAGCAGTTGGCGCGGGTGATCGTGTTGACCGGCAATGGCAAGAGTTTTTGTTCGGGCCAAGACCTGAGCGATGGGGGCAATGCCGCGAACCTCGATCTGGAACGGGTGCTGCGCGATGAATACGTGCCGATGCTGCGGGCGATTTTCGACTGTCCCGTGCCGACCATCTGCGCGGTGAACGGTCCGGCGGCGGGGGCGGGCGCGAACCTTGCGTTGGCCGCCGATGTGGTGATCGCCACGGAAAGCGCCTATTTCCTGCAGGCCTTCACGCGGATCGGTTTGATCCCCGATGCCGGGGGCACCTATTGGTTGCCGCGCCAGATGGGTGCGGCCAAGGCCATGGGGGCGGCGCTTTTTGCCGAGCCGATCAGCGCGCGGCAGGCCGATGACTGGGGTATGATCTGGGAAGCGGTTGAGGACGATGCCTTTGACGGCCATTGGCGCGCCCGGGCTGCCAAGCTGGCGCAGGGGCCGACGGTGGCCTATCGCGGGTTGAAAGAGGCCGTGCGCGGCGCGTGGGATCATACGCTGGATAGCCAGTTGGAATTGGAAGCCAAGCTGCAAGGGGCCTGCGGGACGACCCGCGATTTCAAGGAGGGTGTGATTGCCTTCCTCGAAAAACGCCCCCCGAAATACGAGGGGCGTTGAGGGCATTGAAAAGCGCGGGCCGGGTGGCCCGCGTTTTTGTTTCAGGGCGCGACCGGGGCCTCGGGCGTGACGGGTGCCTCGGGCACGACAGGCGTTTCGGGCGCTGCGGATTGCACGGTGATCGCGCTGCTGGTGAAGCTGGTGCCGACGCCTTGGACCACCATGAAGGGATTGCCATCAAGGGTGACGGTGGCATCGCCTTCGGTCTCGGAGGCGCCGTCGGAGTAGGTGACGGCGATGGTCGGTGTCGCACCGGCAGCGGTATTTACCACGAGCACATCGCTGTCGACCTCGAAATCGGTGATGACGGAACCGGAGGTGGCCGACGAGGTGGTCAGGGTATCGGCCCCGAACCCGCCGCCCACGGTGTCATTGTCGCCAAAGGTAATTTGGTCGTCACCGAGGCCGCCGAAAAGCTCATCACCGATGGAATCGGCATCGGGGCCTTCGGGGCGTGCGAAGCTGGAGCCGATGATCATGTCGTCGCCCGCATCGCCCAGCAGGGTATCGGCACCTTGCGCGTCGGTGAGGCTATCGCCCTCTGCGCCGCCGCGCAGGAGATCATCGCCCATGCCGCCAGTGAGGGTGTCGGCCCCGTCTTGGCCAAAGGCACGGTCGTTTCCTTCGCCGGCCTCGATCAGGTCACCGCCCGCGTTGCCGCGGACGATGTCATCGCCCGCCAGCAGGCTGATGGTATCGTCGCCGCCTTGGCCGGTGACCACGTCATCGTTGAGCGAGCCGCGCAGATCGTCGGCGTTTTCGGTGCCGGTGATCGCGAGGCCGGCGGTGATGTCGTCCTCGTAGGCCAGAACGGCGATATCTTCGGCGCTGAGGGTTTCGGCGGCGCCGGTGACCGTGGCCAGCAGTTGATCGCCAGCCGAGACCAGGGCGTTGCCCTCGCCATCGTCGGTGACGGTGAGTTCGGGGGCCTCTTCGGTGTTGAACCCGAAGGCGATTTGATCGCTCTCGGGGTCGTAATCGGCGATTTCGGCGGCGCGGCCAGCCTGAATCCAATCTCCCATGAGGAAGAAATCATTGCCATCGCCGCCGCTGGCGGTGTCCTCGCTGCCGACAAGCAGCACATCGTCGCCGAAGCCGCCGTTCATTTCGTCGCCCGCCTCGCCATCGGCGCCTGTGCCGCTGAGGGCCAAAGAGGTCAGGATGGCCTGTTCGGGGTCAGTTATACCGCTTTCGGCGAGGCCGGCGATGAAGTCGTCGACGGAGCCGTCTTCGAGATCGGTTTGCGTGCCGATCAGCACGTCGTCGCCGGAGGAGCCGTTCATCGTGTCTTGACCTTCGCCACCCACCAGAAGGTCGCCGTTGCTGCCGCCCCAGATGTCGTCGTCGCCGTCGCCGCCCAAGGCGATATCGCCGCCGCTGCCGCCGTAAACGCCGTCATCTCCGGCGCCACCGGCGAGGATGTCCGCGCCATCATCGCCCGAAACGTGATCGTCGCCGGCGCCGCCGCTGACCTGATCGCCACCGCCCAAGCCGATCAGGCGGTCATCGCCCGCGCCACCGTCGATCGTGTCATCCTCGGCTGCGCCTTGAAGAAGGTCGCTGCCGTCGGTGCCGTCGAGGGTGTCGCCCTCGTCGTTTTCACCTGGGGTTCCGGGCGTCGTGCCGCCGTTGTCGTCATCGTCATCCAATCCGAAAACGAGACCACCGACCGCGCCAATGCCGAGTAATGCGAGAAGAAGATAGCCGAACATAATTTGCCCCCCAAAAAATGCTACGGGGAGTAGTTTACGTCAGGTCCGCGCGAACACGATCCACAAAATGCACGCGATGGTGAATTTGCGGCACAACTTTCGGGTTTTGACGACAGTATTCGGCCGTTGGGAGCGTGTGTCGCGGGATTGGAAACAAAGCCGGAGGGGAAAAGCGCAGCATGGGCATGGTGCGCCTTGAGTGATTCTGTCTTGAGGGATCCTGGGAAGTGCTCTTCAGGCGGCGTAGCGGCCCACCACGACGTTCTGCAGCGAGAAATCCGGTGCGGCGTTGCGTAGGACCGCCACAGGCTCGCCATCGGCGCGCAGAGTGGTCATTCCCGTGTCCTCATCGCGTTGGATGGTTAAGTCCGGTGTTGGGCCGTCGCCGTCGTAGACGAAGGACAGAAGGTCTTCGGCGGTGTCGAAATCGGTGATTTCGACCGGGGCCTCGCCGCTGATCCAATCACCCAAGGCGAATTCATCGGCCCCCTCGCCGCCGGTGAGGGTGTCATCATCCGCCGCAACCACGGTATCGTCGCCCGCGCCCAATTCCACCATGTCGCCGGTGTCGGGGGCCTTGGTCATGTCGTACCGGAAAACCACGTCGGAAATTCGTTGAATGCCCTGAAGCGAATCGCGCAGCGCGGTTTCGTCCACGAGGTTCGCAGATTCGATGAAATCGTCGCCCGCCCCGCCATCCAGATGATCGGCGCCGGTTCCGCCGATCAGGACATCCGACCCGTCACCACCCGAGATTTGATCGACGTCGTCCAACCCTATCAGCCAATCATTGCCTTGCCCCCCCAAGAGCGTGTCGTCGCCGGCTTGTCCGACAAGAAGGTCGTTTCCGCCACCTCCGTCAAACATGTCGCTGCCTTGAGAACCGTCAAAGCCATCGGCCCCATCCCCACCTTCGGTCTCAGGGTCATCAGGAGCGGCAAGGCCCGTGGCCCCGGCAAGGGTTGCGCCGACCAATAGGAAGAGAGCGAGAAAAGCCATGGATGCGTCCTTCATCGGGTTGCGGGGTAGGGAGAGCCCGTTGCGCCGATGGTCACGCACTTGCCGTAAAGACCGGGTAAAGTGGGAAGGTGTGAGCCCGGTGAGTTTGAGTAAAATTGACCCTAAAGCGTTCCGCCTTTAACCTGAGACATCAGCTAAAGGCGGAACGCGTGCAACAATTAAGCAGAGCACTGCATTGCGCGAAAATCTGTGACTCAGGTTTTTCGCGAAACGCTTTAGTTTCTGCAATCGAAAAAAGCCGACCCGCAGGTGACGGATCGGCCTTCAATCTTACATTATCAGTGGTTTAGCGGTTCTCGATATCCACGTAATCCCGCAGCGTTTCGCCGTGATACAGCTGACGCGGGCGACCAATTTTCAACTGTGGATCGCTGATCATTTCCTTCCACTGCGAAATCCAGCCCACGGTGCGCGACAGCGCGAAAATGGGGGTGAACATCGAGGTGGGGAAACCCATCGCCTCAAGGATGATGCCCGAGTAGAAATCGACATTCGGGAAGAGTTTCTTGTCGGTGAAATAGGGGTCGGCCAGTGCGGCCTTTTCCAGTTCCTTGGCGACCTGAAGTGTCGGGTTGTCTTCGACGCCCAGAAGATCGAGCACTTCGTCGGCGGATTGCTTCATCACCTTGGCGCGCGGATCGAAGTTCTTGTAAACCCGGTGACCAAAGCCCATCAGGCGGAAGGGATCATCCTTGTCCTTGGCCCGCGCGATATATTCGGGGATGCGATCGGGTGTGCCGATTTCCTGCAGCATCTCAAGACAGGCCTGGTTCGCGCCGCCGTGGGCTGGTCCCCAAAGGCAGGCGATACCCGCCGCGATACAGGCGAAGGGGTTGGCGCCCGAGGACGAGGCCAAGCGCACCGTGGAGGTGGACGCGTTCTGCTCGTGATCGGCGTGCAGGGTGAAGATACGGTCCATCGCGCGGCTGAGGATCGGGTTCACCTCGTAATCGGCGGCGGGCACGGCAAAGCACATGCGCAGGAAGTTCGAGGCATAGTCGAGATCGTTGCGCGGATACACGAACGGCTGACCAATCGAATATTTATAGGCCATGGCCGCGATCGTCGGCAACTTGGCGATCATGCGGATCGAGGCGACCTCGCGCTGCCACGGATCGGCGATATCGGTACTGTCGTGATAAAAGGCCGACAGGGCCCCGACCACGCCCACCATGATGGCCATCGGGTGCGCATCACGACGGTAGCCACGGAACAGATACATCATCTGTTCGTGGATCATGGTGTGATTGGTCACGCGGGATTCGAAATCTTCCAGCTGTGCGGGCGAGGGCAGTTCACCGTACAGCAGCAGGTAGCAGACTTCGAGATAATGCGATTTCTCGGCCAGTTGGTCGATCGGGTAACCGCGGTGCAGAAGTTCGCCCTTGCCACCGTCGATAAAGGTGATCGTGCTGTCGCAGCTTGCTGTCGAGGTAAAGCCCGGATCATACGTAAAGACACCCGCCTGCGCATATAGCTTGCGGATGTCGATCACGTCGGGGCCTGCTGTCGGCGAGTGAATGGGCAGCTCGTAGTCCTTGCCGTCAATCGTCAGCTTGGCGGTTTTGGTGCTATCGGCCATTGGGATCCTCCCTCAATCAAGCCCACGCTGTGGCGCGTCGGGGGCTGGTTAATCTAACAGCCTTTCGAGAAGGTTAACCACTCTCGCAGGCGGCATCGGTGAGCCGGGCAATCGTTTCCTCTTGCCCGAGCACGAGCATCATGTCGAACACACTCGGTGTCGCGCTGCGGCCTGCCAGTGCGGCCCGCAGGGGGCCGGCCAGCTTGCCGAATTTCATCTCATGGGCTTCCGCGAATTCCATTGCGCAGGCTTCGAGATCGTCGCGCGTCCAACTAGCATTTTGCAGCTGCGGCGTCAATTCTCTCAGTATACTACGGGATACATTATCGAGGTTCCTGGCGGCTTTCTCGTCGGGCTGAATGGGTCGATTGGACAATATAAACTCTGCTTTATCAAGGAGTTCCGGAAAGCTCTTCGCACGTTCTTTCAAGCAATACATACCCTTCTCCATCAGGGCTTTTTTTCCCTCGGACAGAGGGGTTTGGCCGGTACTCTTCAGAAATTCCTGCAATTCATGCAGCAATGCAGCATCGTCGCTCGCGGCGATGTGCTGACCACAGAGGTTGTCGAGCTTCTTGAAGTCGAAACGCGCGGGCGATTTGCCGATTCCGCCAAGGTCGAACCAGTCTTGCGCCTGAGCGTCGGTGAAAAACTCGTCGTCGCCGTGACTCCAACCGAGGCGTGCGAGGTAATTGCGCATGCCGGCCGCCGGGTAGCCCATCTTCTGGTATTCATCGACGCCAAGCGCGCCGTGGCGTTTGCTGAGCTTCTTGCCGTCAGGGCCGTGGATGAGCGGGATATGCGCATAAGTCGGCAGTGGCCAGCCCATGGCCTGATAGACCAGCATTTGGCGGGCGGCGTTGTTGAGGTGGTCATCACCCCGGATCACGTGGGTGACGCCCATGTCGTGATCGTCCACTGCCACGGCGAGCATGTAAACCGGGGTGCCATCGCTGCGCAGCAGGACCATATCGTCGAGTTGATCGTTGCGGATGGTGACATCGCCTTGCACCTCGTCGCGGATCACCGTCTGGCCGTCGCGCGGGGCCTTGAGGCGGACCACGTAGGGCGCGTTGGGGTGCGTGGCCGGGTCAGCCTCGCGCCACGGGCTTTGAAAAAGGGTCGAACGACCCTCGGCGCGTGCCGCGTCGCGGAAGGTTTGAATTTCTTCCTGCGTTGAGAAGCATTTGTACGCGGTGCCTTGGTCCAGCATTTCGAGGGCCACGTCGCGGTGACGGTTGGCGCGCTCGAATTGGCTTATCACTTCGCCGTCGTGGTCCAGACCAAGCCATGCCATGCCATCAAGGATCGCCTGCGTGGCCTCGGGGGTAGAGCGTGCGCGGTCGGTATCCTCGATGCGCAGCAGGAACTGTCCGCCGCGCCCGCGGGCATAAAGCCAGTTGAAAAGTGCCGTGCGCGCCCCGCCGATATGCAGAAAACCGGTGGGCGAGGGGGCGAAACGGGTGACGACGGGGTTGGCCATGGGCGGGATTAACCTTTCGGTAAGCATGTGGGGCGTAGCGTTTGCGCCTGTCTAATGCTGCACCGGAAGGGAGACAAGACTTGGCCCGCAGCCTTGCCCCGTGGCCCGCCCTTGTTGACGCGTGGTTGACGCAACGCGGACACCTTTTTGCCTGGGCTCCGTTGTGCCTTGGGCTGGGCGTGGGGATTTACTTTTCCCTCGGGTGGGAGCCGGGGTTGGCCCACTACGCTACGCTCCTTGGCTTGATCCTGATCGGGTTGGTCTTGACCCGATGGCTGGGCCTTTGGGCGCCTTTCGTCTGGGCCGTGGTGCTTGTGGCGCTTGGCCTTTGCCTTGCGGGCGCGCGCGCCCATCAAATGGCCGAACCTGTCATCGGCTGGCGGTATTACGGGCCGATCGAGGGGCGGATCGTGGATATGGATCGCTCGGCCTCGGATGCGTTGCGCCTGACCCTTGATCAAGTGGTTCTGGACGATGTCAGGCCGAGCCGTACGCCGGCGCGGGTCCGGGTCTCATTGCATGGTCAGCAAGGGTTCATCACGCCGGAGCCGGGGATGGTGGTGATCCTGACAGGGCATTTGTCACCCCCCGGAGGACCGGTGGAGCCCGGCGGGTTCGATTTTCAACGGCATGCCTGGTTTCAGGGTCTGGGGGCGGTTGGATACACCCGTACGCCGGTGCTCACGCTGGAGCCTCCGGGGGAGGGGCTGTGGATGTTCAAGGCGCGTATGGGGTTATCAGACCGCGTGCAGGCAGGTTTGCCGGGTGAGGCCGGTGCCTTCGCCGCCGCGATCATGTCTGGCGACCGCTCTGGCATGGGGCAGGAGACGCTGCGCGCGTTGAGATTGTCAAACCTTGCACATCTTTTGGCGATCTCGGGTCTTCATATGGGGTTGTTGGCCGGGTTCGTCTTCGCGGCGTTTCGCGTGGGGTTTTCACTGATTCCGGCCGTGGGCCTTCGGGTGCCGGCGAAGAAGATATCGGCACTTGGGGCCTTGGCGGTGGCGGCGGTCTATCTGGGCCTGTCGGGCGGCAACGTGGCGACCGAGCGGGCCTTTGTCATGGCCGCGGTGGCCTTGGTCGCGGTCATGGCGGACCGGCGGGTCTTGTCGTTGCGTGCCGTTGCCGTGGCTGCGGTGATCGTGTTGGTCTTGCGGCCAGAGGCCGTTTTGGGCCCGGGGGTGTAGATGTCATTTGCAGCGACAACCGCCTTGGTTGCAGTCTTCGGGTGTCTGCGTGACGCCAGGGTGCCGCTCGGCCCGAAGTGGTTGCGGCCTGTGGTTGCGGTCGTGGTGTCCTCGGCGGTGGCGGGGGCGGCGACCGCGCCGGTGGCGGCGGCGCATTTCAACCAGTTCGCGCATTACGGGCTGGTGGCCAACTTGTTGAGCGTGCCTTTGATGGGTGTTTTGGTGATGCCCGCTGCCGTGCTGGCGGTGTGCCTCATGCCCCTTGGGTTGGAGGCACTGGCGCTTTGGATCATGGGGCTGGGGCTGGATTGGATCCTGAGCGTGGCGCATTGGGTGTCGAACCTTGAGGGCGCACGCGGCACGGTGGTGAGCCCGACGCCCGAGGTTTTGCCGCTTTTGGCAGTCGGCAGCTTGATCGTCGTGCTGTGGCAGGGCCGTGCGCGTTGGATCGGGCTTGTACCTGCGGCCCTGAGTATGGTGCTTTGGATGAACACGGAACGGCCGGATGTCCTCATTGCGGATAACGGCAGCCTGATCGGGGTGATGACCGAGAAGGGCCGGGCGCTCAACCGGCCGCGTGGGTCAGGCTTTGTCGCGATGAACTGGCTGGAAAACGACGGGGTCGCTTTGGAGCAAGAGGCCGCGGCCGCGCTTTGGCGTGA
>Ga0102926_1002161_pt1 | contig 11466 bp, 7 predicted proteins | sample SalPonR1_A_D2_MG_FD_78173 | JGI IMG/M metagenome (GOLD analysis project Ga0102926, IMG submission 78173) | Salt pond soil microbial communities from South San Francisco under conditions of wetland restoration - Salt Pond MetaG R1_A_D2_MG | ecosystem: Environmental > Aquatic > Marine > Intertidal...
CGGGAAGTTATATGATAAGAGTCTTGAACTCAAATCGGAAAAGGATTTGGCTGAAAGGGACATAGCCAAATGGACCGAAGCATATGGCGACATGGACGGACTGTTTGACAGGACCATGCATGTGAAAATGGAAGAAAAGGATGCAGGGAAAAAAATGAAAAAAATCGCCCCCTTGCCTGAGGGCTGCGCATCCGCCGAAGAGTTTTTGCGTGAATTGGCGGATGCAAGAAAATTATACGAAGACCGGGCGGCTTCAATTTTGGAACTCAAGAACAAATACTACGAATTGGAAAATGAAAAGCCCGAATTGACATATGAGGAATTGTCGAGCCTTTTTAATGACGAAAAAAGAAAATTTGAAAAAAGCCTTTTCAAGGCAAAAAAAATGATTGCCATCAAAAGCGCATTCGACACTACCAAAAGCGGAATGGACAAGGATTCTTTCAAGCCTGTGGTGGACGCGTTTTCGAGACATCTTTCCCTATTGACAGGCGATGCCTACAGGATATCCGGCATAGAGGACAATTTTGACTTCGCAATAAAGAGTGAGTCTGAAACCCCAATGCCGGTCGAACTGCTTTCGTCGGGAACCTATGACTCCGTTGCGCTTGCCCTCAGGTTTGCCATATTGGACAACATACTGAAAGGGGAAAAGGGCTTTCTTGTCCTTGACGACTGCCTTGTCGATATGGACCCGAAAAGGAAGGAAAGGGCGGTAGAGCTTATAAAAGCTTTTTCTAAAGAGCACCAGGTTATTTTCACGACCTGCAACCCCGACACTGCAGAAGAGCTTGGGGGAAACATCATAAAGATGTAGAGCAAAACAAACGAAAGCGAGCATCCCTGAATGAAAAGGATGCTCGCTTTTTATTTGCTATTGATGGATGCGAAGCGCAAATGCCGCACCCTATTTTCTTTTGAGTTCAAAACGGTCCGCATTCATTATCTTGTTCCATGCCTTTACGAAGTCGTGCGTGAATTTTTCGATGGCGCCGTCTTCGGCATAAACCTCGGACAGGGCCCTGAGTTGTGAATTTGACCCGAATGCCAGGTCTACTCGGGTTGCCATCCATTTGCGTTCTCCGCTCTTGCGGTCCAATCCCTCGAATATGTCTTCGCTTTGCTCTGACTTCTTCCATTCTATTCCCATGTCGAGAACATTGACAAAGAAGTCGTTTGTAAGCACTCCAGGCCTTTCGGTGAAAACGCCGAAGGGGGAATGTCCCCAGTTGCATCCCAGCGCCCTCAAGCCTCCGATGAGTACAGTCATTTCAGGCGCCGTAAGGGTCAGAAGCTGGGCCTTGTCAAGCAAAAGGTCTTCGGGGCTTACAGAGTATTTTTGCCTCTGGTAGTTTCTGAAGCCGTCTGCGCAGGGCTCGAGCAAGGAAAAGGAATCGGCGTCGGTGTCTTCCTGAGAGGCGTCGTTTCTACCAGGGGTAAATGGTATGTTTATATCCTGGCCGGCTTCTTTCACCGCCTTTTCTATGGCGGCGCAGCCACCCAGAACTATGAGGTCGGCAAGCGAAACTTTTTTGCCGCCGCCTTGCGAGTCGTTGAATTCCTTCTGTACGGCTTCAATGGCGGCAAGTATAGTGGATAGTTCTTCCGGCATGTTGACTTCCCAGTCCTTCTGGGGAGCCAGCCTTATTCTCGCTCCGTTTGCTCCTCCGCGGAAGTCCGACCCTCTGAAGGTCGAAGCCGAGGCCCATGCGGTCTGAACAAGCTGGGAAACAGAAAGTCCGGACCCGACAAGCTTTGTCTTGAGGCTTTCTATGTCGCCATGGTCGATTGGCTCGTGGTCTGCTTCCGGAATTGGATCCTGCCAGATGAGCTTTTCATCCGGCACTTCGGGTCCCAGGTAACGCGATAAGGGTCCCATGTCCCTGTGTGTAAGCTTGAACCATGCCCTTGCAAAGGCGTCTGCGAACTCTTCGGGATGCTCGTGGTAGTGTTTGGCTATGGATTTGTACACGGGGTCCATCCTGAGCGAAATGTCTGCAGTGGTCATTATGGGAGGCTGCTTGCCTGTTCCATGCGCAGAAGGAATGTTGTGGGCTGAAGGGTCGGAAGGCACCCACTGCCATGCTCCTGCGGGACTTTTTTCGAGATTCCAGTCGTATCCGAACAAGGTGTCGAAGTAGCCCATGTCCCACTTTGTGGGAGTAGGATTCCAGGGACCTTCTATTCCGCTTGTTATTGTTTCGTCTCCCTTGCCTGAGCCGTAGCTGTTTTTCCAGCCGAGACCCATGTTCGCAAGGTCGGCTCCTTCGGGCTCCGGACCGACATGCTCGGGGCTTGCCGCACCGTGGCATTTTCCGAAGGTGTGCCCGCCCGCTATGAGCGCGACGGTTTCCTTGTCATTCATAGCCATGCGGGCAAAGGTCTCGCGCACATCTTTTGCCGAAGCCAATGCGTTGGGGACTCCGTCTGGACCCTCCGGATTTACATATATGAGTCCCATCTGAACCGCCGCAAGGGGATTTTCAAGCTCGCGGCCTCCGGAATACCTTTTTTCGCCGAGCCACTCTGTCTCCTCGCCCCAGTTTATGTCTTCCTCGGGCTCCCATATGTCCTCGCGACCTCCTCCGAAGCCGAAGGTCTTAAAGCCCATGGACTCCAGGGCGCAGTTGCCTGCAAGAATCATGAGGTCGGCCCAAGAAATACTTTTTCCGTATTTTTTCTTTATAGGCCAAAGCAGCCGCCTGGCCTTGTCCAGGTTGGCATTGTCCGGCCAGCTGTTAAGCGGAGCGAACCGCTGATTGCCTGTGGCCGCGCCTCCCCGGCCGTCGCCCTTCCTGTAGGTTCCGGCGCTGTGCCAGGCCATCCTTATGAAGAGGCCTCCGTAGTGGCCGTAGTCTGCAGGCCACCAGTCCTGAGAGTCGGTCATAAGGTCGTACAAATCCTGTTTGAGCTGCCAATAGTCCAATTTGCTGAATTCTTGGGCGTAGTTGAAATCCTCGTCCATGGGATTTATCTTGTCCGAATTCTGCCCAAGTATTTTCAGGTTCAGTTGGTCGGGCCACCACTGCTTGACGGAGGTCCCGCTGGTTTTTCTTTTGCCTGTCGCTCCGGTGACAGGGCATTTCCCATTGCTCATTTAGACACCCCTTTCAAACTGTAAATTTTAATTGCTTTTTCATTACGATATTTACCCGAAGCTTTTGCAATTAAACGAAATTGGCGAGAAGTGGTACAATGGAAAACCACAATACGACAAGCTACTAAAATATTAATATTGATGGAAAAGATTAAGTGGAAGACCTATGGCAGTTTTATTCAAATATGCTCAGATCATCCCGTAAAAGAGTAGTTGAGTCCGTAGACACGCCATCGAAGGAGTCATTGAAATCCTTAAAAAACTTTGAGCCTAAATGATTGTATATGTCCGCAATAGCGGGCGCGTCGCAATCGGGATATTCATCGCGAAGTTTGTGAAAAACATAGTAGTGAATCTGCTCAAGGCAATGAAAGTCGACAATTTCGGTAAATCTGAAGGAATTACTACTGAATGGAAAGAAACAAGTTTGTCGGAATTGCACGGAACGATAGTATATTTTGTTATTTTGATTCCGATAATCATATCCGCTTTAAACATTTTGAATCTTGAAAGTATTGCATTGCCTGCAACCAGCATGCTTGCAAGAATTTTCAACTTTATACCCGTTCTATTCTCGGCAATAATCATTGTAGTGTTTGCATACTTCATTGGAAAGATTGTGGGTAAGCTCATAGGAGGCATACTGGCGAAAATAGGCTTCAATAGAATCCCGTCCATTCTAGGACTTAAGGAATCCAGAATGGAGCTTTCTGTATTCGCGGGCAAGCTGGTGATGATAGCCATAATTCTATTCGCGTCAATAGAAGCTGCGGATGTTATAGGTTTTGCCAAGATTTCAGGATTGATAGAAAAAGTTGTTATTCTTGCGTCGAATGTGCTCATAGGAGTAATCATCATAGGATTGGGACTGTATGTAGCGAACTTGATATCCGGGTTAATCCGGAATTCAAAGGCAAAAAGCTCGAAATCCTTGGCGCTCATAGCTAAGGTGGCCGTATTGTTGCTTGCAACCACTATGGGACTCAGCCAGATGGGACTTGCTGAAAACATAATCGAATATGCCTTCATTTTCTTTGTTGGAGCGTTTGCTGTAGCGGCAGCCATAGCTTTCGGTTTTGGAGGAAGAGAATGGGCTGCTAAAAAAATCAATGAAGTTGAAAGCAAGATTAAGGAGTAAGACTGGTTATTCAAAGCAAAAAAGAATATAAGAATGGTAAAAAAAGGCAGGATCTCTTTTCGATTGATATATGGTTCATAATCGAGAAAGAGTCCTGCTTTTCTCTAAAAACTATTTCAATACTTTTTCAATGAAGACATCTACAATATCGGGTGGGAATTGGGTTCCTTTACATGCCAGCAATTCTCTTACAGCAGAGTTTTTGTCCATTGCTTTTTTATAAGATCTTTCCGAGGTCATAGCTTCGTATGCGTCTGCGACAATGAGTATTTGTGAAACTATGGGTATTTCGTTTTCTTTGAGTCCTTCAGGGTAGCCTTTACCGTCCCATCTTTCATGGTGGTGCTTTGCGTTTTTGGCAATTTCACTCAATGCTTCATTTTTTATAATCGCATCATAGGCCCATTCAGGATGCTTTTTTATTTTGCCATACTCTTCAACACTCAGTTCTCCCGCCTTGTTCAATATGTTTTCAGGAATCAACATTTTCCCTATGTCGTGAACAAGACCTGTCAAATAGGCTTCATTGATTATTTCGGGCGGGAGTCGCATTGCTTTTGCTATTTGTTTTGCAAGCAATGCGACTTTTTCGCTGTGGCCCTTTGTATACTCGTCGTGGATTTCGAGGAAATTGGTTATGGTGGCGAGTATGTCCTCTACATATTTTTTTCTTATTGATATGTCCCTTGCAACGGTCAAAATATATCTTTTGCTGTTTTCCTCATAGAGCTTTGTGTTTATTTCAACAGCGACAGCAGACCCGTCACGCTTAATCAGCTCCGACTCAAAGGTTGTTTCAAAACCTAAAGGAACGGTTGAAGCCAAATCTGCCAATCCGGGTGTGGGGTCCAGAGATGATATGTTCTTTCCAATAAGCTCATCTGTCGTGTAGCCGCTTAGCTTTTCGGCGGCCTTGTTGGCTTTTTTTATAATGACTTCTTTTTTTGAATCATTTACTTCAGAAACGCATATGCCGTCTTGAATCTTGTTGAAAAGGTCCTGATATTCCAACTCTTTCTTTTCGATGTCGCTTATGAATTTGCTCTTGGTTTTTGTGAAATGGTTTATATTTTTAAGCCATGACATGACTTCGTATTCCTCTATTTTGTTGTCTCTGTAGCCTTCTGGCTCCACATAAAAAGGATTTTCGTTTATCATACCGTCATATATTATGAAGGGATGAAGCTCGATTATGCTCTTTATCATGCTTGGACTGAATTTGTTCATATTGTATCGGCACAGGGCGGTAACGGGATGGCCGTTGAAAACTCTGTCGTTGAGTTTCCACTCGTATTCGATAATCTTTTCCCTTCCGTCTTCGTAGTCGAGAACCCAGCTGAGCTCTCCGGTTACGGCGAGCCCTGAAAATCCGTCCCGGATTGCATTCTTGCTTTCGGACTGCAATAAATCCACCATTTTATCGGGGATGAAAATTCCGTGCTTCGAATAGGCTTCGGACTTGTCGAGTATGAAAAGCCGGCCTTCATCTAAGGCCTGCTTTACATCAATGAGCCTGGAAAGGAATTCAAGCATTCCATCGGTGTCGGTGTCTCCATTTATATACATGCATCTTTCATTGCGGGCGAGACTCTCGGCAATGAAAGATGCTACAATTTTTCCTATTCCTTCATTTCTGTATAAAAGAACCAAGTGGTCTCCGGTATCTATTTTCTGCATGTACTTAAGCGATTCGACCATTTTTCCACCTCCGAATGATTTGAATATTATTCTCATTATACCTCAATGACACAAAAAAACAAAAAAACAATGAACAGAAGAAACAATGTGGAAATACGAATGTCGGCAAAGAGACATAAGTCCTGCTGCGCTAATATGACCCTAATCGCTGTTGGAGTGAACACTCAGTGTGAAGCTGGTGATTGTAAATTGAATTGAAATACATGACAGAGAATGCGGAATGATGTAAACTTGTAATGTATGCGAATAAAGAATGTCATCAATTCCAGACACGGAAAATCAAATGCTCTGTAATAAATTAGCCGGAAACGGATGCGAAGCGGTGAAACGTCTTTCCAATGGAGCAGGGGATGGACTTTCAGGCAAGCGAAAAGAAGGGATTAGAAATGAAAAAGATCTCAATTGTGGCCATTGCAGCCATCTTAATAATTGCGGCAATGCTTTTGCCGGCATATGCCGCAGAGGAACCTCTCAGGGTTGTAATGGACGACAATTATCCTCCCTATGCATTCAGAAATGAGGAAGGAGAATTGGTCGGCGTAAGCGTAGACATGTGGAAACTGTTTGAAGAGAAGACCGGAAGAGAAGTCGAGATCTGCGGGATGGACTGGGGACTTGCCCAGGAAGAGATGCAAAGCGGAAAATACGATGTGATTGACACTATTTTCAAGAATGAAACAAGGGAAAAACTTTACGACTTTACAATGCCGTATACACAAATAGACACATCCCTCTACTTCCACAAGAATATTTCGGGGATAAATGACATCGGATCGGCGAGGGCCTTTTCCGTAGCCACTAAAAAAGGCGACTACTCCATAGAAATAATGAAAGAAAAAGGTCTGGAAAAAATAGACGAATACGAGAGTTACGAAGCCTTGATTGAAGCTGCCGAAAACGGCGAGGTTTCAATGTTTGTTATGGACGACCAGCCCGCGCGATATTTTTTATACAAAACCGGATTGCAGGAAGAATTCCGACATATACCGCCCATGTACTCCAATCAATTTTATCGTGCAATAAAGAAGGGAGATACTAAGCTTTTGACATTCATCAATTTTGGATTCAATTTGATCGAAGAGGCCGAAACGGATGAAATATATGAAGAATGGAAGGGCAAAAGTGCGGGAATAAGCGAAGAGATGGAAAGGACTATTATATTTTTGGCAGGAGGAATGATCGCTCTTCTCCTTTTGAGCTTCGGCGTAAGTCTTTATTCAAGAAAACAGGTTGGGGAAAAAACAAAGAAGCTTGAGGCAGTGCTTGTAGACAAAAAGAAATTGGCGGAAAGGCTTGAGGCCGTGTTGGATTCCATTCCGGATATGATGTTTATTTTGAACCGGGAGGGAGTTTTCATTAAAAACATGATAGAGATGGAAAAGACCAAAGCATTTACGGGAATTGAATTCGGAGACAAATCATTGGAAGAGGTTTTCCCTCCGGGACTGGCAAAACTATACAAGGGTAAACTCGAAGAGTTCATAGAAATGGGTAAATCGATAAATTTTCAATGCGATTCTAATGAGATCGGACCGAAAGGCACTATGAATTTCGAAAGCGGCCTTGAAGAGATGGGCTATGACTTGCAATATGAAATCCGGTTGGCATGGATAAATGAAGAATTGATTCTGGTTGTAACAAGGGATATAACGGAGCTGAATCTTTCAAGAAAGAAACTTTATGAATTGGGCATAAAGGATTCTTTGACAGGAATATACAACCGCAATTATTTTGAGCGGGAACTTGACCATATGGAAAAAGAGAAAGGAAATTTTGCTGTATTTGTTTGCGATGTGGATGCTCTTAAACTGTACAATGATATTTTGGGCCATGTGTCGGGAGACGAATATCTAAAGTTGGTTTCGGAAATCTTGAAATCGAATCTGCCGGAAGGAGCGGTACTTGCGAGAATTGGCGGAGATGAATTCTCAATCATTTTGAAAGACGCGACATTGAGCCAATTGGAGGCCTTGAAGCAAAAAATCAAAAACGACCTGAAAAGCAGGAATGTAAAATACGCATTTGTTCCGACCAGCCTTTCGATAGGTTATGCTTTGCGACATGTCGACGGCGAGAGCATGAGGGAGCTTTACAAGTTTGCTGACGACGAGATGTACAGGGAAAAAACCAGCCACAGATATACAAGAAACAATGGAGACATATCCCTTTTGACAAATATGCTTGAAGTCAGGAGCTTTGAGACTGAATCACATGCAAGAAGGCTTGAGGACTATTGCTTAAAAATAGGGAAGAGGCTCGGCTTCAGGGAAAGTTCACTCAACAACCTTGCTTTTTTGGCGAAATTCCACGACATAGGAAAGATAGGCATAAGAGACAGCATATTGCTCAAGCCGGGATCCCTCACCGAAAAAGAGTTCGAGGAGATGAAAAAGCATTCCGAGATAGGCTACAGGATAGCCAATTCCATGCCCGATTTGGAACACATTGCTGATTTCATACACAAGCATCACGAGTGGTTTGACGGATCGGGGTATCCATTTGGATTGAAAGGTGAAGACATACCGGTAGAATGCAGGATTCTTGCTGTTGCGGACGCGTATGACGCAATGACAAGCGACAGGCCCTACAGGAAGGCTATTGGAAAAGAAAGCGCAATCAAGGAATTGAAACGCTGCTCGGGGACTCAATTTGATCCTGATATAGTCGATATGTTCATAGAGCTTTTACAAAGCGAATAAATATATTGACCGCATTGTGTTAATGGGATTGTGAAGCATGCTTGAGGTATTCGTCCTGTCTTTTTAAGGAATAATGCAAATTGATTTTGAATTACGCGGACCGGCATAAAAAATGGAACAATATTCTAAAACAAGAAGGAATATGGAAATTTTTGTAGAAACCCTAAATATATATAATCGTATTGGGAGGGTTTTTACATGAGGCACGATTTTATCTATGAAATAAACAAAGCAATAAATGGAGAAAATGTGAGATTGACGGACCTATATATAACAATCAACAACAGGGGCTTGATAATCAAGGGAAACCTTATAAGTTCAGAAGAATATCTTTCGTTGATCAGAGAGAATAAAAACATAAACGAAATAAATAAAAGTTCTCTCAATTCCATTTTCAAGGATGTTGAAAAAACAGGGGAAGAAGAGAATTGCATATGTGAGTATATCCACCTCAGCAATGCCGAAATAATGTACAACAACACTAAAGAGAACATAGGAATGTGGTTTTGCCACATTGACGATGTTGACGGTTTTTCGTTCAAGGAAAAGCCCAAGAACTTGAATAATTACGGTGTCGTCTGGAGATAGCAAAAAGAATAGGACAATCTTAATCGCCAACATGTATTTTAAACAGAAATATATTGCCGGCATAGGCAAAAGGGAAAGCTTTATTCCGTGTGCATAAAGAAAAATCGCTGCGGAGCCATTGCTTATTCCCTTGTTTTTTTTGATTTTTGTATATTTTTTCTATCAGTTGATTCTTCCTCTAGCCATGCCGCAAGAAAGGCTGTAAGGACGAGAAGGGTAAAAAGCTTTAATAAAGCGCGATAAACTGATATTATATAATTAACTGAAAATTCAAAACTTAAGACGGCGTGAAAAAGTCTTAATAAGAGCGGTTTTGGAAAAGGAGGAGTAAAAGCTTATGGCAAAAATGTTGATGAAGGGCAACGAGGCTGTTGCGCAGGCTGCGATAAGAGCCGGTTGCGATGCATTCTTCGGATATCCCATAACCCCGCAGAATGAAGTTCCCGAGTATCTATCGAGAGAGTTGCCGAAGGCGGGAGGAGTGTTTGTTCAGGCAGAGAGCGAGGTTGCTGCCATAAACATGGTTTACGGTGCCGCGGGAGCGGGTGCGAGAGTCATGACATCCTCGTCATCTCCGGGCATTTCACTCAAACAGGAGGGAATATCGTATATAGCGGGTGCCGAACTTCCGGCGGTAATCGTGAACATGGTGAGGGGAGGCTCCGGGCTTGGAAGCATCCAGGCTTCGCAGTGCGACTATTACCAAGCTACGCGCGGAGGCGGAAACGGGGACTACAGAACACTGGTGTACGCGCCTGCGAATGTTCAAGAGGCGGCAGATCTTGTGATGGAGGCATTCGATGTGGCTGACTATTACAGAAATCCTGTCGTAGTTCTCGGAGACGGCATGATAGGTCAGATGATGGAGCCGGTGGAGTTCAGAGAGAGGTCGAAGCGAAAGCTGAAAGAGAAAACATGGGCGGCATCCGGAACCAAGGGCAAAAGAGAGCACAATGTGATAAACTCGCTTCGTTTGGATCCCGAGGAACTTGAGGTCTTAAACGACAAGCTCCAGGCAAAGTACGAAATGATGGAGAAAGACGAAGCAAGATGCGAGATGTATAAGATGGAAAACCCTGAAATCGTATTCGTGGCATACGGTACGACGTCAAGAATAGTGAAAAACGCAATTGACCTTTTGGAAGCGGAAGGCATAACCGCCGGGCTCATAAGACCCATAACCCTCTATCCATTTCCCAAGAAGGCGTTTGATGAGATACCTGAAACGGCAAAAGGAATAATCGGAGTAGAGATGAGCGAAGGTCAGATAATGGATGATATTGAGATATCCAACAAGGGAAGGTTTCCAACCAGGTTCTATGGCAGAGCCGGTGGCGTAATACCCAAGCCAAAGGAAATTGTGGATGTGGCCAAGTCAATGATCGGGGGTGGCAGATAATGGCTATAGTATTCGGCAAAACTAAAGGACTTACAGACGTTGAATTCCATTATTGTCCGGGCTGCACGCATGGAATAATACACAGGCTTGTCGCCGAGATCATAGAAGAGCTTGATGTCATAGGAGATGCAATTGGAATGGCTTCTGTAGGATGTTCTGGCCTTAATTACGACTATTTCAGCTGCGACATGCAGCAATGCGCGCACGGAAGAGCTCCTGCCGTGGCTACCGGAGCAAAACGCTATCTTCCAGATTCTGTTGTGTTCACCTACCAGGGAGACGGGGACCTTGCATCAATAGGAACCGCCGAAGCCGTGCATGTGGCGCATAGGGGCGAACTCATCACTACCATTTTTGTCAACAACGCAATATATGGAATGACAGGGGGGCAGATGGCTCCCACCACGCTCATCGGGCAGAGGGCTACCACCTGCCAGGACGGACGAAGCGCCAAACAGGCCGGTAATCCACTCAGGATGGCTGAAATAATGGCTACCATTGAAGGCGCGGCATTCGTTGAAAGGGTGTCGGTGGACAGTCCGGCAAATGTAAGAAAGGCGAAAAAAGCGATAAAGAAGGCTTTCGAGTGCCAATTGCAGGGAAAGGGATATTCTTTTGTAGAAGTTCTTTCGACTTGCCCAACCAATTGGGCAATGACTCCCGTTGACGCTCTCGAGTGGCTGAGAGAAAACATGATTCCATACTATCCCCTCGGCAATTTAAGAGATCCGTGGAAGGAATGACAATAAGAACAATTGAAATGAGAAGAGGCTCCGAATATCCGGAGCCTCTTCTCTATTTTAAATTATGCATCAAGGAGTGCCATTATTTGATTGACGTCTTTGTC
>Ga0102926_1002167_pt1 | contig 11453 bp, 10 predicted proteins | sample SalPonR1_A_D2_MG_FD_78173 | JGI IMG/M metagenome (GOLD analysis project Ga0102926, IMG submission 78173) | Salt pond soil microbial communities from South San Francisco under conditions of wetland restoration - Salt Pond MetaG R1_A_D2_MG | ecosystem: Environmental > Aquatic > Marine > Intertidal...
AGTTGTCCCAGCGATCCGTTTCGCGCCAGAGTTCGGCCGGCTGCACCGAGGGCATGAGCATTTCCAGACAGCCGGCCGCATCCATTTCCTCGCGGACCACGCGCTCGACACGCCTGAGCACTTTCAGCCCCAGCGGCGTCCAGGAATAAATGCCCGAGGTCAGCTTGCGGATCATGCCGCAGCGCAGCATCAATTGATGGCTGGCGATCTCGGCGTCGGCGGGGACCTCTCGCAGCGTGGCGAGGTGGAATGCACTGGTTTTCATCGGATGCCCGGAAACTGATTAGTCAAACCGGGAAGTCTACCCGAGTAATGCATGGTTTTCCGTATCCGGCGCCGCCCGCGAAGACTTGTTCAGGGGTTTACTCGGGGATTCGCGACGGATCAGCGATTGTTCTGGCACCATTCTTCGATCAGTGCCTGGTTTTCCTCGATCAATCGCTGCTGCTCTTCGGCATCAATGAAGGTCTCGCTGCCGTCGTCGTTCTCGACCACGATGCGGCGCTTGCTCTGCAGCCAGAACAGATTCTCCTGGGCCTGCTTGCAGCGAGCCGCGACGACTTCCGGGTCGGGCGCAGCCTCCCGCGGCATCTGGACCTCCTCGGCTGCGTCTTGAGCCGGTTCCTGCGAGGTCTCGGATTGCACCGGTGCAATGCTTGTTATCCGGCCGGAGGTGTTGACGGTTTCATATTCGCGGTCATTAGGCGGTTCGACCGAAAAATGCACGGTGCCGATGTCGTCGGTCCACTTGTAGTAGGTCTTGGCCGCGACAGGGGCTGCGGCCAGCAGCGTGCACAAAAAGAGAAGGAGCGTGGGTCGGATTTTCACGATAATCACCTGGCTGGGCTCGGTTCCGGTTTATTCCTTGGCCGTCGGCTGCAGAATGCACGCAACCGGGACTCGGTTTACGATATGGTGCCTGAGCTATGGTGTCTTGACTATACGATTTTTCGACAGCGGGCACTCGCCATCACTTTTCGAGAGGATAGCACCGACTTGGCTGACGAGGAAAGCACGAACAAACCGCCGGTGGCGCGCGGCGCCTACCTGCTGCCCAACGCGCTGACAACCGCGGCGCTGCTGGCCGGCTTTTACGCCATTATCGCGGCGGTGCAGGGCGAACACGTCGCCGCATGCATTGCTGTGGTGGTGGCCGGCCTGCTCGACGGCATCGACGGTCGCGTCGCGCGCATGACCGGTACCCAGTCCGAGTTCGGGACGCAATACGACAGCCTGTCGGACATGGTCTCGTTCGGCATCGCGCCGGCGATCCTGGTCTGGAGCTGGTCGCTTTCTTCGGTCGAACTCGCCGGCCCGATCGGCGAGAAGATCGGCTGGTTGAGCGCTTTCTTTTATTCGGCCTGTGGTGCACTCCGGCTGGCACGCTTCAATACCCAGGCCGGTGTAGCGGACAAGCGCTACTTCCAGGGTCTGGCCAGCCCGGCAGCGGCCGGCACGCTGGTCTCCACGATCTGGTTCTGCGAAAGCCGCGGAATCGGCCCGGAAGCCGTGGCATGGCCGATGCTGGTGCTTACCGTCATGCTGGGTGCGCTGATGGTGTCGAGGCTGCGTTATTCCAGTTTCAAGGGCGGCGCCAGCCGTGAGCGCGAGCGCGTGCCCATCGCCTGGATTTTCGTGCTGCTGGTGGTGATCGTGCTGCTTGCGATCGACTTGCCGGCGGTGCTGTTCACCATCGGCGTGCTCTACGTCTCCTCGGGTCTTATCGTGACCCTGCGCGGCCGCTATCAGCGACGCCGCAAGCGCCGACCGGACGACGAGCGCAAGCCGGAAGCCGGGCGGGAGTCCGATGATGGTGATTGAAGCGCGCGCAATCCGAAGGCTGGAAGCCATGGATATCCCGGTCTGGTGTTCTCGCACGCCGAAACATGCCGGCACCGATGTGGCGCGGCCCGCGGCAACCGATTCGCCCGAATCCGTGCCAGCCGCGGGGCGTTCGGTCGACGCGTCTTCCGTTGAGCCGCGGGGCGCGCGTATTCGGCTGGAGGCCGGCAGCGGCCGCTGGCTGCTTGTGGTCGACGACGCCGATCGTGCCCGCCATGCGACCCTGATCGAAGATATTCGCGCCGCGCTTGGCACCGGTGACTGTCGCTTCGGCACCTGGTCGGATTCGCCCGATGCCGGCGTGGCCGTTGAGGACTGGGGCGCGCACGGCATCCGTCATGCGCTGGTGTTCGGAGGCGACGCCGGTGCTGGATTCGTTCAGGGTGGCGACCTGGCCCGGCTGACAGCATCGGGCGAGGCCCGCCGTATGTTGTGGCGGCAGCTTCAGCCGCTGTTGGCAGTCTGATCGTGGTTGCTGTACTCGAGCCGGAATACACGATTCGAGCTATGCGGCGCGGCGACGCCGACGCGGTATTCGAGATCGAGCAGGTCTCGTACCCTTACCCCTGGACGAAGGGGATCTTCTTCGATTGTCTGCGCATCGGCTACTGCTGCCGGGTGGCCGAGTTCGACGGCGGCATCGCCGGCTACGCGATCCTTTCGGGCGCGGCCGGCGAGGCCCATCTTCTGAATTTGTGCGTGGCGCCGGATCATCGTCGTAATGGACTGGGTCAGCTGCTTCTCGACGGCGTGCTGGTCGACGCCAATCTTCTGCACGCGGGAAGGCTTTTTCTCGAGGTCCGCCCATCCAACAAGCCGGCGGTCAAGCTGTATCGGCAAAACGACTTCCACGTGATCGGCCGGCGTCCCGAGTATTACCCGGGTCCTGGCGGCCGCGAGGATGCACTGGTCATGGTCCATCACATCGACGATCGACGCATCGGAAACCGTCATGGCTGACGCGCCGTTGCGTATAGCAGCGGCCCAGATTGCGCCGGCCTGGCTGAATCGCAAGGCGACGCTGGCCCGGGTCGTGGCGCAGATCGACGCCGCCGGCGCGCAGCGCGTGGATCTGGTGGCGTTCGGCGAGTGCCTGGTGCCCGGCTACCCGTTCTGGGTCGAGCGCACCGATGGTGCGCGTTTCGGGTCCGATCTGCAGCAGGAACTGTTCGCCCACTACGTCGACCAGGCCGTGGATATCGATGCGGGGCACCTCGACGCCGTCACGGAAGCCGCGCGTCGCAACCGGACCGCAGTGATCCTGGGCGTGCTGGAGCGCCCGGCGCAGCGCGGCGAGAGCGTTTACGCCAGTGCTGTCTCGATAGCACCCGACGGTAAAATCCGGGCCGTGCAGCGCAAGCTGATGCCCACCCACGAGGAGCGTCTGGTCTGGGCCACCGGCGACGGAAACGGGCTGCGCACCTGGCGGCTGGGCGAGTTCACGGTCGGTGCGCTGAATTGCTGGGAGAACTGGATGCCGCTGGCAAGGGCCAGCCTGCAGGCCCAGGGTGAGGACCTGCACGTCGCGATCTGGCCGGGCAATGCGCGCAACACCGCAGAGATCACGCGCTTCATGGCGCTGGAGGGTCGCAGTTTCGTTCTCTCGGCGTCGGGGCTTATGCGCGCCGATGACCTGCCGGACGACCTGCCTTGCATCGATGCGCTGCGCGACGCCGCGGCCGACATGCCCTGGGCCGCCGGCGGTTCCTGCCTGGCCGGTCCCGACGGAGGCTGGCTGATCGAACCCGTGGAACATGAAGATGGACTGTTCGTGGCCGAGATCGATCACGAACAGGTTCGCCGCGCCCGCCACAACTTCGACCCTTCCGGTCATTACTCGCGCCCGGACGTATTCGGCCTCGAAGTCGACCGGACCCGGCAACGCATCGCCCGGTTTCGCGACGATTCCTGATCCGGGCTAGCTCTTCCCGTTCGTGATCCGTTGCGGTAGCATTTACGCCAGGCCCTGCCGGTGACCGTACTCATGTTGATCCGAAATCTGACCGTGATTCGAAATCTGTTCGCGGCGCTTGTCTTGCTTCCCGCGGCCGCCGCTGCCGTGGCCGAAGCTCTGCCCGATGGACCTTACGTATCGACCAGCGCCGCTGCCGTGCATCGCGTCGATCCCGATTACGCGGTCATGGACCTGAATTTCAGGACCGTCCAGGCAACGGCCGAGGCGGCACGCGAGCAGGCCAATGCGGCGCAGAAGCGGCTCGTTTCACTGCTTGCCGGCTATGAGGAGGCCCTGCGCGACACCAAGCTGGAGTCGCTGCGGTTCGGACGCGAATACGAGTACGACCGGCAGCAGCAAAAGCGTGTCGAAGCCGGGTTCTTCGGGCAGTTCGGGTTCCGGATCGAAGTCTCGGATTTCGAGCGCCTGCCGAAGCTGCATTTCGAGCTGGCCGCCATGGACTGGAACAGCCTTGGCGAGCCCAGGTTCCAGGTATCCGACACCGACGCGGCGCACGATGCGGCGCGCAAGAAGGCACTCGAGCGGGCCACCGCGCAGGCCCGTGGCCTGGCGCAGTTCCAGGGCGGCCGTCTCGGACAGCCTTGGGGCATCATTTTCGAGCCGATGCACGAACTGGCCGGCCGCATGGCCGGCGCCGAGGACGGCCGGATGCAGAGATACTCGATGGGCGTCGGCGCCGCGGACGCCGAGTTCGCGATCCCGATGGCGCCCCGGCCGGTCGAGTTCGAGGCCCGCGTGGGCGTCGTGTTCCGCCTGGAGGCTGATCCGGAGGAGTGAAACCCGCTTTAAGGTCGCCCGATGAACTGCCGTGGGGCCGGGCAGGGTGGCTACGATTCAGTTCGCCATGGCCTCGGCCAGCCAGCCGACGCCTTCGGCGGTGAGCGTACGCTCGCCGCGCAACGTGGCGATCGAATCCAGTGCCCGCCGAAGTAGATTTTCATCGCCCGTCGCGCGCGCAGCGATCGCAAGCGTGCACCAGGCATAGGCACGCGTATCGGCGCTGGCAACCGTCGGTTCGAGGGCCTCTTGCAGTGCCTTGATGTTGGCTTCGTCCGCCGGCGATCCAGCCGCGATCTGCAGCCCGATGGCCAGCGCATCCAGCTTGAGGACAAGCGTGGGTGGCGTCGAGGACGGCAAGGTCGTGCCTGCGGCCCGCAACATTGCCCGGGCGTCGGAATGTCGCCCCTCGCGCAGCGCCAGATACGCCAGCCGCCACCGCAGCAGGTTGGCGACGGGTCGGCTTTGCTTATCGGGTTCGAGACTGCCCAGCAGGTCGAGCGCGGTGCGCCTCATGGCCGCGACATGTTCTGACTGATCCAGTGCCGAACGCGCCGCAATTTCGACCTCCAGCGCCTGCAGTACGACGTCCGACGCGTCGCCCCACCTTGCTGCCAGCGCCGGACGCGCCGGCTCGATCAGTGCGGCGGTTTCCTGATGACGGCCGGCCGCCAGCAAGACCCGCGCACGGGTCAGGTCCACGAGTTCGATCTCGGCGGGCTTGCCGGCCGTCAGCTGGATGCTTCGGGATTCGATCAGCGCTGCATCGGCCTCGTCGAGTCGCCCAAGCTGGCGAAGGCTGTCGCCGTAGGCATACAAGGCCCGGCCGATCGTCGTGTGGCCTTGCGGGTACGCGGCCCGTGCAATTTCGACCGCCTCTCGATCATAGACAAGCGCCTGCTCAGGATCACCGAGTTGCGCGGTCACGGCAGCCAGGTTGCCGAGCGAAGTCACCATCGAGGCGTGCTGCGCGTTGCCGATGCGCCGCTGGATCTCTACCGTTTCCTGCATGTATCGCTGGGCCGTCGGGTAGTCGCCGGCCGTGTAGGCGGCAACGCCGCGGGAGCTGGCGAGCAGCATGCCAAGTTCCGGGTTCGGTACTTCGAGCGCGGCCAACGCCTGTTCGGCGCGCGCCAGCGCCGCGTTGGCGTCCCGACTCTGACCGGTGCGCGCAAGATTCGCGCCGATCTGCAGCAGCGTGCGTGCACGAACCAGCCGGCCGGGTTCGTCGTCGACCGCGTGCAGCAGCGCGTGGCCCCGCTGGAATCGCTCCAGCGCGGCGTCGAAATCACCGTTGCTCTCCAAAAGCTTGCCTTCCTGAAGCAGCGTTTCGGCGGCCAGGTGCCGCGAGACCGGGCCGGATTCCTGCAATTTGAATGCCGCATCGATCAGCTCGGCGGCATCCTCGTCCCAGCCCAGCGTCATTTGCACGTCGGCCAGCGTGTTGAGGATCTCGACGCGGAGTTCCCGGTCCAGTAATTTGTCGTCGTCGAGCTGTCTGGACGCCTGGGCCAGAACCGTTCGCGTATCGAGTTCGGCGCCGCCGACGCGAAGCGGGTCGGCGGCCCTGAACAGCGAGAGGACGAAATCCCGAACGGTGTCCGCGCGCTCGGCCTGCAGCTGCGCGTGGTCTGCCGCATCCCGTGCCCGGTCGGCCTGCCAGACCGCCGCCGCCGTGCCGACAATCATCGCCAGTCCGGCCAACGCCCCGGCCACGGCGGGCACCCGATTGCGCCGGAACCACAGTGCAAACCGGGCGGTCCGGCCCAGCCTGGCGGCTCGGACCGGTTCATGCCGTTGCCATCTTTCGAGTTCGGCGTCCAGCGCTTCGATCGACGGGTAGCGTGCGCCGGGATCGGCGGCCAGCGCGCCGGCGCAAACGGCATCGAGACTGCCGCGGATCTCGCGTACCGGCAGCCCGGCCAGCGCCCGTGAAGACGGCGGCGCCGGCGGCTCGTCTTCAATCGAGGCGCCGGCCAGTAAACGCGTGATTCGATCGCCGGTGCGAATCCGGTCGCCGGTCAGCAACCTCAACGCAAGTGCCCCGACGCCGAAAACGTCCTGGGCAACGTCCGGCGGAGCGCCCTTCAGCTGTTCGGGCGCACACCAGGCCGGTGAGCAACGAAGCATTGCAGGCAATCGAGCGTCGGCAGGTTTTTGCAGACGGCCGGCGATGCCGAAATCGACCAGGCGCACGCGACCGTCGTCGGAAACCAGCACGTTGGACGGCTTGATGTCGGCATGGATCACGAGTCGACGATGGGCGTGGGCAAGCGCCGCCGTCACTTGCCGGATCAAATCCATTCGCGTCTGCAGCGTTGAATTACGGCGATCACACCATTGGTCGATCGGTTCGCCCGCGACGTATTCCATGACCAGGTAAGGCAGGCCGTCGGGCGTTATTCCGCCCTCGATCAGCCGAACGATCCCGGGGTGCTCCAGCCGCGCCAGCAGCCGAATTTCGTTGTCCATCGCATCGAGATCGATTCCGCCGTAAGCGGATGGCCGCAGAAGCTTGACCGCGACGGTCTGATCGTAGCGGCCGTCCGCGCGTTCTCCGCGCAGTACGCTGCCCATGCCGCCGCGGCCCAGTTCCTCGACCAGGCGCCAGGGACCAAGGCGCTCGCCCGGCCCCGGGAAAAGATCCGGATCGGCGGTGCCGGGAATCCCGGCAAGACCGTCGACGACCCCTTGCAGGGTGCGGTCGATGACCAGTTCGTCGGGCTGGTCGTGCGCATCCAGCAGCCGATTCAGCCAATCCGCGACATCGGCTTCGAGCCTGGTCCGAGCAAGCTCTTCGGCGCGTGTTTCCGGATCGAGATCGACCAGTCGGTCGAAAAGCGTCGTCACTTGCGACCAGGTTTCGACGTCGATTCTCACCCTAGCACGGTCTGCAGAAATGCTCGCGCCCGGTTCCAGTCCCGGGCTGCGGTGCGGGGCGAAATGCCCAGGCTTTCGCCGGCTTCCTCGTTGGTGAGACCAACGAAGAATCGCAGTTCGACGAGCCGGGCAAGGCGTTCATCCAGGCGCTCGAGTTCAGACAGCGCTTGATCGACGGCCATGATTTCCTCGGCGGTCCCGGAATGGCAGCGCTCGTTTTCGAACACCAGATAGTCATCGTTCCGGCTTCGCTTCAACGCCGACCGGGCGCGCGCGTGGTCGACGAGAATCCTGCGAATGGCCATAGCATAAGTGGCGCGGCAATGGCAGGCGTCGTTCCATTTGCCGCGGCCCTGTTCCAGTTTCAGCCAGGCTTCGTGGACCAGCATTGTGGTGTTGAAGGTGCCACCGGGGTTTCGCGCACGCTCGCGCCGAGCGATGACCCGCAGGGTGTCGTACACGGCCTCCAGCGAGGGCGGCTCGGGACCGGCCTGCGGATTGTCTTGCCTGGGGACCGGATTTTCGCTCATTGCTGACCTGGGCAGACAGTGTTCAAACTGGTGAATGCCAGGCTACAGTGTTCGACGGCGGCTCTGCAAAGTCAAGCGCTCGGGCATTCTTCAAGGCCGGTCAAGCGGTTGCGATCGTTTTCAGCCGTGCCACCTGTGCTTCCAGTTCTTCGACGCTGCGCTCGTGATCGACCTTGCGCTGGCGTTCCTTTTCCACCACTTCGGCCGGTGCGTTGGCGACGAATCTTTCGTTGGACAGCTTGCCTGTGACCTGTTGCAGACCTTTGCGCTCGCGCTCCAGCTGCTTGTTCAGACGCGCCAGTTCCTCGCCGATGTCGACCAGGCCGGCCAGCGGGATCAGCAGCCGCATTTCGCCGCAAAGCTGGACCGCACAGTCGGATGAGTCGCGCGCGCTGCCTACAAGTTCGATGGACTCCAGCCGGGCCAGCCGCCGCACCAGGTCGCCGAAGCGCCCGAAGCGGTCGGCGTCCTCGCTGCCCGCTTGCTGCACCAGCAGCGGCATCGGCTTGCCCGGGGCCAGGTTGAGCTCGGTGCGCGCCGAGCGTACCCCCATGATGACCGCTTTGAGCCACTCGGCGTCGGCTTCGGCCTGCTCATCGATTGCGCCCGCCTCGGGCCAGTCGGCGCCGGCGAGGAATTCCGCTTCCAGGGCCAGCGGCGACTTTAGGCGCTGCCAGATTTCCTCGGTCACGAACGGTACGAACGGGTGCAGCAGCCGAAGCGTGGCGTCCAGCACTTCGGCCAGCGTGCGCCGTGTGGAAACGCGCGTGGCTGCATCGGCGTCGTCGGCCAGGGCAGGCTTGGCCAGTTCCAGATACCAGTCGCAGAACTCGTGCCAGACGAATTCGTAAAGTGCGCTGGAGGCCAGGTCGAAGCGGTAGGCGGCAAGCGCCTGGTCGACTTCGTCGATCACCCGGGCCAGGCGCGACCGAATCCAGCGCGAAATCACGTCGCCGCTCTCGTCACTGGAAGTGGCTGCGGGCAGTGCGGCCTCGCCGACGTTCATCAGCACGAAGCGCGACGCGTTCCAAAGCTTGTTGAGGAAGTTTCGGTAGCCTTGGCATCGCGACAGGTCGAACTTGATGTCACGGCCGTGGCCGGCCAGCGCGGTGAACGTGAACCTCAGCGCGTCGGCGCCGAACGCCGGAATGCCTTCCGGGAACTCGTCGCGGGTGTGCTTTTCGATCGCCGCCTTCATCTGGGGCTGCATCAGCGACGCGGTGCGTTTGTGCACCAGTGCATCGAGATCGATCCCGTCGATCAGGTCGATCGGATCGAGGACATTGCCCTTCGATTTCGACATCTTCTGACCGTCCCGATCCCGAATGAGTCCGGTGATGTAGACCTGCTCGAACGGTACGTGATCAGTGAAGTGGCTGGTCATCATGACCATGCGCGCGACCCAGAAGAAAATGATGTCGAATCCGGTAATCAGCACCGAGGTCGGCAGATAGCGCTCGAAGCCCGCCGATGCCATGCGTTCCGGGTCGGGCCAGCCCAAAGTGGAGTGGGCCCACAGAGCGGATGAAAACCAGGTCTCGAGTACGTCATCGTCGCGTTTCAGCGGAAGTTCGGCATCGATGCTGAATTTCCGGCGCACCTCGTGTTCGGTGCGTCCCACGTAGACCCTGCCTTCCGGATCGTACCAGGCCGGAATCCGGTGGCCCCACCAGAGCTGGCGCGAGATGCACCAGTCCTTGAGATTCTCCATCCAGTGGCGATAGGTGTTGATCCAGTTGGGCGGCACGAATTCGACCTCGCCGGATTCGACCTTTTCCAGTCCCAGTTTCCCGAGTTCGTCCATCTTCACGAACCACTGGTCGGTCAAGAACGGCTCGATGATCTGGCCGGAGCGATCGCCCCGCGGGACCACCATCGGGTGCGCCTTTTCTTCCACCAGCAGGCCTTGTTGCTGCAGGTCGGCGACCACCCGCTCTCGGGCTTCGAAGCGGTCAAGTCCGCGGTAGGCTTCGGGCGCGCTGGCGTTGACCTCGGCGGTGGGCGTGAAGATGTTGATCGGTTCGAATCCGTGGCGCTCGCCGACCTCCCAGTCGTTGAAGTCGTGGGCCGGTGTGATCTTGACGCAGCCGGTGCCGAATTCCGGATCGACGTAATCGTCGGCCACTACCGGAATCTCACGCCCGGTCAGCGGCAACTCGACCGTCTTCCCGACCAGGTCGGTATAGCGTTCGTCGTCCGGGTGCACCGCGACGCAGACATCGCCCAGCAGGGTTTCGGGCCGGGTCGTGGCGACCACCACGTCGCCGCGGCCGTCGGTCCTGGGATACCGAATCGACCACAGCTTGCCCTGTTCATCGTGGTTGACCACTTCGAGGTCCGAAATGGCCGTCTGCAGCACCGGGTCCCAGTTGACCAGGCGCGGGCCGCGGTAGATCTTGTCTTCTTCATACAGTCGAACGAAGGTTTCCAGCACGGCCTCGGACAGGTCGTCATCCATGGTGAAGCGCTCGCGCGACCAGTCGGCCGAAGCGCCCAGCCGGCGCATCTGGCCGGTGATGGTGGAACCCGATTCATGCTTCCACTGCCACACCCGGTCGATGAACTCGGATCGGGTGTAGTCGTCGCGCTTGCCGCCTTCGGCCTCGATCTGTCGCGAGACCACCATTTCCGTCGCGATGCCGGCGTGGTCGACGCCGACCTGCCACAGCGTGTCGAAACCCTTCATCCGGTGCGCCCGGATCAGGCAGTCCATCAGCGTGTGCTGAAACGCGTGGCCCATATGCAACGTGCCGGTGACGTTGGGCGGCGGCAGCAGGATAGTGTAGGGTTTGCCCCGGCCGGAAGGCTCGAAACAGCCGGACTCTTCCCAGGCCGGGTACCAGCGGTTTTCTATCGATTCGGGTTCGTAGGTTTTTTTCATTTCACTTCGATCTTCATTTCACTTCAGCAGGTGATGATGCAATTCGGCGCCACGGGCCTTCCAATCCATCCAGCGCTGACGTAGACGCTTCTTCGCCTGTTCATCGGGCGGCACGATTTCGAGCACACGCTGGTAATCGCCGCTCGGCATTTCCGAGTCGCCCGCCAGGTTGATCAACAGCGCCGCGCGCTCGGGCGCGGAATCCACAAGCCGGATCGGGGCGGCTGCATCGTCCACGCCGTGGGCCAGGAACCGCCCGTCCGGCTTGTCCCACAGCCGGGCGTCCAGCGCCGAAAGCTGTTCGCGCGATCCCACCACCGCGATGTCGGCGGTGGCCGGAAACGCCTTCCCCACCAGCACCCCGGCCACCTCGACGGGATCGGTGAAACGGCCGGACATTTCGTAGAAATCGATGCGCATTCAAGAAAAACCGGTTTCGGGTTTCCGGTTTCCGGGTTCAGGTAAAAGCCATCTGTCGATTGAGCGGATCATCTTCCTGTCAGGTCGTCGCTTGATTGTTTCGGAGGTTTGTTCACTGGAAGCGCCTTCTCGCTTATTCGGTGCCCAA
>Ga0102926_1002177_pt1 | contig 11430 bp, 10 predicted proteins | sample SalPonR1_A_D2_MG_FD_78173 | JGI IMG/M metagenome (GOLD analysis project Ga0102926, IMG submission 78173) | Salt pond soil microbial communities from South San Francisco under conditions of wetland restoration - Salt Pond MetaG R1_A_D2_MG | ecosystem: Environmental > Aquatic > Marine > Intertidal...
GAATTGAATATTTTTTTTTCATAATTAGCCTCCATATTTTAAATAAAAATAAATATGTTTTTTTGCATTACTTTTTTATTTTGTATTGTCAAAGTAATTAAACTTAAATATCTTTTCATATAAGGAGTTTCTATTGAGATATATTATAAGAATTTTAATTATTGGTATATTTTTTGTTTTAGTTTTTATCCCTAGAACTACTATTGGTGTAATAAATTATTGGTTGTTATTTCTCTCTCTTTTTATTATGGCCTTTTTATTTTTAATTAAAGAATTTTATGTTAGTAAGAAAGCTGTAAAAAATATATTAAAAAATGAAGTAGATTTTTCAATCACATGTGAAAAGATACCTTATGATGAAAGCCAAGATTTTATCAGAGGTCGATTAGTTATTTATAATTCAACGCTTCTTCTATACAAGAAGGATAAAGGAAAAATAAATTTAGCTTGGTCTAAGCAAATTGATGAAATTGATTCTATTGAGTTTGGGAAGAATTCAAATAAAAAGAAAGGCTTTACACTAATAAATGAAAATGAAAAATACGAATTCAGTACTTATTTTATAAAAATAAATCAAAATGAATTTATAAAAGCATTAAATTTTGAAATTTAAATAAGTATTTTTACTTAAGTATTTAAAACTATTTTCAAATAAAAAATTCTCTTTTAATTTAGATTTAAGGAGATTTTTATGAAGAAAGTAGTTTTTTTATTTTTATTTTTTGTTTTATCCATATGTAATGTATATGCAAATGATGAATCATCCTCTATTGATATTGCGATAGATGTTTCATACCTAGATCCTTTAATAAATAATATTATCTATAATGAAATTACTCCTTCAATTAAAATTTCATCTGATTTATCTATTAGATTACCTATTAATTTTATAATTCCAAGAGAAAAAAATCTGGATTTAATTGGAATAGGGACTTCAATTGATGTTTTATATAGACCTCTTTTTAACAATTTATTTATTTCATTTTCTATGATAAAAGTTGAGTGGTTATTAGGTTTAGATGCACCTTTTGAAAACATTAATTATCTAAATAAACTTTCTTTTGGTTATACTTTTTATATAAAAGATAAATTATTCATAGAACCCTCAATTTCTTTTTTTAATTTAAATGGAATATATGAAGAAAGTATTACTATTTTAAAAAATAATTTAGTTGGTTTTCCAACAACCAGGTTTTCCCTTTTAGTTGGATATCAATTATTTAATATTAATGCAACAGAGGGAGGTAAAATTTAATGTTAAGTGTTTATAGAATTAAATTTATTACAAAGCATTTTTTTAAGTATTTAGTTGTATTTACTTTAGTATTTATTTTAAGTGGATGTTCTTTTGCTTTAGATAGAACTTTAGTAAAAAGTATCGATGAAGAGGAATTAATATCTTCAGTATCAAAAATTGTAGATGAACAATTAGATGTTGTTTCACCGTATTTAGATTCGCTATCAAAAAGTGTTGATGTAGATCAAATTTGTGGAGATGATGTTGTAAATGGATCAATGTTAGAAACTAACGGTCGAGAATATTTAGAATTTAATTATTTAGTTGCTCTTGAAACTGATGAAAGTTTAGAAGAAATTGCTAATAGAGCTAAATCTCTAATACCAAAAAATGAATCGTATCAAATCGATGATAAGCTAAAAGAGACTAGGAATTTATTATCTAAAAGTAATCTAGAAATATCTAAAAATATTCCACCTAGCCAGCAAATATCTTTTCAAAAAGATTTGAGAAAATTAGTTACAAGGAGTTTTGTATTATTTACAGCAGGTATTGTTTATATGTTTATGCCAAGCACAATTTTTTGGGGTAAAATATCAGCGGCAGCTGCAATAAGCGTAGCTGCAGGAGTGTTCTCTTGTACTTTAATGAGTTTATATCAATATTATAAATATGGGGGAGATGCTCAGGATTCTTTTGCACAATGGGTAAATGAAATATCAACAGAACCACAAGTTTCTTATGCTTTAGCAAAGAGTATGATTGCAGTAGGTGTTACGATGCAAAGATCTCCAATGATAACAGGTATTATGATTTGTGTTTTTTCAATGTATCAAGTTATCGATATGGTTAAACCTATGTTGAAAAAGTATGATTACGTTGTATAAATTTTAATTATAAAAAAGATTTGGTTAATTGTTTTATATATACTTTTGTGTAATAATTACATGAGATAAATATAGGAGTGTAAAATGTTTAGTTCTGTAAAAAATGATTTAAAAACTAATTTTTTAAAATATACCGTCGTTGATACTATGAGCGATGAAAAATTAGCTGAAACAAAACATCCATCAACAATTAACCAATTAAATTTAATAAATTTATTAAAAGAAGATCTAGAGAAAATAGGTTTATCTGATATAAGTATTGGAGATGAAGGTGTTTTAATTGCACATATTCCTGCAACTGTTGAAAATGCTCCATGCATTGGATTGATGGCTCATGTAGATACTGCTGATGATGTTGAGGGAAATGGTGTTAAACCTCAAGTAATAGAGAAGTATGATGGAAATAATATTAAATTGATTAATGCTGATAGAGTTATTAGAGTAGAGGATAATCCCGAATTAATTAATTATATTGATTCAACTATTTTTACCTCTGATGGAACAACTTTACTTGGTGCTGATGATAAAGCTGGCGTTAGCGAAATAATGGCTATAGCTAAATTATTAGTTAATAATAAAGATATTGAACATGGAGAGGTAGAAATAATTTTTACTTGCGATGAAGAAACTGGATGTGGAATGGATGCTTTTCCTTATGATAGAATCCATTGTGATTATTGTTATACCATTGATGGTGGAACTCGATATGAAATTGAAAGTGAGTGTTTTAATGCTTGTAAGGTAAATATTGATTTTAAGGGTGTTTCATATCATTTAGGTGCTGCAAGAGGTAAAATGGTAAATGCTTTAACAATGGCAACAACATTTGTAAATAATTTACCTCAAGTAGAAAGTCCAGAAGCGACAGATAATAGGTATGGTTATTATTGTCCGCTTGAATTAAATGCAACTAATGATGAAGCTCATTTAGTAGTATATTTAAGAGATTTTGAATTAAGTGAAATAGAAAGAAGAGAAGAAGTTTTAAAATCTTTAGCTTTAATGGTTGAGCAACTTTATCCAGGTGGTAGTGTTAGTTTAAATACTAAGAGACAGTATTATAACATGAGAGAAATATCTAAAAAAAATCCAAAAGTATTAAATAGCATATATGAAGCTGGTAAAAGATTAAAGCAACCTTTATTTGAGTCTCCAATTAGAGGAGGAACTGATGGGGCTAGAATGGCAAATGAAGAAGGTATTCCTTGTCCAAATATTTATACAGGTGGCCATAATTATCATTCTTATTATGAATGGTGTGCTTTAGATGCAATGGAAGATGCTGTAAAACTGATTTTAGAAATATTAAAAATTGGAGCAGAAAAGTAAATGAATAAAAAGTTAATAGTATTTTTTCTCTTTATTATTTTTTCTATGAATCTGTATGCATCAAAATTTGAAATAATCAATGATTATGAAATTAATGATTATTCTAAAGATATTATTAGTATATTTGAATCTCTTTTAGAAAAAAATTTATCTTCACTTACATATTTAGATGATGATATAAATGAGAAAATAACTATTAACTTTGATAAATTAGATTATAATAATTATTTATTAGAGTTAGAGGGAAATTTATTTTATAATAATAAAAGTCTTTTTTTTAAAGCTTCTTTTGAAGAGCCAAATTATAATAAAATGAAAGAAGATTTAAGATTGATTTTGAATAATTTTTTTATAAATGATCTATATAAATTGTTTTCTAAAAATGAGGAAAAAATAATTTATTCTTCAAAAAAAATAGTTTCAATATTTAATGATAATAAATATTCTCAAGGTGATTTATTATTATTAAGTAATAGAATTGATAATAAGAAAACTTTAGCTCAAGTTAATACTGTATTTGATGATTATTCTACTATAAATTATCTTTATAAAAAATCCTCAATTATTGATTCAAATATTGAAAAAGGGCCTTTGAATGAAATAAATTTAGGACTTTCATATAGCATTGATAAATATATTTTTGGTTTTAATATAGATTATTTATTTTTAAAAAATTTTATAACTTTTTTTGATTCAACTTATTTAGGATTAGGTTTTAAATACTACAATAATTTTAATTTTAATATGAATTGTGCTATAGCATCTGATTTAATATTAAATATATTATTTCCAATATCGACAATAATAGGTAATAATAATTTATTAAGAAACTCCTCGATTTACAATAAAACAAGTATAGGAGGTCTTTATTCTAGTAATCTTTCTTTTCATAGTCAGTTAGAATTTGGAATTAAAACATATATTTCATCTAAATTTTGTATTTCAGCTGGTTATAAAATAGATTCATATGATAAAAGTAATTATAATTTTATTGTTAATATAGGTTATTTATTTTAAATATTATAAATATATTATCAATATTGGAGGTATAATGAAAAAGTTAAATTATTTTATATATATATTGCTTTTAATATTGTTATCTTCATGTGTAACAAAAAATGATGATTTATATTTTGATTCTACTCCTAATTGGGTTAATCGAGATTATGAAAACGAGGTTTATAATTTTTATATTATAAAAGGTGAGGGTGAAACTCAAGCTAAAGCATCTTATGATGCAATTTTTACTTTTTATAACAATTTGTCGAAAACAGTTTTAATTGAAGATGAACAAGGCTTTATTAATAATTTAAATACAAATTTTATTTATGAACCTTTAGAAATGAAAATTGAAAAAAATTATGTAGAAACTAATAATGATAATATTTATAATATAACATATTTAGTTTCTTCAAAAAAAAATTTAATTGAAATAAAAGAAATTGAAAAAAAAGAAGTAGAAAAGGAAAATATTGATAAATTAAATACTTATGAAAATAAAAGTAATGATTATTATAGAAATAATAAAGATTTAGATTCAATTAAAATATTAATTAATGCATATATTTTTGCAAAAAATAATAATTACGAAAAAAGAGCTAATGGTTATTTAAATACAATTATATCAAGAATATCTGATATAAATATTAAGGTTTATTTAAAAGATAGTTTGAATAAATTAGAATTGAAGTTATATAGAGATGAAAATTATATTGATCCTATTGTATTAAATGCACAATTAATTGCTAGCTATAATAATATTAATGTTAGATATGAAAATTATTTAGTTGAAGAAGTTCTGCTTCCTTATAAAGAAGGGCTTTATGATTTTGATATAAAAAATAGGAATTTAAATGAAAAAGGTGTAATAATCTTCAAATTGAATTTATTAGATCAACTTAAATTATTGAAAAGTAATAAGTTTTTAGATGCTGAAGAACAAATAGATAATGCAATTAATGAAAAGATTTTTGTATATGATAAAGAATCAATATTTAACAATAAAGTAATATATATAAATATTATAGAAAATGATGAAAATCAAAATCAATTAGAGAATATTTCTCTCAAATTTATTAAAACTCAATTAGAATCTTATGGTGCTACAGTAATAATAAAAGAAGATTTGAATATCGATGAACTTGATTCTCTAAAAAATAAGGGTGATTATTTCTTTTTATTTAGAGCAGAAATTGTTGAAAAAAAGGAAGGTTATAAAGCTATAGTTTTATCTCATGGAAGTTTAGAGGTTTATGATTTAAAAGATTTAAATATATTTTATGATAGTACTTTAATAGATAGTTTATATATAGGGGATTCAATTGAAGAATGTGAAAAAGAATCTATTTTAAGAGTAGCAAAAAAAATTTTTCATTCATTTATGAGATAGTTATTTATTAAATACATTTGTTTCAATCAATATTTCAGGTACATTTGAAATAATTCCCATTACTTTGTTATTAATCAAATTTAGTGCAGTATCTTTATCATCAACACACCATGGTAGAATTTGATAATTTTTTTCTCTCCATGTTTTTATATCTTTTTCATTTATTAGAGTTATATTAGGTTTTAAAATATTGCAGTTGAAAAAATGAGCGCCAAGACCTTTTCTTAATAAAAGAGGAACTGTTTTGTCATTAGAATATATTGCACCTTCTAATAGAGAATGATTTGATATTTTTTCAAAATCTTTTATAGCAATAGGATTAAATGAGGTTACTATACAATTGAATTCTAAATTGTGTTTTCTAATTAAAAGCCATAGTTTTTTAGCTAGTTCTTTATTATTAAACTTGTTAGATTTAATTTCTATATCATATAAAATATTGTTTTGGCATAAATTAAAAACTTCTTCGAGTGTTGGAATTGAAGTTTTTTTATAATTATCTTGAAAATTTATGCCTATGTCTAATTCTTTAATTTCTGATAAAGTTAAGTTTTCTATTAAAAAGTCTTTATTTGTAAGTCTTTTTGTGTTGTGATCATGAATTACTACTATTTCGCCACTTTTTATTAAATGGACATCTAATTCTATTGCTGGTATATTATTATCTAAACATAACTGAAACGCTTCTAAAGAGTTTTCAGGTGCAAAAGAGTTCATCCCTCTATGAGCAAAAAGTATTGGTTTATTTTTGAATTGAGAATAGGAAATCATGATTAAACAGTAATTCAATTTTATGATTTAAGCAAGTTTAATTTGATTTATAATTTTAACTTGCAAAAGAGTAAAGCTTTTGATAGCTTAATAGCACGGAGGAGTTTTTATGGAACCTCAAGATAAAAAAATTGGTGATGAACTATATGGTTTTAAACTAATTGAAATTGATAAATTAGATGAGTATGATGGAGTTGGTTTTTTATATAAGCATGAAGCTACATCAATGGAAGTTTATCATGTACAAAATAACGATAAAGAATTATTTTTCTCATATATATTTGAAACTATTCCTAACGATAATACCGGTGTTGCTCACATTATTGAACATAGCGTTTTATCAGGCTCAAAAAAATATCCAATTAGAGATCCTTTTATCCAGTTGCAAAAAAGTAGTGCTTGTACTTTTTTAAATGCAATGACTTTTCCAACTAAAACTTTATATCCAGCAGCTAGTCCATTAGAGAAAGATTTTGATAATATATTTGATGTTTATAGTGATGCAGTTTTTGCTCCTTTATTGCGTGAGGAGACCTTTATGCAAGAAGGAATTAGATTGAATTGTGATGAAAATGGAAATTTTGCATATAAAGGCGTTGTTTTTAATGAAATGTTAGGTGATAAAAATGATGGGGAATATGTTGCAAACAATAGTTGTATGAGGAATTTGTTTTCAGATACGGCATATAATTATTCTTCAGGAGGAGAACCTCTTGATATAGTTGATTTGGATTATACAAAATTTAAATCATTTTATATGCAATATTATCATCCTACTAATTCAAAATTATTTTTTTATGGAAATTTAAATATTGAAAAATATTTAAAAAAATTAAATATAGAATATTTATCAGATTATAATAAGATTAATGTTTCTAAGGATGATTTAACTCCTAAAAAATGGAATACCCCGAGAAATATGAGTATTAATTGTCCAATGGGTGAATCAGATTCAGGAGCTATAGTGGCAACTTCATTTGTAACAACTGATTCTTCAGTTCCATTAGAGGTTATTACTATTTCTTTTATATACGAATTACTTTTAGGCTCAACAGGATGTCCTTTATATAAAGCGATTATTGATTCAAAACTTGGTGATGATGTTTCTAATATAAGTGGTATTAGTACAGATTATTCATTTATGCCTTTGACTATAGCAATATCTAACGTTAAAACTGAAAATATTGATAAGGTTGAAAAATTTATTTTAAAACAACTTTCACTAATAGTTGAAAATGGTTTTAGTAAAGATTTAATTACAGCAACTTTTAAAAGACTTAGCTTTCAAATTCATGAAAAAATATCATCATATCCAATGGGATTTGTTGTATTAAAAAGAGCAATGCGAGGTTGGTTAAGAGGGTTAAGTCCCATCAGTACTATTGAATATACAAAAGCAGTTAATGAATTAGAATTAAAATTAAAAGATAATCCAAGATATTTGGAGGAATGGATTGATATTAATATAGTCAATAATTCACATCGTTTATTTTTTGTTGCAAATCCTGATTCTAATGCTATGGATACTTATAATGAAAAATTAGCAAAAAAAATTAAGCTTCGTACAAGTTCATTAAACGAAAGTGAAAAAAATAAATTAATTGAAAAAAGTAAGAAATTTATGGAATTTCACAATAGTGGTGATTCTATTGAAAATTTAAATAAAATTCCAAAATTATTAGTAAAAGATTTACCAAAAGAGATTAAAGAATATAACCATCACAAAGAAATTTTAAATAATATTCCTTTGTGGATAATGAAAGAAAAAACTAATGATATTGCATATTTTGATATATTTATACATTTAGAAGATTTAAATGAAAGAGAAATTGAACTTTTACCTTTATATACAAGAATATTGGAAAATTGTCGTGTTAAAGACATGGATAATACAAAGGTAATGACTGTAATAATGAATAAAACTGGTGGATTTAATATTAATTTAGAAGCTGGTACTAAATCAAATTTAGAAAGATGTTTAGGTATTATTTTACGTGTAAAAATGTTAAATGAAGATATAGATAATGCTATAAATTTAACTAAAGATATAATTTTAGAATCAAAGGTTGATGATTATAATACTATTTGGAATTCAATAGTTGATTTAAAAAATACTTATAAATCTATAGCCTCAAGCTCTGGATATAGATTTTCTACTATCGCTGCATCTAGTAATTTTTCAGATAATGCAAAGCTAATTGAAAACTTATTGGGAATAAGCCAATGGGTGTTTATTGATTCCTTAAATCGTGAGGATGTATCTAAACTTGCAGTTGAATTAAATAATTTAAAAAATAAATTAAAAGTATTAAATCGGTATGAACTTCATTTAACTTGTGAAGAAAATTTGATTGATAGCAGTAAAAAAGCATTAAATAATTTTTTAAAAAGTCTTGAAAAACAAGATGATTTAAATTTATTGAAAAAAGAAAAGACTGTTCATTTTGAAAAAGTAGAAAGTAAAAAAGGTTTTATTTTGCCTTCCTCTGTAAATCATACTAGTTATGTTATTCCTTCATTTCCTTTAGGAAGCAAAAAAAATGCAATACAAAGAATTTTGGCTGCAATAATGTCAGGAAATGATTTATGGAATGAAGTTAGAGTCATTGGTGGTGCTTATGGTGTTGATTGCCATGTTGAGAGTTTAGAGCAATTGCTTATTTTTATTTCAGCAAGTGACCCAAATCTAGCTCAAACTTTTGAGACTTATAGAAATGTTTTAAAGCAATATAGTGAGACATTAGTTAATGAAGAATTGATTGATGATGCAATTATTAATAATGTAGCAAATGATTTAAAACCCCATCAAAATAATAGAACAAGTATTATAGATTTTAGAAGGATTCTTTATAATATTGATAATGAAATGTTAAAAAAAGTAAGAGAATCTATATTAGAGACAACATCTAAAGATATACAAGAAGCAGCAGTTGAATTATTAAAAAATACTAATTTTGCAATTTCTTTTTTCTGTGATCAAAGTACATTTAATAAAGAAAAAGAAACATTAGAAATGGAAGAAAAAGATGTAATTAAACTCCCAATTTAAAAAAGACTTCGATTATTATAAAAAGAAGTCTTTAATAAAAGCCTTGCTAGTTTTAAGTAAACATAAGCAAGGCTTTTTTTTGTATATAATGATTATAAATTATATTTTATTTATTTTAATAAATATGATTTAATCCTTTATTAAACAATAAACCACTGAGTCTATACATTGAATATGGTGTTGTTATAATAGATATATCAAACTCTTTTGCCATATCAATCATATCTTTACTTGGAATTTTATTCCTAGCAATTACAATGTTTCTAATGTCACTCATTACAGCTGTTCTTACAGCTTGATTGTTTGACAATCCAGTAATTAATAGAATATTGTCTTCAAGTAAAGTTAAAACATCACTCATCATATCACTTGCAAAAGCAAAGTCAACTTCATCTTCTAAGTGGTCTTCACCACATAATATTTTCCCAGAACTAAGTTCTAATATTTCTTTCAATTTCATAAACAAAATTATAACATTTTTTGATTAAGACGCATAGTTGTTTTTTTTAAATCTGTATGAATTTATCGAATAGATTTTTCAATATAGTGAAACCTCATTAATAAAAGATATAGTTATTATAATATCTTAATCTTTTTAGAATAGGTTAAAATAATAGACAATTCGATAATTATGGGTTAAAATAGTTTACATAAAGAAATAAAAATAAGTGTCGACTAGATTGGAGAAACTATAAAATGCAATTTAAAAAAAAGTTTTTAGCTTTATGTATATTTTTATTTTTTTGTTCTTCTTTTGTTTATTCTAATGATGTTTTTGGTAAATATACTTACACACGTGATACTGTTTTATCAATAATGAAATTATCATTATTAGAAAATGGAATTAAGCCTGATTCTATTGAATTTAATGAAGATTTTGAAGATATAAAAGTAATGATTTCTAAAATTGGAGAAGAATCTTTTATAAAAAATATTAAGGATAAATCTCCATTTTCAAGTATTGAATTAACATCTAATTATTTAATATTGCACTTAGCTGAAGATGATTTTAAAATACCGATAGAAGTAATAAAAAATGAGATATATTCTAAGGCTGTAAATAGTAGTGACAAAATAATTGGATTTTTAGAAAGTAATAAATTATATTTTAATTTTTATGTTGCATACGAAAAACCAAAAAATAAAATTGTTAAAGAAAATTTAAAACCTTTTTATTTAATACCATTTGAAAAGGTAGTTTGAGTTAATTTAGTTTGATTTTTTTATTAATATGTATATTTTATTGTATTTAAGATAAAATAATAAGTTTAACTAGACTTATTAATTATTCTATTGTACAGTTTTAATGATAGTTCTCTTTTATGTGGTCTGAGTCTGGGGGTGAGGTTAAGATTAGAATAAAAAAGAATAAACCCCTGCAACGGAAGGAATTTTAACCGTGAAGAATTTATACAAGTATTTAATATATTTGTTATTATTATCTTTTGTTAGTGTGAATTTATATTCATTTCCAAATAATGAAAAGAAAAATAATAATAATGAAGATTTGATTACCCAAATAGTCCCAAAAGCTGAAGTTGAGATTGTTGAAGTAGATGCAATCAAGGATTTAGACAATCCTGTTACTCTAGAAGAAAAATTTAGCTACGCATATTCTTATTTGCTATATTTATCAACATTAAGTCAAAATTTAGACATTAATGCTCAATATTATGCCAAAGGTGCAATTGATGCAGCTGAGGGTAAGGCTATTTATACAGAGCAAGAGATTGTTGAAATAATTCAGCAAATGCAACAAGAAATGTTA
>Ga0102926_1002178_pt1 | contig 11428 bp, 10 predicted proteins | sample SalPonR1_A_D2_MG_FD_78173 | JGI IMG/M metagenome (GOLD analysis project Ga0102926, IMG submission 78173) | Salt pond soil microbial communities from South San Francisco under conditions of wetland restoration - Salt Pond MetaG R1_A_D2_MG | ecosystem: Environmental > Aquatic > Marine > Intertidal...
CCCCCGGCCCGCAAGCTTCCGGCGTGTCGGGTGCATCGCGGCCGCCTCACCATTGATGACCGACAGGAAGTCATCACCATATTTTTCCAGCTTTTTGGCCCCTACCCCGGCAATACACGCCATGTCGTCGAGGCTGTTGGGGCGTTTCTCGGCCATCTCGATAAGTGTACGATCGTTGAAGACCACATAAGCGGGCACCTTGGCGGCCTCGGCCAAGGCGCGGCGCTTGGCCTTGAGGGCCGACAACAGGGGCGCATCTTCGTCCGAGACAAGCGCCTTGGCTGCGGGGCGACGGGATTTGGAAACAAGCGTATCGCGGCGCAGGGTGATGGTTTCCTGATCGCGCAGGATCGGCAGGGCCTTGTCGGTCATGCGCAGGGCGCCGTGCCGTTCGGGGTCGGGGCGGACAAGGTCATGCCCCATAATCTGCCGAAACACACCTTGCCAGTTGCGCCGTTCGAGGTCGCGGCCCACTCCGAAGGTGGGCAATTGGTCATGCCCGCGCGCTTGTACCTTTTCGGTGGCATTGCCGATCAGGATGTCGATCAGATGCCCCGCACCAAATCGTTCCTCGGTGCGCAGAATCGCAGACAGCGCCTTGCGCACCGCTTGGGTGCCGTCAAAGGTTTCGGGCGGCGTATCGCAAAGGTCGCAATTGCCACAGGCTGCGGCCTCTTCCCCGAAGTAGCGAAGCAGGGCCGCACGGCGGCATTCAAGCGCCTCCGCCAGACCCAAAAGCGCATTAAGCCGCCCGTGATCTGTCATACGCCGTTCAGGCGGGGCAAGGCCTTCATCAATCTGACTGCGGCGCAGGCGGATATCATCCGGACCGAACAGGGTAAGGGTTTCGGCAGGCGCACCATCCCGCCCCGCGCGGCCGATTTCCTGGTAATAGGCCTCTATTGATTTGGGCAAGTCGGCATGCGCCACCCAGCGAATATCCGGTTTGTCCACACCCATACCGAAGGCCACCGTCGCCACCACGATCAACCCGTCCTCGGCGCTAAAACGCCCCTCGACATGGCGGCGTTCATCGGCTTCCATCCCGCCGTGGTAATGACAGGCGTTGTGTCCTGCCTCACGCAGGGCGGCAGCAAGACTTTCGGTCTTGGCCCGCGTGCCGCAATAGACGATGCCAGACTGTCCCTTGCGCGCCACCGAAAATTCCAGGATCTGACGTCGAGGGCTGTCTTTCGGGGAAAAGGCAAGGTGAATATTGGGGCGATCGAACCCTTCAAGAAAGGTTGGCGGCGCGACCCCATCAAAAAGTTTCTCGACAATCTCGTCGCGTGTCTCGGCATCGGCCGTGGCGGTAAAGGCCGCCAATGGTACGTTCAAAGCGCGCCGCAACTCCCCGATGCGCAGGTAGTCAGGTCGGAAATCATGGCCCCATTGGCTGACGCAATGCGCCTCATCCACGGCAATCAGCGAAACGCCAATGCGGCGCAACATTCCCATGGCCGATCCCGCCGCCAGACGTTCCGGCGCGATATAGAGCAGTTTCAAACGCCCGTCTTCAAGCGAGGACCAAACCGCCTCGGTCTCTTCATCGGTATTGCCCGACGTCAGCGCGCCTGCCTCGACGCCAGCTTCGCGCAACGCGCGCACCTGATCCCGCATCAGGGCAATCAAGGGTGAAATGACCACGGTCACCCCGTCGCGCATCAGCGCCGGAAGTTGAAAGCACAGGGACTTCCCGCCGCCCGTCGGCATGATCGCCAGCGTGTTGCAGCCTTGGTGGATGGTATCCACGATCTCTTCCTGCCCGGGGCGGAAGGACCCGTATCCGAAGACGTCGCGCAATAGCGTGGCAGCGCTCTGCATGAGAAAGCCCGTAAGATTTTATTTGTCTGCTCTTACGGGTGACTTTTTCACACTAAGATTCGGTAAACAAGGCCCGGGTCAGTAAAAGACCGCCGCATTGTTCATCAGAATGATGCGCACCGCGTAAACCGCGATCAATGCCACCAACGGTGCAAGGTCTATACCGGACATGGGCGGCAGGATACGCCGGATGGGGGCATAGATCGGTTCAAGAATACGGTTCAGGCCATACCAGATTTGCGCGACGAACTGTTGGTGCAGGTTGAGCACCTGAAAGTTGATCAGCCAACTCATGATCACATGTGCAATGATGAAAAACCACAGCACATCAAGCAAAAGCATCAGGATCTGGAAAAGCGACTGCATTGGCATTGTCCTTTGGTATTCAAACAGCCCAAGACCTAAGCCTGCGATCCGCAAAGCGCAAGCCTGACGCGGGGTTGTGGTTGACCTTCTGAGTTTGGCCCACGACAAGGCCCTGCAAAGGAGGCTTGCCCATGTACCCTTTCATTCGCCTGATGTGGCAGATGTTCAAGCACCGCAAGGATACGCCCTTGGGCGTGACCGATACGCATGTGTCAAAACATATGTGCCTGCCGTGGGACATCGACCTGTGGATGGAGTTGAACAACGGGCGCACCCTGACCCTGTTCGACATGGGGCGGATTCCGCTGGGTCATCGCGTGGGCCTTCTGGGTGCCCTGAAGCGCCGAAACTGGGGATTGACGGTGGCAGGTGCTTCTGTCCGATATCGTCGCCGTATCCGTATGTTCGAAATCATCGAGATGCGCTCGCGTGCGGTGTGGTGGGACGACAAGTTCGTCTATATCGAGCAGTCCATGTGGAAGACCTCGGGGGAGTGCGCCAATCATGTGCTTCTGCGCACTGCCGCGACAGGCAAGACCGGCATCGTGCCGCCCTCCGAGATCATGGCCGAGATCGACGCCACCATCACTCCACCAAAAGCCCCGGCATGGGTCAGCGGATGGATCGCCGCCGACGCCCAAAGACCTTGGCCACCGATGCAGGAATGACTTGCCTGTAAGGCCCATAAGCTGTCTTATCGGCCCAAGAACGCGGGGCAGTTGTACATGGCAGAGATTTCGCCAAAGAAACGGATTTGGGGTTGGTACGCCTTTGATTGGGCCAGCCAACCCTATCACACCCTGCTGGTTACATTTGTGTTCGGGCCATTTTTCGCACTTGTTGCAAAAGAGCATTACTTGTCGATTGGCCAAGACGTCGAGACGGCAAAGGCAAGTGCCCAAAGCCTGTGGTCTCTCGGCCTGACGATTACAGGGTTGATCATCGGGCTTGGCGCGCCATTCTTCGGGGCGCTTGCCGATACGGCGGGCAGGCGCCTGCCTTGGATCGTGGGCTTTTCGGCCCTCTATGTCGTCGGGGCTTCGGGGATATGGTTCATGCTTCCAGATGGCTCCAACCTGATGTGGGGCCTTGTGATGTTCGGCATTGGGTTTATCGGCGCTGAATACGCCCTGATCTTTATCAACTCGCAACTGCCGTCACTTGGGAGCACCGATGACGTGGGGCAACTCTCGGGGTCGGGTTTTGCCATCGGTTATATCGGTGGGCTGACCGCACTTGCGATCATGCTGCTTTTGTTCACCGAGCAACCCAATGGCAAAACCCTTATCGGGCTTGATCCGGCCTTGGGACTGGATGCAGCGCAAAACGAGGGGACCCGCTTTGTCGGCCCGTTCGTGGCCCTTTGGTATGCGGTCTTCATGGTCCCCTACTTCCTATGGGTGCGCGACATTGGCCCGCCTGCTCAAGGGCGCGGTGTGGGCGATGCCCTGCGCCTTTTGGGCCGATCCGTAAAAGCCTTGAAGCGGCGGGTCAGCCTGACCTCCTACCTCGTGTCGTCGATGTTCTATCGTGACGCGCTCAACGGGCTTTATACCTTCGGTGGGTTCTACGCGAACTTGGTCTTGGGTTGGAGCATCGTATCCATTGGTATCTTTGGCATCGTCGGCGGCATCTCTGCCGCGCTCTTCAGTTGGCTGGGGGGCAAAGCGGACAAGCGCTTTGGGCCCAAGCCCGTGGTCCTTGTGGCGATCTGGGGCTTGATGCTTGTGTGTGTGACGGTTGTCGGCATGGACCGGGAGCAGCTTTGGGGCATCGCCCTTCCCGAAGGATCCAGACTGCCGGACGCGATTTTCTTTGGGTGCGGCGTGCTTATCGGAGGGTTCGGTGGCACGCTTCAGGCGGCCAGTCGCTCGCTGATGGTACGTCACACCGACCCCAAGACCCCGACCGAAAGCTTTGGACTCTACGGCTTGTCTGGCCGGGCAACGGCCTTTATCGCACCGGCGCTGATCGGGGTTGTCACGACGATGAGCGGCAGCGCGCGGATCGGGGTCTCGCCTTTGATTATCCTTTTCCTGATTGGTCTTGTGCTGCTACGCTGGGTCAGGGCGGAAGGAGACAGGGACACATGGGCCGTTACCTCACATTGATCGCGTTAACCCTTGGTTTGTCAGCCTGCGGCGGGTCGACGCCAGAGGTTAACAGCCCCGCAAAGGAAGTCGTTTCAACGCAGAATATTCCGGCGTCTATGCGCGGTGTGCATGCCAAGCAATTGTTTGGAAAGCACAAAAATTCCTCGCGCCAAGGGGCCGAGCCATTTGGCGGTTATGCCAAGGGATGCATGGCCGGGGGCGCGCAATTGGCCGAAACCGGCCCCACGTGGCAGGCCATGCGCCTGAGCCGCAACCGGAACTGGGGCCATCCGGAAACGATTGATTTCATTCAGAAACTCTCGCGTTTTGCGGCCACACAACCGGGCTGGAACGGGCTTTATATCGGGGATATCAGCCAACCGCGCGGGGGGCCGATGCTGACGGGGCATCGCAGCCATCAGATTGGTATGGATATCGACATCTGGATGCGCCCTGCGGATCGGCTGAACCTGAGTCGGTCCGAGCGCGAAGGTATCTCTTCGATCTCGATGCGACGCGCTAAGGGTGCCTATACAAACGATAAATGGACGCGCGCGCATCACGAGATCATCAAGGCCGCGGCCAAGGATTCGCGGACGGCGCGGATTTTCGTGTTTCCGGGGGCCAAGGCGCAGATGTGCAATGATGAAAAGGGCGACCGCGCGTGGCTCAGGAAGATCCGGCCGTGGTGGGGGCACCATTATCATTTCCATGTGCGCCTGAAATGTCCTGATAATGCAAGGGGTTGTGTGAACCAAAGCCCGCCGCCCGCTGGCGATGGCTGTGCCGATGCGCGGCAATGGGTGAAAAACATTCTCAACCCGCCGCCGCCGGACCCCAATGCGCCCAAACCAAAGCCGCGCCGCGAGCTGACGATGGCGGACCTTCCGGGCCAATGCGTTTCGGTCCTGCAATCAGAGTGACCCATATCTGGAGAAAAAAATTACACCTGCCACTGTATTTTGTTTTGACAACTACGAAATCTGTGGCAGGCTGTGGATAAGTTCAACAACTGAAAGGAGGTGGTCCAGTGTCTATAAAGGGATTGGAGAGAGGTGTCGGAACAGTCAGGGGAGGCACCGTCTGAGGCAGCCCTCGGGCGTATGACCACCCGGATTGGCATGGCCTAACCGCCCCGCCTCCGTTAACCTTTAGAGGGCCGTTTCGTTCACCGAAACGGCCCTTTGATGTTCGTACAACTCGTACGAATACCCCCCGAGTTTCGTACGGAAATCCGACCCGTCGCACAGACCCTCGTACGAGTCGTACGAAATGCGCTATTGAGAGCCATGAAAGTTAACGACCAGATCACCATCGAAGACTGGGAACTGACCGAACAGTTCATCCGCGCCTCGGGCCCCGGCGGGCAGAACGTCAACAAGGTGTCGACGGCGGTGGAACTGCGGTTCGAGGCGGAGCGATCCCCCAACCTGCCCGACGCGGTGAAGCGACGCCTGCGCCGGGTGGCGGGGCGACGGTGGACGAAAGACGGCGCGGTGGTGATCCAGGTGGAGGAAACACGTTCACAGGCCCGCAACCGCGAGATCGCGCGGGAGCGTCTGGCCGAGTTGATCCGCAAAGCCTGCGAAAAACCCAAACGGCGGATCCCGACGCGCCCCACCTTGGGGTCAAAGAAGCGCCGGTTGAAGGCGAAGAAGGTACGCGGGGAGGTGAAGGCGCTTAGGGGGAAAGTTGATGGGGAGGAGTGAGGGCCGCCCCGGGCTTGACCCGGGGCCTCGGGTCAGACCGGGAGGTCCCGGGTCAAGCCCGGGACGGGTAATCGCGGGTGGACGCGCCAGACAGAGGCCCCAGCGGATTGAAGCGTGTACCAAGAATTGGTATATCGTGGGCGAAGGAGACAGCCCATGCCGCGCAACACCTCGGTCGTCCTGAGCGATCACTTTAACGATTTCATAACCAAAGCAGTGGAAAGTGGCCGCTATAACTCGGCCAGTGACGTGGTGAGCGCGGGATTGCGGATGTTGGAGCGGCAGGAAATGGAATTGGAATTCAACCGCCTGAAAGCCAGCCTTTCGGAGGCGGATGGGCAAGCCAAGGCCGGAGAGGTGCTTGACGTTGACCTTGATAGCTTTCTGGCTGCCAAGCGTGACAAACAGGCGTGACGCCCTATCGGCTAACGCGGTTGGCCAATGCCGACCTGAATGAGATTTGGGACTATTCCGAGACTCATTGGGGCGAGGAACAAGCAGATCGGTATATTGCTGACCTGTTTGCCTGTTTCGCCCGTGCCGTGGCCACGCCAGAAGCCGGGCGCGATAGATCGGCCTTTGTGCCAGGGGCGCGATCCATGGCCTCGGGGCGGCATCTGGTGTTTTACCGGCAGATGAGGGGCGAGGTCGTGATCCTGCGCATCGTACATGAAGCTCGGAATTGGGCGGCTTTGAGTTATGCGGATGAGTTGGAGTGATACAGGTCTTGGGTTGGTGATAGGGTGCCTGAAGATTAGTTTGCGGCTTGCCAAGTGGAGCAATTTCGAACGCCTTCCCGTGATCGAACAAGTCTCACATTTCAAAATTCCTCACGTAAGACAGAGCGTTCAGGAAATGCGGGACACAGATACGTTAACACCTGACGAATTGTTGAGGAGCACAGCACAAACACCGAAGCATATGTGTATTGACCAAACTCTGTTTCATCAGACTCATGCATTTGATCCAAATGCACTTTGTCACGGTAATAAGTTATTTTTTCGAGATTTTTCTTCTTAAATTTCCCATCTTTAATGACATTATCAGACGCCATACTCACCTCGGCAGAAAGCGCTGGTCTCCATTGTGTGGTAGGGATCTTTTGGCCAGCTTTAAAACTTCTTCCTGAGTGAAAAGATTTTCGCTGATAAAGGAAGCTGCCAATTCCTTCCAATATGGAATGAGTGGTGACTGCGCAGGCATGTATTTGAAACTGATTTACTACGTTATGCAGCCCGGCGGCATTAGGTGAATGAAGTTCTTGTTCTTCATTCGAAAACACCACTTGGGAGAACAAAAACTCAAGATACTGAACTCCGTAACATATGCTTTTGGTCAAGACAGGTCTGCAAATCCCCATGTTTTGGGAAGAGTCGCTATCTTTGTGATGCTTTATCTTCGAAAGTGCCTTTTCAATTGCACTCAGAGAGGTTGGGCAACAAAAGACCTCTCGAGTGTTCTTTTTCAAGTTACTTGGTGGCGTTACCGCGAGCCTTTTAGGATACACTATACCCATCACACACCCACCTCCATCTCCTCCTGCTCACCGACCCCGAACACCCGTTTATACCGGGTGATCTCGTCCTCCGGCCCCATGGCCTTCCTCGGATTGTCGGACAGTTTCACCGTGGGTCGCCCGTTGGCGGCCACGGCTTTGCAGACAAGGGAGAAGGGGGCGAGGGCGTCGTTTTCGGTGAGCCCTCGGAAATCGTTGGTGAGCAACGTGCCCCAGCCGAAGCTGAACCGCACGCGGCCGTAGAAGCGTTTGTGCAGGTCGATGATTTTCTCTTCGTCCAACCCGTCGGAGAAGATGATCAGTTTCTCGCGCGGGTCTTCGCCGCGGTCTTGCCACCAGCGGATGGCGGTCTCGGCCCCCGTCGCGGGATCGCCTGAATCGATGCGGATGCCTGTCCAGCCGGCCAGCCAATCGGGCGCGTGGTCGAGGAAGCCTTGGGTGCCGTAGGTGTCGGGCAGGATGATGCGCAGGTTGCCCTCGTGCTCCTCGTGCCAGTCGGCCAGCACCTTGTAGGGGGCTTGGTGCAGGGCCTCGTCATCCTCGGCCAGCGCGGCGTAGACCATGGGCAGTTCGTGGGCGTTGGTGCCGATCGCCTCAAGATCACGGTTTTTCGCAATGAGGCAGTTGGAGGTGCCTACGAAGCCTTGGCCCAGCCCCTCGCCCATGGCCTGCACGCACCAATCTTGCCACATGTAGGAATGCCGGCGGCGGGTGCCGAAATCGGCGATGCGCAGGCCGGGAAGGCCGCGCAGGCGTTCGATCTTGGCCCAGAGCTTGGTCATGGCGCGGGCGTAGAGGACCTGTAGCTCAAATTTTTTCATGTCGTGCAGGACGGCGCGGGAGCGCAGTTCCATCAGCACGGCGAGGGCGGGGATTTCCCAGAGCATGACCTCGGGCCATTTGCCCTCAAACGTCAGTTCATATTGCCCGTCGCGTTTTTCGAGGTGGTAGGGCGGGAGTTGCAGGTTCTCGAACCATTCCATGAACTCGGGCGTGAACATCTGGCGCTTGCCATAGAAGGTATTGCCGCGCAGCCATGTGGATTCGCCCCGCGTGAGCGAGAGCGAGCGGATATGGTCAAGCTGTTCGCGCAACTCGCCTTCGTCGATCACATCGGCGAGGCGGATGGATTTGCTGCGGTTGATGAGCGAGAAGGTCACATCGGTGTCGGGCTTGTTGCGGAAGACCGATTGGCACATCAGCAGCTTGTAGAAATCGGTGTCGATGAGGGACCGCACGATGGGGTCCATCTTCCAGCGGTGGTTGTAGACGCGGGTGGCGATATCGACCATGGCGGGCCTCCGGGCAATAATTCCGCCCGGTTAAACCAAAGCGGGCGAGGGGTGGCAAGGTCAGGACGCGGCGAGGGTGGCCCGGATGTCCTTGAGGAGGGATGAAGCGCCGAAGCGGAACAGCGTGGGTTGGAGCCAGTCTGGCCCGAGGCGGGCATAGGTGGCCGCCATGAAAGGCAGGGCCGCGCGGGCGGTGGAAATGCCGCCGGCGGGTTTGAAGCCGATCTGGTATCCCGTCGCCTGATGGTAGGCGTGGATCATGTTGAGCATGGCGAGGGCTGCGGGAAGGGTGGCGTTGGTGGCCTCTTTCCCGGTCGAGGTTTTGACCACATCGGCCCCGGCCATCATCGCGGTGAGGGACGCGCGGGCAACGGTGGTAAGATCGCCCAACTCGCCCACGGAGAGGATGCATTTGAGGTGCGCCTTGCCGCAAGCCGTGCGCAGGGCGCGGATGTCATCGTAAAGCCCGGGCCAATCGCCGGAAAGGGCGAGGTGGCGGGGGATGACGATGTCGATTTCCGTCGCACCCGCCGCAACACTTTCTTCGACCTCTACGACACGGGCGCGTGGCGAGGAAAGGCCTGCCGGGAACCCGGCCGAGACTGCGGCGACGGGAATGTCAGTGCCTTTGAGCGCCGATAGCGCCGGGGCGATCATGGCGTGATAGACACAGACCGCGCCCACGGTCAGCCCCCCTGCCCCGTACCGCTCGGCCAGATCGGCAGGCAGAGGCGCGCGGGCGCTCTCACACAGGGTTTTGACGCGTTCGGGGGTGTCATCGCCCGACAGCGTAGTAAGATCCATGCACTGGATCGCACGGATAAGCCATGCCGCGTGATGGCTGCCCACATCCTCGCAGCTTTGGTCGATTTCGGCGGCTTTCGCGGTGATCGCGACGTCATCCGCCTGCACGCTTTCCAACCACTCCAGATCAAGCGGCTGGCCCGGGTTGCGGGCCGGGTACGTGGTGGCAAGCGGCGGCGGGGGAGTATCGGTAAAGCAGCGCATAGCGGATTCCTGATGGAGCGTTGCCCAAGCTCTTGCACGCCCCCCTTGCCGTGGCAACCCAAGGCCCACCCGACAAATGCGCGAAAACTGCACAACGGCTGCGCCAGTCATGCAAAGCGGGCCGTTACCAATGCCCCCAAGCCATATGCAAGTGAGGGGCAAAATCATGAAGAGTTTTCTAGTGCGGGGTGTTCCCGCGTCGATCCAAACAGACAGTTGGTGGATGGATGGCATCACCCGCCGCCTGCCGAAACCCCGGCAAGACGGGGCGCGCGGGCCGGGGCGATTGGAGCGGATCGGCGCGCTGGTGGCGCTGATGCTGCTGGCCGATATGCTGCTTTGGGGGGTGGATGCCGGCCTGTCGCTGGCCCTTTTCGGGGCGATCCTGTTGTTTGCCGGATTGGCGATGCGCGATGGCATGGGATGGGGCGGGTTTGTCTTTGGCGTTGTCATGATGCTGCCGCTGGTGGAGCAGGTGCAGGCGCTTTCGATCCTGTTTTGGTGGCTCGGCCTTTTGATAGGCGCGGCGTGGATCGGGTTGGGGGGCTGGCCCGGATTGGCCGGTGCCATGCGCGGCGCACTGCGCCTGATCTGGCTTGGCCCTTGGCAGACCGCCAATGACCTTTGGAACGCGTTGAGCAGGACCGAGTGGCCAAGCAAAGGCACGCCTGGCAAAGCCCTTTTGGGATGGGCCTTGCCGCTGGGGATGAGCCTGATTTTCCTGAGCCTGCTGATCGAGGCGAACCCGGTGTTCGAAGATTGGGCCGTGGGGCTTTCAAACGTGCAGTTGCCCGATTTGTCGCGCGTCAGCTTTTGGGCCGGGGTCGCGGTGCTGATCTGGCCCATGCTGAACCTTGCGGCGTTTCGCGAGCGCTTGCGCCTTCCGGGCCGCGCCGAACGCCATGGCCCGCGCCGGCTTCCCCGATGGCTGAACCCGGAGGCGGTGCGCCGGTCGATCCTCCTGTTCAACCTGATCTTTGCGGTGCAGACGGTGATGGACCTGACTTACCTGTGGGGCGGCGTGGCCCTGCCAGAGGGGGTGGGATATGCGCAATATGCCCACCGGGGGGCTTATACATTGTTGGTCACGGCGCTTTTGGCAGGGGGCTTTGCCATTGTCGCGCGGCCCTTCGTCGAGGCGGATCGCTGGTTGCGGGCAGCTTTGCTTTTCTGGGTGGCGCAAACGGTGTGGCTGGTGATTTCCTCGATTCTGCGGCTGGAGCTTTATGTCGATGTCTATGGCCTGACACGGTTGCGCCTGTCGGCGGCGATCTGGATGGGTCTTGTCACGGCTTTGCTGGTGCTGGTTCTTTGGCAGATCATGACACGCAAACAGGCCGGGTGGCTGGTGCTGCGCGGGACGGTTTTGAGCGCCGGAGTTTTGTATTTTTCGCTGTTCCTGAGTTTTGATTTCGCGATTGCGCACCATAACCTCACCCATGAGGTACGAAAGGACACCTATTATATCTGTCGGCTTGGTCCCGCGGCCCTGCCCGCGATCCGGGCCTATGAGGCCGAAACCGGACAGGCTCTTTGCGACCGGTTCGATGACCATGAGCCGCACCGGATGGGCCGCGGCGATTGGCGCGAATGGGGCTTCCGCGACTGGCGCATCCTTCG
>Ga0102926_1002182_pt1 | contig 11411 bp, 12 predicted proteins | sample SalPonR1_A_D2_MG_FD_78173 | JGI IMG/M metagenome (GOLD analysis project Ga0102926, IMG submission 78173) | Salt pond soil microbial communities from South San Francisco under conditions of wetland restoration - Salt Pond MetaG R1_A_D2_MG | ecosystem: Environmental > Aquatic > Marine > Intertidal...
CATCTCCTCCAGCGAAGAAGTCGTCTCCTGCAGGCTGGCTGCCTGCTCGCTGGAACTCTCCGCGAGCTCCTGACTGGATCCCGAGAGCTGCTCGGAGGAGGCATTTACCTGCTCGGACCCGCCACTCAATCGGTCAATGATATTTTTTAGCTTAGAGCTGATGGAACGGCCTATGAGCAGTCCGAATATTAGAGCACCTAAAACTGCAATTATCCCCACCACACTTATAGCCCATACATATTGATTCACTGTATCCTGGGTTTGTACGGCAAGTTTACGGGCACCTGATTCCGCAGCTTCATTAACTTCAACCGCACGTTCTAAAAGGCCTTCATAACGCAGTTGTACGTTTTCTTCAGCTTCAAGAAGAGCGGCATTGTCGGCTTCGATAGTTCCATTATCGACCTGCTCAGAGAGTCGATAAAACTCTTCCATATTATCACGGTAAGCATCACTGGCATCCTGCATTCCTATGATATGTCTTTCAAGAACCGGAACATCGAACCTGTCAACATATCCCTGCAACTCTCCTATCTCACCGTTAATTTTTTTAAAGTGAGAAGTCGCTGCTTCAAAATACTTATCCTCCCGTGATAATTTATATTGCAGAAATTCATAACCGGCTTTTCGAACAGCCTGATCAAAAGCGGCCGAGGTACCCCATTCATTCAAGCTTATATTATTAAGAGATTCAGAGTAACCGTCAATCTTATTCAGGGAGAATATCGAAATACCTCCCAGAATTAGGGTAATGGATGACGCGATTATGGTAAGCAGCATAATTCTTTTGCCGATGGTCCAGTTACCTTCACCGGAATTTCCGGAACCGGTAGAGAATTCTTCGACATATTTTTTTATCGTATTCATATCGTTTTCCTTTTTATCCTTATTTGTTAAGTAATTTTCTTATTGGGTAACTGTATTCTTATTTGAATCGAGCACCTCTCCGGGTACGTCAAAGATTACCTTGTGAGCATCTATAATCATCTTAACCGAAGCTTTAACCTTTCCTATGCCGGCCAGATATTCGCTATTGCCGGTGATACCGAAGGAAGGTACATCCTCTATTTGCGCCGTCTCGATATCGGCAACTTCCGACACCTTGTCTACCAGTACGCCCATCTGGTACCCGCCCTCATTCACCACGATAACACAGGTCTCAGCGGTGTCTTCTATAGCAGACAGATCAAAGCGCAGCCTTAGATTCATCACCGGTACAATCTTTCCCCGCAAGTTTAGCACACCCCGGATATAGCCGGGCATTTTGGGTACCGGCGTGATGGGCATCACGCCGATGATCTCCTGCACTTTCAGGATCTCAATCGCATATTCTTCCTTCCCCAGAAAAAAGCTGAGAAACTTTCCCCCCGCTATCTCCGGGATGCTATTCTCGTTTTGGTTTTCTTCTGCTAATGTTTCTTCCATAATGTTATTTCCTAATTATTCGCTTTTATGCTTCGATCTAATGGACCTGGATTTGCTGTATCAGCCTGGAAATATCTCAAACCTTATACCGGATCCATTTTAAATTATAATTGTGTGAGCCATAAACCCGGTAACATGCGGCTCTTCAAAAGCAATGGATTCTTCTTATTTACTTGTTATCGGGAGAGCTAAAAAAATCTTAAGCAGTTCTGTTAGATCTTTCTTATTCACGGGAAGATGAATTGTGAGTGAATTTATGATGCAGTACGCCTCCAAGATGTGTTAGCTCTTAGTTTGGCAAAGCCGGTATTCAGGCCCGCTGCATTTACCGAATAATTGCTAATTCGGGGCATTGCAAAGCAGCGGTACAAGAAAAGGTGAGGGAAAATAGAAGATTAAAGAATAGCTCTGAACGTAACTGTATATACCATAAACTTCTCTGCCTAATAAGAATAGTGAGGCATTGCGCCTTGAGGATTTTATATCCCAGGCAATAAGTTGACCGCTGTTAGCTTATAACTCCCCCTACTCCAGCACGCCCAGCATCTCCAAAATCTTCCCTCGCAAAACCTCCGGGGTGAAAGGTTTGTGTACAAATCCGGCATTCTGGCGGTCTATAATCTTTATCCGGTCTTTATTGCTCTCTGTAGACACGATCAATACCGGAAGATCTTTGGTATCCGGATTTTCTCTTATCCTGTCAAGCATCTCCATACCGTCCATAACAGGCATATTAACGTCGACAAACAGCAGGTCAAGCCATTCATTTTTTAAAACTTCAAGACCTTCCCGGCCATTTGCCGCCTCATAAATCTCACCGATGCCAATACCGCAGAGCTTTATCGTTTTGATAATCATGCTCCGCATTACCGCGCTGTCGTCCACAACAAGAATATTGATTGTCATAGTATTTTTTCCTGCTATACAATTTTATTAAGTATTTTATAAACTTGGCTGAGCTGCTTTTTCTTTCATATGGCCGATAATTGACCTGGCAATGCTCTGAATGGGCAGTACCTCCAGCGCGGCCCCGATCTTATTTGCCTCTTTGGGCATTCCATAAACCACGGAAGTCGCCTCATCCTGGGCAACGGTATGGGCTCCTTTTGTTTTCATCTCCAGCAGGCCTTTTGCACCGTCGGCTCCCATACCCGTCAGCAAAACCCCCATTGCGTTAACGCCGGCGGCTTCTGCAACCGAATTGAACAGCACATCCACACTCGGCCTGTGATGATGAACCGGCGGGCCCTGCTTTATTTTGACATAGTACTTTGCCCCGCTTTTTTCTACCAGCATGTGATAGTTCCCAGGAGCAAGCAGTACTTTTCCCGGTTCGATCAAGTCCTGGTCTTCAGCCTCTTTAACATGTACATTGCAAATACTGTCAAGCCGTTCGGCAAAACTTTTGGTAAACACCGGGGGCATGTGCTGAACGATAACAATTCCCGGTAAATTTGCAGGCAGTTCAGTCAGTACGGCCTCAAGTGCCCTTGTCCCTCCCGTTGACGCACCGATGGCAATCATCTTATTGGTGGTATGTATCAATCGAACCGTCTGCGTCTTTTTAACCTGGTTCCTGGTCGTCACGTCAGCATTCGTCGCATTCATGGTTTTGTCAAACCGTGCAATCGAAGCCGCACGAACAGCCTTTACAATTTCTTTTGATATATCTTGTGTGGAATAGGCCGATCCGGGCTTGCATATTACATCTACCGCGCCCAGCCTGAGAGCCATCAGCGCATTCTCGCTGTTCTTTGGCGTCAGTGAACTCACAACAACAACAGGCATCGGATAGTGCTTCATCAGCTTAGACAGAAATGAAAGCCCGTCCATCCTGGGCATCTCCAGATCCAGGGTCAGCACGTCCGGTTTTAGCTTTATAATTTTATCACGGGCCACGTAGGGATTAACCGCCGTACCAACCACTTCAATATCTTTCTGCTTGCTGAGCTCTTCGGTTAACAGCTTTCGTACCAGTGCCGAATCATCGACAATCAAAACTTTAATCATACCTTTACCTCCTCTGAGTAATAAATGAGAATCTCTGCTATTCCCTCGTCAAGAAATACACTGAGCGACTCTTTATGCATGCCTTCAAAGGTCCGGTCGGTATCTTCATGCTCTTCCGCAATTCGGGGCGGCCGGATGTAGCAGATATTATTGTTTTTGGCAAAGAGAGGTACGGTATTTCCGCAGATAATATTGGCAATCTCACAAAGGGCTCCCTGTTTGAGCTCCTCATCCGCTTCTTCAACCCCCAGCATATTGATAGCCATGGCACTGAGAAGCTCTGCGGAAGGTGTAATAACCATCCCGCCGACAGCCGCGCCGTCAAAACTGACAATAGAACGAACACTGCCATCGGGCTGATCTAAATCTGTATAGTCTTCTACCTCCCACTCTTCAATGGGAAACATGTAACAGGTAATTTCAAAAGTGTTTATAGCGATATTGCGAATCTTATCCGAGTAATCCGTATTCATTGGTAACCTTATCAAGTTTGTAAATTTCTTCTTCCAGTTGTTGAAGAGTAAAAGGCTTGGATAAAAAACCAAGCCCTCTACCCGAAAACTCCTCAATCCGCTGTTGATCGTTAATTGCAGAGATTACCACAATAGGAATCTCTTTGAACAACGGGTTAGCATAAATATGATTCAACATTGTTATACCATCCATAACCGGCATATTGATATCGGTGAGTATCAGGTCAACAGCACACTTTTCCAGGCATTCTAATCCCTCAGTGCCATTACCTGCCTCGTATATTTCTTCTATATCAAGAGTACATTTCATTAAGGTACGTTTGATAACCAGGCGCAATAAGCATTCGTCTTCAACAATCAATACTTTTCGTTTCATAACTTTCACCACTTATTCAGGTTTCGGGATACCTTAACGGCTCCTCCCATTTTTCGATATGTCCAATGCATATGATGCGGCTGTTTGGGTTATCGGCTGTTCCTTTAAAACTTTTAAGAAATTCTTTTTCAGGGTTTCCGGTGTAAAGGGTTTGTGAACAAAACCGGAACTGAGCTTGGAAATAAATTCTACCCTTTTGGTATTACTTTCAGTGGATACCGTTAAAACCGGTATCCTTTTAGTTTGCGGATCTTTTCGCATCATCTCCAGCATTTCAAGCCCATCCATCACGGGCATATTAATATCTATGATCACCAGATCGATACTCTTCTCTTTCAAATATTTCAGCCCTTCAACTCCATTCTCAGCTTCTGTGATATCCCCGATTTCATGTCCGCTGAGCTTAAGCGTTCGGCTAATCAACAGGCGCATAACCGAACAATCTTCTACTATTAATACATTGATTTTCATCTTTGTCACCCTATTACATTACGTTTTAGCTGATATGAAATTGGTGCCCATATCCTGCTGAACATTTGTTTCTGTATTGCCCGAAGATCTAATCGGCCGTTTGTTGATGGTTACCAGTCCATCTACTAATCTCAGGGCCATGGTCCGTGATCTGGTACCTCCCACCTCCTGGTTGGCAATCATGAAACCGTTTTTCCATAGCAGCTTTCTCAAAATTGTGAAATTCCTCTTCCCGATTTTGAAATAGTCATCACTAATATTCTGTTTCATGCTCGCCCCGCCGGCTACAGAAATCACAAGATTTTTCTTCTGTGCTCCAAGATCATAAATTTCATTTAATATCAGCGCCAGGCCCGAATCGACATACATGGCCGGTTTCCTTTTTGCCTTAACCGGGTCTGCTTTCGAGAGCGGCAGCATCACATGCAGTAAGCCCCCAACCCTGATGGTTGGATCATATAGGGTTATACCCAGGCAGCTGCCCAGTGCATAGGTTACAATTGTCTCGCTGAGATTCTCAGATGCTCTTAAATCACCTACTCCAACTACCGTTTTCATTCAGGATATGATCTCTTTACAATTTCTGGTATACCGCCGGCCGAATATTGGTAAACCCGTGATTGCCTCCCGTTACACTCTCCGAATGTCCCAGGAACAGGTAACCGCCAGGTTCTAGTATGTTATAAAATCTGCTGACCAGCTCCTGCTGGGTTTGACGGTTAAAATAGATCATCACATTGCGACACATAATCACATGGAATGGCCCTTTCATCGGCCACGCTTCTTGAAGGTTTAACCTGCCATAGGTAATCATCTGACGTACACTGTTATTTACTCCATACTTTCCCTCATCAACGTTCACAAAGTATTTATTACGGACCGATCCGGGTATTTCCGCCAGTCTCTGATCGGTATAGATACCCGTTCGGGCTGCCTGCAAAATATCCCTGGAAATGTCTGTAGCCAGAATTTTTACTGCGGCACCCGGCATAGCCTTTTTCTCTTCTTGCAAAATGATAGAACAGGTAACCGGCTCTTCTCCGCTTGAACAACCCGCCGACCACCATTTCACATGCCTGCCAGCCATGTTGGGAATGACCTCTCTTCGTATAAAATCAAAATGCTCGTTTTCCCGAAAAAAGCTGGTCTTGTTTGTGGTAAGCACATCCACCAGCGACAGAAACTCCGCGCCCGACTCATCCACTTCCAAAAAGTTCAGATACTCTTCGAAGCTATTCATATCCAGCTTTCGAATCCGTTTCATCAACCGGGCCCGAACCAGGGCTTCCTTACCGTCATGGAGGTTTATCCCGCAATAATCATGAAGCATAATGCGCACTTTCTGAAACTCAGATTTCCTGAGGCCTAATCCCGATCTGCTTTCGTTCACATTTTTAACTGAATTCATGTTTGTATTCTTAATTGATTAGTCAAACCGCACGGACGGATTCCCGGCGTCAATTCATCAGTGTAGCCGTATCCAGAATCAAACCTACCCTGCCATCGCCAAGGATAGCTCCGCCGGATATATGATGCATCTTAACCAGCATGTTGATTGATTTACCGACAAGCTGCTGCTGGCCTACCACCTCATCGACCAGCAATGCATACCGCTTATTATTGTTTTTGATAATTAGCATCGTTCCCTCCAGTAAATCTTCCTTGCCATCCTCAATTTCGAATAGTTTATGCAACCGAACTACCGGAACAGACTGGCCACGAAATGAGACCTGTTCTGAATTTCCTAAAACCGTATAGAGATCATCTATCCCTGCACGGAATGTCATATCAATATTTATCGTAGGTACAATGAATCGTTCGGTCCCTACCTTGACCAGCATGCCATCGGTAATGGCGAGCGTAAAGGGCAGTTCAAGGGATATTTTGGTGCCCTTACCCAGTTCGGATGAAACCTCCACTTTTCCCTGAAGCTGTTCTATAGCCCTGCGGACAACATCCATACCAACGCCTCTTCCCGACAGGTCGGTCACCTTTTCTACGGAACTGAAACCCGGAAGAAAAATCAGGTTATATATTTCACTTTCTGTCAGCTTCCTTTCAGGATCAACCAATCCTTTTGATACGGCTTTTTTCAAAATCTTGTCTTTGTCAATACCCCGGCCGTCATCTTCAATATCTATGACTACCTTACCTCCCTCCTGGGATGCCCTCAGCCAGATGTTCGCCGTTTCCGGCTTGCCTTTATCTTCCCGGGTTTCCGGATCTTCTACGCCATGGTCAATGGCATTTATTAGCCTGTGCACGAGCGGCTGACTCATGATGTGAATCATGTTATGCGCTATTTCTGTGTACTCATCAAAAGTTGCAAACATGATGGATTTACCTGCTTTACGCGAAATATCCCGCACAAGCCGGTTCATCTTATGAAAGGTAGCTTTAAGGGGAACCATGCGAAGCGTAAGGCTGGTATCCTGTAGCTCACGCAAAATTTTCGTGGTGTGATTTACTTTCTTCTGAAGCTCAGTATCCTTTGGGATAGCCTTGTCTTGCGCCACTACCGAGTGGGCAATAACCAGTTCCCCGACCATATCTATGAGCCTGTCGAGACGGCTAACATTAACCCGTACCGAAGATTCCGATTCCGATTTTATCACACCTTTATCAGCACTTCCATCTTCTGCCAGCTCGTCATCGCCGGCGGATTTTTCATTCAGAGTATCATTCTCATTCACTCCTCCCGAGAACCCGTTTTTGGGCAAAGCTGCCACTGCAGTTTTAGGTTCCACGCCCTCATCACATACGTTATCGAGCACGTCAAGTAAAATTTGATACCGGCCAGGTTCAGGCAGCGGATCTCCCCCGGCAGCTGTTTCTACCACAACCAGCATCTGTTTGATAACATCTATGGATTCAAGCGTGATATCAGCACAGGCAGCATCAAAGGAAAGTTCTCCTTCACGCACCATGCTGAGCAGTGTTTCAACAGAATGGGTAAACTCAGATATGGGATCCAGCCCCATAAAAGCAGAAGTACCCTTGATGGTGTGAAAAGCCCTAAATACAGTATTGATCAGCTCTTCATTATTTGGCGTCTCCTCAAGATCCAAAAGGGCAATTTCAGCCATCTCTATTAGTTCGGTGCACTCGGTAATGAATTCACCCATCATGGCCACTTCCACATCTTCGGGAATGTGAAACACTCCGGATTCTGTTGCGCCTTCTCTTTCTGCTGTCTTAACTGCTTCCTCTCCTGTGGGGATTACCTTCTCTTCTTTACCGCCAACCGACTGCTGCCAGTCCTCATCGGCCTCAATTTCAATTGCCTTTTCGGTTTTCGCGGAGATATCCATCAACCAACCTTTTGGATAATCATCTGCAGCCGATTGTACTTGAGCAACAATGTAAAACGCTTCCTTAAGTGGTATAGATACGCTTTCGGTAGCTGACTTTGAAAGACTCTCCAGAAGTCCGCTTAGTTTATCCAGATCGTCTTCCTTTATAGATTCCTCATCAACCGATAAGATAAAAGAAGCTAGGTCATCCAAAGATACGGCTTCCTGTTCCGGCTCTGCCTCAGCTTCTGTTTCTTTCTCCTTCTGGCATGATTGAATTGTTTCATCATCGAGTTCAATAATGGTATCGGCTGATTCCCCGGCGCCGGAGAGGGATTTATCTAAATCGCTGCAGGCTTTTTCAAAGTCTTTCACCTCGATGTTGCCTTCTTTCAGCAGGTATTCGCGGATAGTATTAACAGCCTGCATGGTTGCTGCCTTTACACTCATGAAATATTCATCTTTTTCGTAAAGATGCTTCAACCCTTCCCAGGCTAAATCGATGAGTTTCTGTAGCTGACCTACATTTTTATCAAAACTCTCGATAATTTCTTCAAATTTTGCACCCGCTATAGCCACATTATCGCGGTCGGTAGGCCATACATCTGCCAGTGCACGGATGATATCTTCAAGATCCTTAACGCCTTTTTTTGCTTTGCCGCTCATAATTCAAGTACTTTTTATTTTGATTCACTTAATGCCATATTCAGCCAGAACTCACCGGTAGAACCCGAAAACTTCATCTCTTCTGTTGGCGGCTTGTTAGGCATAAACAGCGTTAGGTCACTCCCTCGGGTAGCGGTCGGCAATGATGACTGTCCTCTGAAGCCAACCTTCTCAATATTTGCTGCCACATCTCCCGCAAGGATATTCGATATCTCACCGATCAGGTCACCCATGTCATCACTTTCAAATGGAAGCTCCATCCCGATAAATATTTCCGATAGGCTAAGTGCTGTTTCCTTTGGGATGGCAAGCATCAGTGAAAGCGTTTTTTCGGTATTAAAAACGGCTATATTGCCAATCATCCCATTTAAAGGGCCGCTTTTATCGGGTTTCTCTATATACAAAGGCTCCTCACCGCATATAGAGGCAAAAGTGTTGATAACGGATTTTTTTACCTGTTCCACAATTTCTATGGGGATGTGATCCAGCTTGCTAATTTTTTTTGTAATCATCTGCTCTTTTTTAAGATTTTAGAATTCCGCTGAAGAAGCTCTTCTTCTCACTTTCTTCCTCGCTGTCTCCAATCATATTGCCGTCTTCATCGATGTACCGGCTAATTGCCTTGTACATCTTGTCTGCGGTAAAAGGCTTGGTAATGTATTCATTAGCTCCACCCTCATTCAGCGCTTTATCCACTTTTCCCATAGACTTCTCAGCCGTCACCATGATGATTGGGATCTTTGCCCCCTGGTCGCGGACAGCTCTTGAAAACTCAACGCCGGTCATATTCGGCATATTCCAGTCAACGAACATGATCTGTATATCATCATTGAACTTGTCGAGCGCGTCTTGCCCGTCCATCGCCTCGACATATTCGAATTCAGCGACCATCAGCTGATCAAGTGCTCTTTTTACCGCACTCCTCATTATTTTTGAATCGTCTACAACAAGTGCTTTAATTTTGCCCATATCTAAACCTGTTTCTTATTGGTGATCTGTCGATTTGCTCTATCCGCCAGCGTTTTTAAACGGTGCCGGTTACCTATTAACACTTCTGTTTTATATGATCTTTAGCCTGTCTCGGTCGGCAATCCTTATTATCGGAGGGTTCTCATTTTCCTTAAGTGATTTCATCATAAAATTTGAGGTAAGCTATTTTTGATGTCTCGCACGTCTCGGCATCCCTCCGGCCTCAGGACTCTTAAAGTAAATTAGTGTTGTGTCAAGCTTGAAATGACGTATCGGATTGGGTTATTGGTTATTTGTTATCAGTTATTAGGTGTCCTCCCCTGAATTAGCTTGCCCGTTATTCGTGAATGTCTGTTCCAATATGACCAGTAATTCAATGGTTTGTGGGGTATTTTGGGCGTCCAATAGTACCCCTGTCAAAGGCATTGGTTCGTTTTTATCCACACAAAAAGGAACAACACATTTCTAAGTAACAACACCTTTCCGGATATGTGCTTCATGGGAAAGCAGTCGAAAACCAAAGTCATCTTAAGCTTGTCGAGAGATCTCATCGGCTAGGAGATGGTCAACGCTGTTTGAACGGATGAGATCCCTCCGCAGGCGGTCGGGATGACTCTTTAAGGGGGGGCTCGACCGCTGACGGTAGTAATAAATTCCCGGTGGGTTTTCTATGGACCCAAAGGGCTGCCTTAAGCAAACATTCAATAAATACGGTCAAGCTATATTAGGGGAGGACAAGGGACACCGAATAACCAATAACCATTAAGAAACCGGCGAAAAAACGACTGTTAATCGTTGACATGACATCAGCATATAACATGTCGATATTCATTTCTCCTTTTGCACTACATCCCTGTTTCTGCTTGAAATAAACCAAACTCTTAAAATGAATTCCCTTATTGCTTTGACAGACCGGAGTGATATAAATTAATTTATTCTAATGGTCGTCAGAGGCATACAATTATTACTTTTGGAAAGGTAGTTGATATAGGTAATAAATCGGGTATTGTTTAACCAACGCATATAAACCTGCAAATGCTGAACAAATCACTTCATCTTGCACTATTATCTCCTGCAATTAGGCAGGCAGAAAGTATGCAACGTGTTCAGAAATATTTACCATACCCCAAATACCTTCCTCAACTTTTACCTTCCTCGGAAGATGAACATAAAAAGCATGGGTGGATGCTGCCGGAACACCAATCCGATCAAAGCGGACATACAGGAAAAGGCAGCGGTGGTTATGAAAGCTTCTTTTCAGAAAAAGAAACAAAATTTAACAGGCTGTTCGACTTTTTCTTAAGCCCGCGACAAACAAGAATCTGCAATCTGCGTACGAAAATCAGGAGAAATATGGGAATCAGCAAATCTTCCATTAGGGCGGATCAATTGGAAGAGTTTGAAATGAAACGCAGAACAAGGTATCAGCATTTCAAAGGCTATTTACAGAACTCTAAGGGAGCACGCTGCAATATATGTTTCTAGGTGTCTGTCTAATTCATACCTGATATCACCGGCAGCGAAAAGCTTAGCTCTACGTCTTTTGCCGATTCCCTGTTAATGCTGATCTCGCCGCCAATATGTTCTGCTAGTTTCGTACTGTTGGCTAAACACTGATTTCGCGAATTACAACATCGGGGATATACTTCACTTCCGTTTTCGATTGACTCCCTTAACTCATTCCTTTTGTGATCTGTAGTTTTGAAACATACCGAGACCAAAGCAGTA
>Ga0102926_1002184_pt1 | contig 11397 bp, 11 predicted proteins | sample SalPonR1_A_D2_MG_FD_78173 | JGI IMG/M metagenome (GOLD analysis project Ga0102926, IMG submission 78173) | Salt pond soil microbial communities from South San Francisco under conditions of wetland restoration - Salt Pond MetaG R1_A_D2_MG | ecosystem: Environmental > Aquatic > Marine > Intertidal...
ATCTGTGTGGGCAGCAGCGATAGACGAGAGTTCATCCAGCCCCGCAAGGGTGCCATTCATCTTCCAGTTGCCAGCGGCAAGCTTGCGTTTCATACCTGTACTGTCCCGACTTATTGTTATTTCACAGAAGCTTGTAAGATAAACCTTACATGCCTTCGAACTTGATCGATTCACCGCAGCCGCAGGCTTCGGTCACATTCGGATTATTGAAAACGAAGCCGGACTCAAGAAGCGATACCTGATAGTCGATCTCGGTTCCGAAGAGAAACATTTGCGCCATCGGGGCGATCATCACCCTTGCACCATCCTGTTCGACCACTTCATCGTTAGGGTCAACCTCGCACACATACTCCATGGTATATTCCATACCTGCACAGCCACCCTTCTTGACGCCGATGCGCAGGCCCTGATGACCATCTTTATCCATCAGTCTTGCGATCTGGGTGGCGGCGGCAGGCGTCATGCTGACCGCTTGCTTGCCGGGAATTCCAAACATTGGCTTTGGCCTCCAACCCGTTGTAAGTGTTACATAAAGCCTAGTTCTAGGCGTGCTTCATCACTCATCATGTCCATACCCCAAGGCGGGTCCCAAACAAGCTCGACATCGACTTGCTTGACGCCTGCGACGGGTTCTATCGCCTCGGCCACCCAGCCCGGCATCTCGCCTGCCACGGGGCAACCCGGCGCGGTCAAGGTCATGATGACCCGCACCGAATTATCTTCGGAGATTTCGATCGTGTAGATCAACCCGAGATCGTAAATATTGACTGGAATTTCAGGGTCATAGACCGAACGACAGGCGTCGACCATTTGATCGTAGAGCGGGTGCTCCGTGCTGGAGGGCGCGATCAGGGGGGCGCCTTCGAGGGGGTCGGGGCTTTGCGTCATGGTGCGTTCCTGCGGTTATCCTGACAGAACATATAAGATTTATACCGCGGCTCGTCCAGTGGGGGTGGCAAAACGGATAACTTGTACAAGAATTTTCCAGATTTGTACGTCAATCCGGCGTTCCGGCGAACCTTCTGTACAACTTGTAGATTTCTACCCTTTTCAGCCTTTGGATTTCGCCTTGGTCAGCGTGGTCTTGCGACGCCGTACCGGCGCCGGACGCACGCGGCTTTCCATCTGGTCGTAGAGCTTTCCGACGATGTTCTTGCCCGTGGAGTTTTCGATGCCTTCAAATCCGGGCGAGGAGTTGACCTCAAGCACTTTTGGCCCGGCCTCGGAGCGCAGCAGGTCGACACCGGCCATGTTCAGGTTGAAGGCCTTGGCGGCGCGGATCGCGGTTTCGCGTTCTTCCTTGTTGATGCGGACCGATTTGGCGGAACCGCCCCGGTGCAGGTTGGAGCGAAAATCGCCATCGGCGCCGGTGCGTTTCATCGAGGCCACGACCTTGCCGCCGATCACGAGGCAGCGGATGTCTTCGCCCGCGGCTTCCTTGACGAAATCCTGCACAAGGAAATTGGCCTTTAGGCCGCGAAAGGCGTCGATGACGGATTCGGCGGCCTTTTTGGTTTCGGCCAGCACCACGCCTTTGCCCTGGGTGGATTCCAGAAGTTTCACGATCAGCGGCGCGGTACCGACAAGACCGATGAGGTTGCCGGTATCTTTGGGAGAGGCGGCGAAGGCGGTGTTGGGCATTCCGATCTTGGCGCGGGCCATGATTTGATGGGCGTAAAGTTTGTCCCGGCTGGCCGATATCCCGTCGCTGCCGTTGACGCAATAGGTGCCTATGGTTTCGAACTGCCGGATGATGGCGGTGCCATAGGGGGTGATCGACGCGCCGATGCGTGGGATGACGGCATCGAAGCGGGGCAGGCGCTTGCCGTCGTAATGTACCTCGGGGGCCATGGCGTTGATCGCCATGTAACAGCGGGTGGTATTGATGACTTCAACGGAGTGGCCGCGCTTTTCGCCTTCTTCCACAAGGCGGCGGGTGGAATAGTTATCCTCGCGCGACAAAACGGCGATGCGCAGCGCGCGGTTGGGTTGGGCTGCGCGCATCTTGGAGGTATGGTAGACATCGTAGCTGAGTTCGGGTTGCAAAAAGCGGTCGGTGGCCACGATCGAGATATGATCCTTGAGCGCCTGACGGCCCAGCAACATGCGCGAGGTCATGGTGGAGCGGTTGGTGAGCGTGATCTCAATCGGCCATGAGTCGCCATTCACCGAAAGCGTGCTTTCGATGACATAGCGCAATTCCTTTTCGCCGTTCGACGAGGCGACCTCGCGTCGGTCGATGATCGGGGCGGAGCAGGGGATCACCAGATCATCGCGCCCCGGGATGGGGTGAACGGTAAAGCGCACCTTGGGTTTGGAGCTTGGCCCGAAGGTTTCGATATCGAAGGCGTGCAAAGCGGAGGTGCGGGCGCCGGTGTCGACCTTGGCGCGCAGGGCGGGCACACCGATATCGGGTAAGCTGATCCATTCCTCCCATCCGAATTGCAGGGGTTCGGTGGGGGTTGGGGTGTCACTCATGGGTCAGCCTTCTTGTCATGGGGCGTGATTTGCCTGATATGGGCGCACGCAGCGTATGAGGTTCAGATGACAGCATTATTCGGCTTCGAACTCAAGGCCACTGATGGAGCCGCGCGCGCGGGCGTGATTTCAACGCCGCGTGGCGAGGTGCGTACACCGGCCTTCATGCCGGTGGGCACGGCGGCGACGGTGAAGGCGATGATGCCTGAGAACGTGCGTGCCACCGGGGCGGACATTCTGCTTGGTAATACCTACCACCTGATGCTGCGGCCCACGGCCGAGCGGATCGACCGATTGGGCGGTTTGCATCGCTTCATGAACTGGCAGCGGCCCATCCTGACCGACAGTGGCGGGTTTCAGGTGATGAGCCTTGCCGGGTTGCGCAAGCTGAGTGAGGATGGGGTGACCTTCAAGAGCCATATTGATGGCTCAAAGCATGAATTGACGCCGGAACGCTCGATGGAGATTCAGCGGCTCTTGGGCAGTGACATCGTGATGTGTTTCGATGAATGCCCGGCTTTGCCCGCAAGCGACGAGGAGGTGGCCCGCGCGATGCGCCTGTCGATGCGGTGGGCGGCGCGGTCAAAGGAGGCCTTTGGCGATCGGCCCGGTCATGCGCTCTTTGGCATCATGCAGGGCGGGGTGAACCCGGAGTTGCGCGAAGAGTCGGCGGAGGCTTTGAAAGAGATCGGCTTTGACGGTTACGCCATTGGAGGCCTTGCCGTGGGCGAGGGGCAGGAGGCGATGTTCGGCGTTTTGGATTATGCGCCGGGGTATCTGCCCACCGACAGGCCACGGTACCTGATGGGGGTGGGCAAGCCCGACGACATCGTGGGCGCGGTGAAGCGTGGCGTGGACATGATGGATTGTGTGCTGCCGTCACGGTCTGGGCGCACGGGGCAGGTCTTTACCCGCTACGGGCAGCTCAATATCAAGAACGCGCGGCATCAGGACGACCCGCGCCCCTTGGATGAGGAATGCACCTGTCCGGCCTGCCGGAATTACAGCCGCGCCTATCTGCACCATGTTTACCGCAGCCAAGAGATCATCAGCTCCATGCTGCTGACATGGCACAACCTGCATTACTATCAGCAGATCATGGAGGGGATGCGGCAGGCGATTGCCAAAGGCCGCTTTGCCGAATGGGAAGCCGATTTCCACAAGCGCCGTGAGGCAGGGGATATAGAGCCGATCTAAAGTCTAGGCGATGCGGAGTTCGGGCTTTTGCGATGTCGCCTCGTTGCCCTGGGCACGGGTCAGGTGGGCGGCGTCTTTGGACAATAGGCCAAGGGCCTGCGCCGAGGTGATGGCGGTGCAAAACTCGCCGTGCATGTTGGCCACCGAAAGGGCATGGACGAGTTCGGGATCGTGATCGGTGCCGTCGAGGTCGATACGGTTGCAGGTGGCGCAGGCATCATGCGCCAGATAGCAATCAAACCCCATGTTGCCCGCCATGCGGGTTGTCGTCTCAACGCAGAAATTGGTGAAATACCCCGCGATGACCAGACGGGAGATACCGGCGCGGCGCAATTGCAGGTCAAGGTCGGTGCCGATGAAACCGGAATTGACCGATTTTTCGACGATGATGTCGCCGGGTTCGGTTTCGAGCCCTGCAAGCTGCGCGCCGCCGTGCAGGGAGAATTTCAGCGGGCTGTCGGGTTCAAGGCTGTCGTGGCGGGTGAAGGCAATGGGCAGGCCTGCCTGACGAAACTTGGTCAACAGGCTGCGCAAGTGGTTCTCACACTCGGGATTGTTCATCCGGCCGCCGGGGCCGCCCCAATGCGCGAGGTCATGCACGCCTTTTTGAACGTCGATCAACAATAGCGCGGTGTCTTTGGCGAATTTGCGAATCATGTGATGACTCCGTTTTGATCGGAAGCTTAACGCCGCGGCGAAGATTGTCACCTTGGAAACCCATCACCCCATGGCCGCCAGCGTGTCGCGGAAATCATGGATGAGAATAAATGCGGCCTTTGTGCCTTCGGGAGCGGGCAGGACCGTGGCCTCGGGCCAGCAAGACAGGATAATCGACCCAGAAGGGCGCGTCGGTGTGGCGTAGTGACGGGCAATGCGTTCAAACACGTCGGGCGTTTAATTGAGTGATGAAACACGCATAGGTTGCTATCGAAATGTGGGCGCTTTGGGTTGCAGCAGGACAGTTTTCGGGCCGTTCCAAGAAATTCGCCTGCATGAGCGGCGCTTTGCGGGAATTGACGCGAATGCAGCGCAATGAACCCTTGTGGCGGCCTGCGAGCAGAGGCAAACTGTGGCGAAATTGGTTGAAACGGGTGGGCCTGCGCCCCAAGTTAACAACCAAAGGGTTTCGCCTCTAACCTGAGGTGACAGCAAGAGATGAAATGTGTTCCATGATGAATCGTTGGGATGCATTTCGCGAAAAGCTGTAAGGCAGGTTTTTCGCGAAACGCTTTAGGAAACGCGGAGGTGGACGCGGCTGCCTGTGACAGGGGCCCGGATCATCTGCCCAGAACGAAGGAAACGAGCATGCAAGAGCCTCTCAATGCATCTTACCCCGTGCTGCCGCTGCGCGATATCGTGGTGTTCCCACATATGATCGTGCCGCTGTTCGTGGGCCGTGAAAAATCGGTTCGGGCACTGGAAGAGGTGATGCAGGACGACAAGCATATCTTGCTGAGCAGTCAGATCGACGCCAGCGAGGATGATCCTGCGAGCGATGGAATTTACAATAGCGGTGTGCTGGCCAATGTGCTGCAACTGCTGAAACTGCCTGATGGCACCGTCAAAGTGCTGGTCGAGGGTGTGGCGCGGGTTCGCATCACCGAATACCTTGAAAACGATAGCTATTTCGAAGCGCGCGCTGAGTATCTGACCGAGATGCCGGGCGATCAGGCGACGATTGATGCGCTGTTGCGCACCGTCAGCGACGAATTCGAACGCTATGCCAAGGTGAAAAAGAACATCCCCGAGGAGGCACTGGCCGCGGTCAGTGAATCCGAGGAGCCCGCGAAACTGGCCGACTTGGTGGCCGGGCATCTTGGTATCGAGGTAGACCAAAAGCAGGACCTGCTTGAGACCCTGAGTGTGAGTGAGCGTTTGGAGAAGGTCTATGGCCTGATGCAGGGCGAAATGAGCGTCTTGCAGGTCGAGAAAAAGATCAAGACGCGCGTCAAATCGCAAATGGAGCGCACGCAGCGCGAGTATTATCTGAATGAGCAGATGAAGGCCATTCAGAAGGAGCTTGGCGATGGTGAGGACGGCGAAGGCGAAATCGCCGAGCTGGAAAACCGTATTGCCGAGACCAAGCTCTCCAAGGAGGCCAAGGAGAAGGCCGAGGCGGAACTCAAAAAGCTCAAGAACATGAGCCCGATGAGCGCCGAGGCGACCGTTGTTCGCAACTATCTGGATTGGATGCTGTCGATTCCGTGGGGCAAGAAATCCCGCGTGAAAAAGGACCTGAGCCGCGCCGAAAAGATCCTTGATACCGATCACTATGGCCTTGAGAAGGTCAAGGAGCGGATCGTCGAATATCTGGCGGTGCAGCAACGCTCCAAAAAGCTCAAGGGGCCGATCATGTGCTTGGTGGGCCCGCCGGGTGTGGGGAAAACCTCGCTTGGGGAGAGTGTTGCGCGGTCGACGGGGCGCGAGTTCATCCGCATCAGCCTTGGCGGCGTGCGTGACGAGAGCGAAATCCGTGGTCACCGCCGGACCTATATCGGGTCGATGCCCGGTAAGATCATTCAGGCGTTGAAAAAGGCGAAGACGACCAATCCGCTGATCCTGCTCGATGAGATCGACAAGATGGGGCAGGATTTCCGGGGCGACCCGGCGTCGGCGATGCTTGAGGTTCTGGACCCCGAGCAAAACGCGACCTTCGTGGACCATTACCTGGAGGTGGAATACGATCTCAGCGACGTGATGTTCCTGACCACGGCGAACTCCTACAACATGCCGGGGCCGCTTCTGGATCGGATGGAGATCATTCCACTGGCGGGGTACACCGAAGACGAAAAGCGCGAGATCGCCAAGCAGCACTTGCTGTCGAAACAGGTCAAGAACCATGGCTTGAAAAAGGGCGAATTCGAGCTGACCGATGAGGCGCTGACCGACATTATCCGGCTTTATACACGCGAGGCCGGTGTGCGGAACCTTGAGCGCGAACTGGCCAAGGTCGCTCGGAAGGTCGTAACCAAGATCATCAAGAAAGAGGCTGAAACCATCACGGTGACGCCCGATAATCTGAACGATTATCTTGGTGTGAAGAAGTTCAAATACGGCCTTGCCGAAGAGAAGGATCAGGTGGGTGTCGTGACCGGCCTTGCCTATACCTCGGTCGGGGGCGAACTTTTGAACATCGAGGCGGTGCGCCTGCCCGGGAAGGGCCGGATGAAAACCACCGGCACGCTTGGCGAGGTGATGAAGGAAAGCATCGACGCCGCCTCAAGCTATGTGCGGTCGATCAGCCCGGAAATCGGGGTGAAACCGCCGAAGTTCGAGAAGTGGGATATCCACGTTCACGTGCCCGAAGGCGCCACGCCCAAGGACGGGCCAAGTGCCGGTCTGGCGATGGTCACGTCGATCGTGTCGGTCCTGACGGGCATCCCGGTGCGCAAGGATATCGCGATGACCGGCGAGGTCACGCTGCGCGGGAATGCATTGGCCATTGGCGGCTTGAAAGAGAAGCTGTTGGCCGCCTTGCGCGGCGGGATCAAGACCGTTCTCATTCCGCGTGAGAACGAGAAAGACCTGACCGAGATCCCGGACAACGTGAAAGAGGGGCTGGATATCATCCCCGTCGACCACGTGCGCGATGTTCTGAAGCTGGCCCTGGTGCGCACGCCTGAGCCGGTGGAATGGGACGAGGAGGCCGAGGAAGCCGCCGCTGCGGAAGCCGCTTTGAAAAGCGGGGAAGGTGCGGGTGCGACGGCGCATTAAGGCCTGCCGCTGAAACAGATCAAGCCCCGTCGGAAGCATCCGGCGGGGTTTTCCTTTGGTCCGCTCCTTGTGTCGCGACAGGCGATTGCCTTGGCGATCAGGACCCGATGCCGATGATCATCAGCGATACGGTCAACATGGCAAGAAGGCCCTGCATGTCAGCCGACGAAGAGCTTTGCGTGGTGTCTTCCACGACCACTTCAGGCTCTACTACGGGGTCTGACAGGCTTCCCGCGGTAGCGGGAGCGGCAAGGCTTAGGCTTGCGGCGCAAACGAAGGCAGCAATAGTGTTTTTCACGTTAAAATCCCCCAATTAGAGTGTGTGAAATTTAGCGCCGTAGCACGCGAACCGTCAACCGATCCTTGGCATTGTCGACCTTAATGCAGTACGCTGTTGCGTATTGAGCAACAATTGAGGCCGATATGAGCACGCGCAGCAAAACATCTGCAACCACGCGGACAAAGAGCACGACAAGCCGACGCAAGTCCACCAAAGCGCCCGTGCCCCGCACACGCAAGACGGCGTCCACTGCCGCGAAGAGCGGTGCAAGCCAGCCGACGCCAGCCGCAAGCAAACCCGCGTCGTCGGCGGCCAAGGCGACCGTTGTCACGGATACGACCCCGACCACGACCGCACCCATGATGAAGAAGAAGGAACTTCTCAACCTCGTTGTTGAACGTTCGGGCGTGCGCAAGAAATTCGCCAAGCCCACTGTCGAAGCAATGATGGCGGTTTTGGGAGAGGCGATTGCAGAGGGCCGTGATTTGAACCTTCCGCCCATGGGCAAGATCAAGCAACAGCGCACGAAGGAAGCGTCGAATGTGCGGGTGACCGTGGCCAAGATTCGCCAGAGCAAACCCGAAAGCGAGGCGGCAAGCGATAGTGGCGCAAGTGGTGAAGAAAAACCAAAACCGGGTGTTGCGGAGGCTGCTGAGTAACGCTAATGAACCCGTCAACGGGTGATTAGCTCAGTGGTAGAGCGCTTCGTTCACATCGAAGATGTCAGAAGTTCGAATCTTCTATCACCCACCATGATACATGAAAGGCGCGTCCCGAAACGGTGACGCGCCTTTTTTCGTTGGTCCGATTTTCTAGTTTCTTGCCCGGTTACGACGGCGCCGGGGCTGGCACCGCTGAACCGCCACCACCTGCGGTGGCAAGGGCCGTTATGAAGACGATGCCAAGCAGGATCCAGAGCGTCGCCTCTGGTCCAAGGCTGCCTTCTGGTACGCTGCCCTGCGTCGAAATAGTGGATTGCTGTATCTGCTCGGCACTCATCTTGGCGCCTTCTTGGGCCTTCGCAGCGCCCGCGAAGGCAATGAGAACGGCAAAGGTCAATGCGGTTATGAAATTTTTCATGATGTCCCCCAGTGAAGTTGGCCCTCATGAGAAATACTGAAAAAACAGTACTTTATACCTCCTATCTCAAAAAAGGTGAATCAATCGTAACACACAAGGCCTTGTGTCCAAAATACTCTCGAAATGGTCGGGGGCGGGAAGAGCCTCTCAATTTTCGCGCGAGTTTGGGGAGCCGGTTTTGGCTGTGAACAAGACCCCTTGCGCATCGCCAAAAGCCGGGCTAAATACCCGCTCATCGGGTCGTTAGCTCAGTTGGTAGAGCGCTTCGTTTACACCGAAGATGTCGGGAGTTCGAGCCTCTCACGACCCACCATTTTCCAAGTGATTATGCCGCCTCAAAAGAACGGCGACATCTGGTCGAGCCGCTGCAACCAGCCATCGCCCGAGACGGCGAGCGCAAAGAGGGCGGGAAGCACGACGAGAAAACCCGTGATGAAAAGCATTGCGGTGCCGAAGCCTTTGAACATATTGCATTTCCTTCTTTATGTGACGTGTTGCAAGAAGTGAACTAGGCGGCCTTTTGCGACTGGCAATGCGGGGGGGTGTGATGCGCCGGAATGCCGCGCCGGGGCGGGCGGGTGAAAAATGCGCCATGGAAGTAAAAGAGGCGCTTGACGGGGCCAATCGGGCGGCGTAAACCGCCCCTCACGCAGCGGGCGGTTGTAGCTCAGCTGGTTAGAGTGCCGGCCTGTCACGCCGGAGGTCGCGGGTTCGAGCCCCGTCAACCGCGCCACTGCTGCGTCCCTTCCCAGACATTTCGAGTAACAGGAGCGACGTGGGGTTAACGCCTTGAATTGGCGGTATTTTCCATGGTCTGCAACCTGTCGGTATCACGTCGGTATCCTGTCGGTGCCATATCGGCGACCAGAGCGTGATAAACAGACCGCGCGGCTTGCAGGGCTTGGGGCGCGAAAAGGCCATTGACGGGGGGCGGACCGTCATTTAATCAGCCCCTCACGCGCGGTTGTAGCTCAGTTGGTTAGAGTGCCGGCCTGTCACGCCGGAGGTCGCGGGTTCGAGCCCCGTCAACCGCGCCACTATTTCCCGAACATGATGTGAGCAGGCCCATGAGTGGTTTCATTGACAGGCTTCCGTGGTGGATCGTGGGGTTCATGGTGCTGACCCTTGGATTGGCCCCATACACGCCTGAGCCGCATATCTGGGAAAAGCTGAAGATGCTGTTTGCAGGTGATCTCAGGGATGGCTTGGATTGGTTCGATCTGGGCCTGCATGCGCTGCCTTGGGTCTTGGCGATTGTGAAGGGCCTGCGCGCCGTGCGGAAGTAGACGAAGCTGCGGTGCGCATGAATGCGCACCCTACGTGAAGAACACTTTGAGGGCCTCGGCGGTGTCTTGCGGTGCGGTATCGGGGAAGAAATGGCCGCCGGGGATCGCCTGCGCCTGAAACTCGGTGCATTTGGGCCGCCAAGTTTGTGCAATATCATAGTGTTTTCCCATCGCCCCGTCGGAGCCATACAACACCAGCGTCGGGCATCCGATACGTTGTGTGAGATCGGCGCTGTCGTGGGCCATGTCATGGGTCAGGGCCGCGCGATAGTCGTTGCACATGCCGCGGATGGTGTCGGGGTCGCGCCAAGCGCCTTGATACGCCGCGAGTTGGGTCGCCTCGAAATCCGACAATTGCGCACCGCCCCAGCCAAGCAGGCAGGCGTGGTAAAACACATCCGGATCGTGGCCGATGAGGGTTTCGGGAAACGGCTCGGGCTGGGCCAGAAAGAACCAGTGGTAATAGGCTGTCGCCACTTCCTGTTTGAGGTCGGACAGAAGGGTATGGGTCGGCACGATATCCATCACGCAGGCGCGGGTGACGCATTGCGGGGCGTCGAGGGCCAGCCGGTGGGTGACACGCCCGCCGCGGTCATGGCCTGCGACGGCGAAGGTTTCGTGACCAAGGTGGGCCATGAGCAGGCGCATGTCCTCGGCCATGGCGCGGAAGCTGTAGGCGGCGGCGTCTTGCGGTTTGCCGGAGCCACCATAGCCGCGCAGATCGGGGCAAATGACACTGTGGGTTTTGGCCAATTCCGGGGCGATCCGCGCCCACATGGCGCGGGTTTGCGGGAAGCCATGCAAGAGAAGCAGCGGCGGGCCGGAGCCGCCTGTGGAATAGGCGATGTCCTGGCCTGCGAGGGTTATGGCATGATCGGTGAAACCGGGAATAGTCAAATGTCTGGCCCTGCTAGGTTATGGTCTATTAGATAGGGCGGCGCCGACCCGACGGGGCGGTTTCCCACCTAGAAGACGGGATTGGCGATGCGCCCCGCTTATCAATCTTTACCAGATTGGGTTAAAGCGCCGCCCCGGTGGGGGCGGGTCGGCGCTGCCCGGTGGTGCCGCCGGGCGAGACATTCACTACGCGTTATCCGTCAACCGATGCAGGATGCGCGCCCAGCTTCGGGTGCCTTTGTGGAAGCTTTCCAGATCATATTTTTCATTGGGCGAATGGATGGCGTCGTCATCCTTGCCGAAGCCCACAAGCATGGCGTTCATGCCCAGGATCGTGCCGAAATGCCCGGCGATGGGGATGGAGCCGCCGCAACCGACGAAGGCGGCGGGCTCGGGCCATTCCTCGGACAGGGCTTGGCGCGTGGCCTCAAACGCCGGGTCGGTGTTGTCCATGATGGAAGCGGG
>Ga0102926_1002186_pt1 | contig 11395 bp, 9 predicted proteins | sample SalPonR1_A_D2_MG_FD_78173 | JGI IMG/M metagenome (GOLD analysis project Ga0102926, IMG submission 78173) | Salt pond soil microbial communities from South San Francisco under conditions of wetland restoration - Salt Pond MetaG R1_A_D2_MG | ecosystem: Environmental > Aquatic > Marine > Intertidal...
GGAATTACTTCCTGGGCTTTCGAGGATGAGCTCAACAATAAAAATAATGTTATTAAAATGCCCTTTATAGCCATTGAAAATTGGCCAGCCCTAATATACTTTGTAAATAATATTCCAATCCCCATAAGAAAAGTAAAGATATAGATTAACTAAGTTATCTTTAGTACTTTTGCAAAAAAAATGATATGAGCAATTTCACCATAAACATACAAGCCACAAATAAACCGGGAATCATAAAATTTGAAACCAATAAATTTTTAACCCGTCACGAAAATTATGAATTTCACAATATAGATGAAGCGGCTAAATCTCCATTAGCGCAGCAGTTGTTTTACCTACCTTTTGTAAAAACGGTTTATATTGCGCAAAATTTCATCGCGATAGAGAAATATGATATTGTTGAGTGGGATGATGTGCAGGAAGAGGTTGCTGCTCAAATCGAAGATTTTTTAAACAAAGACGGAGTAGTCATTAAGGAAAATAATGAACAGCCCAAAAATGTTCCGGTTACAGTATACGCTGAAAGTACACCCAACCCGGGAGTAATGAAATTTGTAGCTAATAAAAAGTTGGTTTTAAAAACTGCTGAGTTTAAAAATATTGATGAAGCCAAAGATGCGCCACTTGCGCAACAACTTTTTCACTTCCCGTTCGTAAAGGCTGTGTTTATAGATTCTAATTATGTTTCTATTCATAAGTATGACGTAGCCAATTGGGAAGAAATTACCCTGGAATTAAGAGAGTTTATTACTAATTACCTACAGGAAGGGAAAGAAGTTTTAAAAGCCGAAGCCACATTACCTCAACAAACAGAAGCATCAACTCACCCTGCAAATCCAGAAGTGAGCCAGGAAATTAGAGACCTGGACGATACTTCGAAACAGGTTATCGCCATTCTGGATGAATACATTAAACCTGCTGTTGCCAGCGATGGAGGAAATATCCTTTTTGATTCTTATAATTCTGAAAATAAAACCGTAAAAGTTATCCTTCAGGGAGCTTGCAGTGGCTGTCCTTCTTCTACAATGACGCTTAAAAGCGGAATTGAAACTATGCTAAGAGATATGCTTCGCGGTAAAGTAGATTATGTAGAAGCAGTAAACGGATAATTCCTGGAGCTGTTAAAGCGTAGATTTTGCTTCCACATAAAACTCACGGAATAGGTGAATTAAATTAAGTGTTGAGGAAATTAGGTCTTTAGATTCCAGTAAAAGCCCGAAATACAGCTTCGTGTTTTTAGGACTACTTTCTGAAGATCTTATACGCTTAATTTGTTTCTCTATCATTTCTGAAACCATATCGAGCAATTGTTGCTTTTCAGCAAGAATATCATCTAGACGCTCAAAATCGTGCTCATCGAATGTATATTTTATTTCGGCAAATAACCCCTGAAGCCTATTATCAATCTTTTTTAAATCTCTAATCTGATTAAATTTCAGGTTTTTATGATTGTTATTTACGTGTTCAAAAGAATTTCGTGTTATATATCGGGTAGAGTTTACCATTTCCTGCAAATAATCGAGCAAGTGAATATAAAAGCGACTCGCTTCCACCGAATCCTCATCAAGCGATTTTATAAAATAATAGATATTTCCCTTTAAATCGTCTACCTCACTTTCAAGATCCCCAACCTTTCTATTATTCTTTTTAAGTTTACTAAGGTCGTGGTATCCCAAATTATCTACAGTTTTGGTATAGCGCTTTTTAATTCCCGAGATCACCTGGGAGATATTCACAGAACTCTCGGTGGTAATTTCATTAATAGTAATTATATCAGTGCGTTTGTATCTTTTCTTACGTTTATCGGCCCTGGATTTTTTTACGTGAGACAGCGTGTTTTTGGTGACAAAAAAGGCAGTAATCCCTACAAGGAAAATAATTGCTATTAATCCTCCATAGTAAATAATAGCGGCAAAAATAGCGGCACCGAAAAATGCTACAAAAGCAGTTACAAACCAACCTCCAATGACATTTAGAACACCAGCCACCCGGTAAACAGCACTTTCCCGATTCCAGGCTCTGTCTGCCAGGGAAGTTCCCATTGCGACCATAAAGGTCACATAAGTAGTTGAAAGCGGAAGTTGCAGATTGGTACCCATAGAAATCAAGATACTGGCCACCACCAAATTCACAGAAGCACGAACCAAATCAAATGCCGGCGGTGCAATTTCCCTTTCTGTAGATTTTATCTTAGGGGTTTCAAACTGGATATTAATTTTTCTTCTTAACTTTTTAGGAATTACCTCTGAAACCGTACTCCCAAACATCACGGAATACCTTACGATAGTACGGGATAAATACGTGGCACCAAAACGCTCCGATCCTTCATTTTGCCTGGATAATTTCACTCCTGTATCTACAACAGTTTTAGCTTTTCCAGAGAACCAGATGGTAAGTACCATAACACCACCGGCAAAAATCAATATGATTTCCGGGGTGGGAACACTTCCGGCCAAATCGTTCATCAATAATTCAGAAGCCGCAAGACCAGAAGCACTCCATATTTCGTAAGATTGCCAGGCAGCAATAGGTACACCAATAAAATTCACAAGATCATTTCCGGCAAAAGCAAGTGCCAGGGCAAAAGTCCCAACCACAACAATAAGTTTAAGAATATTCACCTTAAAAAAGCTTGTGAGTACCTTAGAAAGAATCGTAAAACCTATGAGACTAAAAATAATAATCTGTACACGGTTATTATTTACATCTTCTATAAAATGGTCAGAAACAAAGCTTAAACTGTTTAGTCCCTTAAGAAGGATGAAATAAAAGATTGCCGCAAGGGAAACTCCACCAAAAATGGCACCGGTATATTTAAGTTTTCGTTCATATTTAAAAGATAGCACTAAGCGTGAGAAATACTGAACAAGCGCCCCGGCAACAAATGCAATGACTATAGCTAATAGAATGCCCAAAATAACTTCAGATGCTTTATCTACATTTATAAAGTCTACCAAATTAGAAATATCATTGGTTGTTTTAAAGATCTTAATAAGGGCAATACTAACTGCAGCCCCCAGTAGTTCAAACATAATCGAGACTGTGGTAGAGGTTGGTAGTCCCAGGGAATTAAAGAAATCCAGTAACAAAACATCAGTAATCATTACAGCCATAAATATGACCATGATCTCTTCAAAGTAGAATTCCTGCGGAAGAAAAATTCCTTTCCGGGCTACTTCCATTAATCCGCTGGAAAAAATGGCGCCTACAGCCACTCCAAGACTTGCAATTATAAGAATAGAACGGAGGGAAACCGCCTTGGAACCTATTGCGGAATTTAGAAAATTAATGGCATCGTTACTTACTCCAACCACTAAATCTGTAATGGCCAGGATAAATAAAAGTCCCAGAATTATTAAATAAACATCTTGCATGCAGACAATGTCCTTTTCAACCTGCAAAATTCCGCGAATTTTTCCTATTAATGGTTTTTCCCAGGTTATTAAAACTTTAATTAAATCTCAGTTATTTGGCCTTTGAATTTTGAATCACTCTACCATTAAAATTGAAATAGCTGACCGAATTTATTGAGAATAATCTCTGTGAGTAGATAAACAATTTCACCTTTTTCACTGGTGAAATCCCCCTGTTTTAAACCATTTAACACTTCCGGAGAAATTCTAAGTATTTTTAAAAGAGAATTTATTTGTATCATTTAAAAACCAACACATTATGTCTATTATAAAAGTAATTGAGATATTGGCAAACTCCACCGAAAGTTGGGAAGACGCCGCAAAAAAAGGAGTGAAACAGGCATCCAGGACGGTAAAAAATATAAAGTCGGTTTATGTTAAAGAACAAAACGCACTTGTAAATGGAGAAAACATTACCGAATTTAGGGTTAACCTAAAAATCTCTTTTGAAGTCAGTTGATTTTCACTCGTAATATGGCAACGCTCTCTGGGATTCCAGGGAGCGTTTTTCATTTAAAAAATAACCATGGCCACACCAAAATTTACTAATAAACTAATTAACGAGTCCAGTCCTTACCTTTTGCAACATGCCCATAACCCTGTGAACTGGGAGGCCTGGAACACTAAAAGCCTGGAAAAAGCCCGTAAAGAAAACAAACTCTTATTAATAAGTGTTGGCTATTCTGCCTGCCACTGGTGTCATGTTATGGAGCACGAAAGTTTTGAAGATGAAGCTGTGGCCGCGCTCATGAATGAGCATTTTATAAATATAAAAGTTGACCGGGAAGAACGCCCAGATGTTGACCAGGTTTATATGAATGCCATCCAGGTTATGACGGGAGCGGGTGGCTGGCCTATGAATATTGTAGCCTTGCCAGATGGGCGGCCGGTATGGGGTGGCACCTATTTTAGAAAAGAACAGTGGAAAGACGCTTTAAAGCAACTATCAGGGCTATACCAAACTAAGCCAGCTGAAATGGAAGCTTATGCGTCAAAACTTGAAGCGGGACTACGGCAAATGCAACTCATAGAAACTCCGAAAGAAGAAATTGACTTCACTGCAGGGTTTCTGGATAAAATGATAGAAAAATGGAAAAAGAAATTTGACAAAAAAAACGGGGGTTCGCAAGGAGCGCCCAAATTTATGTTGCCAACAAACCTGTCTTTCCTATTCCGATATGCTGTTCAGAAAGATGAGAAAGCAATATTAGAACACTCTCTTAATAGTCTTGATAAAATCTCTTACGGTGGAGTCTTTGACCATATTGGGGGTGGATTTTCAAGATACTCGGTAGACGAACGCTGGCATGTTCCTCACTTCGAAAAAATGTTATACGATAATGCTCAATTGGTAAGTCTTTACAGTAAAGCTTTTGCTTACACGCAAGACAGTTGGTATCAGGAAGTGGTTTATAAAACGCTTGATTTTGTAAAAGATGAACTTACCGATAAAACCGGTGCGTTCTATTCAGCTTTAGATGCAGATAGTGAAGATGAAACCGGAACTAAAACCGAAGGCGCCTATTATGTTTGGGAGAAAGATCATTTACAAAATTTACTAAAAGAAGATTTTTCAATATTTGAAGTTTACTACAATATAAATTCCTTCGGAAAGTGGGAGGGCAACAATTATGTCCTTATTAGGTCTAAAAGTGATGAGTCAATTGCTGAAGAATTCAATCTTAGTATAGCTGAATTACATGAAAAGAAAAATCATTGGACAGAAACCCTAAAACAAGAGCGTGATAAGAGAACAAAACCGGGACTTGATGACAAAAGCTTAACTTCCTGGAATGCTCTTATGCTAAACGGATATGTGGATGCTTACAAAGCTTTTGGCAATACAGAGTTCCTGGAAAGTGCATTGAAAAACGCTGAGTTTCTGAAAAAACATCAGTTTAAAAAAGATTTTAGACTATGGCATAATTTCAAAAACGGAAAAAGCTCTATAAATGCGTACCTGGAAGATTATGTACTTTGTACCGAAGCGTTTCTGAATTTATATGAGGCAACTTTTGAAGAAAAATGGCTGCAGATTGTAGAGCAATTAATTTCCGTCTGTCTGGAAGACTTTCAGGACAAAAAATCTGGATTGTTTTATTTCACCTCTTCCAAAGATGAAGCCTTGATTACAAGAAATTATGAGTTGAACGATAATGTTCTGCCGGCATCAAATTCGGTTATGGCTAAGAACCTGTTTAAAGTTTCAAAAGTAACAGGAAATCAGGAATATAAAGATTTGGCGAAAAAAATGCTTAAAACGGTTCAGCCACAAATAAAAACCTATCCGCAGTCTTATGCAAACTGGCTTGATTTGATGCTAAATTTCACTGAAGCATTTTACGAAATTGCGATATCAGGTAAGAATGCCATTTCCATAAAACAAGAACTACAAAAAGAATTCTTTCCGCATACTATTATTGCCGGTAGTATTAATCCTTCAGAATTATCAATTTTAAAGAACAGGTTCAAGACCGATAAAAATTTAATTTATATATGTAGTAATGGGAAATGCGATCTACCCTTGAATTCTGTACAAGAAACTATACGTAAAATGAAACAGTTTTAACATAAATTAAACAGGAAAATTTCTTATAAATAAAAAATTTATATTCAATTTGTTCCTGACAAAAATAAAATTATGGATAGACTAAACGATTGGGGCGATATCGCAAAAGAATACGCAGAAAAATTTATTGATTACCTACCTACTTTAATTGGCGCACTGGCGCTTCTAATAATTGGTCTTTGGGTAATTGGTTTGATTGTAAAATATGTAGAAAAATTATTCCAAAAGAAAGATTACGATAGAACCTTAGAAATTTTCACTTTAAATGCTCTAAAGTGGGGACTTAAAATAATATTGTTTGTTCTTTTTATTACGCAACTTGGTGTACAGAGCGCTTCACTGGTAGCCGCAATTGGTGCTGCAGGTCTGGCAATTGGTCTTGCGATGCAAGGATCACTTTCTAATCTGGCCGGTGGTGTTATCCTAATCATATTAAAACCTTTTAGAGTTGGGGATTGGATAGAAGTTCAAGGCGTTTCGGGTAGTGTGGTAGAGATCTCCTTATTTTATACGAAATTAGACACCTTCGGAAATCAGCGCGCAGTTATTCCAAATGGAGAATTGAGTAATGACAATATTATCAATTACAGTTTTAACGGTACAAGAAGAGAAAATCTAAGCTTTGGAATTTCCTATGATGATGATTTAAAGAAGGCAAAAGAGGTACTTAGAAACCTTGTGGAAGAGCAGGAAGATGTTTTAAAAGATCCGGCACCACAAATTATTGTTTCTGAACTTGGAGCCGATTCTGTTAATTTTTCAGTGCGATATTTTGCTGAAAACAGTAAATTCTGGGATCTACACTGGTTTATGATTGAAGAAGGAAAAATAAGATTGGAAGAAGCCGGTATGACAATTCCTTATCCTCAACGTGATGTTTATCTCTACGATCAAACTAAAATGAACGGCACAATAGAAAAAAGATCGAAAAGCAACCCTGCCAATACAGCTGATTAACCGGCAATAAAATCTTTTAAATAATAAGGTTCAAAATAAGCGACATCTTCGGTGTCGCTTATTTTGTATTTAGTCTCTGCTAAATTGCACATTTCTCTTGCAGATGGTAATTTATCTGAAATAAATTCAGCGTTAGAATGTGTGCAAATAGCTTTAAATTTTTCTACGCCATCCCCTATAAATACGGTTTTACCTTTCTCCAGATAATGTTTGAAGGAATTTTCATCTAAGACTTCAGCCTTGGTTTCTCTTATTTCATCCAGATTTGCATCAAAAACGCTTGCATAAACTTCCATTCTGCGTGCATCAAGCATAGGAATAATATATCTCTCTTCCAGTTTAACCTGTGCGGCTAAAGAGGTTAATGTAGCGACAGAAATTAAAGGCACGTTCAATGAAAAACACAGCCCCTTTGCTGCCGAAACACCTATTCTCAATCCTGTATAAGAACCCGGACCTTTACTGACCGCGATAGCATCAAGATCCTCTACCGCTAAATTGTTTTCTTTTAGAATTTCATCTATTAAAACATGTAATTTCTCGGCGTGTGAGTAATTATTGCTGTTATCTTCCTTTAATGCCAATAAATCACCATCTTTTGAAAGTGCCACTGAGCAATTTGTGGTTGCGGTTTCTAAGCAAAGTATAAGTGCCAAATCCTTTGGTTTTTTCTATTTATTAGTTACCTCAACATCATCCCCTTCTTTAAGGCTTTTAGTTACGGTATTATATGGTCCTGTGATAACGGTTTCCCCTTCGGTTAAACCTTCAGTAATTTCAATATTGCTATCATCCTGAATTCCGGTAGAAACTTTTCTCAGTTCGGCTTTCTCCCCTTCCTTTAGAAAAACAGCTTCATATTTTTGATCTTCATTTTCGGTTACTGTAGTATCATTTTTAATAACGATTGCGCTAATAGGAACCCCTATTATATTATCCTTTCTATTAGTTATGATATCTACCGTAGCGGTCATACCAGGTCTAAATGGAGAATAATTCTCAGATTTCCCTTCTAAAAGATCTTCGTATGATTCCTCTAAAATACGAACTTTCACCTTAAAGTTGGTCACCTGGTCTGTGGTAAGTGCAGCATCAGCCGAGTTTGAAATCTCGGTGACAATTCCTTTAAATTCTTTACCTAAATAAGCATCAACCTCAACAATGGTAGAATCTCCAACTTCAACTTTTACAATATCATTTTCATTCACATCTACTTCAACTTCCATATTGGTAAGGTTAGCTACCCTAAGAATCTCGGTACCCGCCATTTGTTGGGTTCCCACAACCCTTTCTCCCAGCTCGGCATCTAATTTTGAAATGGTACCAGTCATAGGCGCGTAGATATTTGTACGCCCCAGGTTATCCTGAGCTTCTTTAACCGTAGCCGACGTACTTTGCATATTAAAATAAGCAGATTCTTTATTGGCTGTTGCTACTTCATATTCTGAAACAACTCTGTCCCACTCCGCTTTGGAAATCACTCCTTTTTCAAAAAGGCTTTTATTACGATTATAATTCGCTTCGGCTTGTTTTAAACTAGCCTGGGCCTGTGCGTAATTTGCACGAGATGTTTCTAAGCCTGCCTGGGCTCTATTTACACTAGATTGATAAATATCTGGGTTAACCCTAACCAATAGATCTCCTTTTTCTACGGCTTGGCCTTCCACAACAGGAAGTTCAATAATTTCTCCCGAAACTTCAGAAGATAATTTAACCTCAATCTCCGGCTGAATTTTCCCGGTTGCAGAAACGGTTTCTACAATATCTATAGGTTCAATTTTGGTAATTTCTACTTCTTTAAAATTACCGGTTTTTCCAAACCAACCGGCTTTTTTACCTACTATAAGCAATAGAATAAGCGCAAGAGCAATTCCAACGATTATAAATAGTGTCTTTTTCTTCATAATTTAAAATTTAAGATCGGTCACAGGTACTCCAAAGTATAACTCAAGTACTTTTAATTTAAAAATGTAGTCGTATTTAGTTCTTAGTACTTCGCTTTGGGCGTTTTCGTACCTTAATTTTGCCTGGCTAAATTCAAAAGCATTAGAAATTCCAACGTCAAAACGCTGTGTAGCATATTCAAAAGCCTGCTCTTGTGCGTTTGCTGCAACCAAGGCAGCTTCATAAGCTTCAAAAGCTCCTTCAGCATCTACATAAGCCTGATAAACATTTGCTTCAAGATCCAGCTCTGCCTGCTCCAATTCATACTCAGCACGTCTGGCATTCACCTCACTTCTTCTCACCTGGTTTCTGGTAGCTAAGCCATTAAAAATTGGCACACTAACCTGTACTCCGTAGGTCACACCATCGTTACGTTGTAATTGTTCGAAAAACGGCAGTGGATTACCAATAGTGGTTAAAAAATTAGGGGCTACCACAATATCGCCTGTACTTTCTACAATCCCAATTTCTCGGGTTGGATCATTATCGTCTATCTCTGCTCCTACAACTCTTCCCTGTCCAGATTCCCTGGTATTATAATTGAAAAAAGCACCTACGCTCGGGTAATAAGCTCCTTTCGCTATTTCTACATCTTTTTGGGCTATCTCTCTGTTTGCCTCAGCAATTTTGATTTCAGATCTTTCTTCTCTTGCTTGTGCTACAATGTCTTCTACCGAATTATCTAAAATTTCAATTCCAAAAATATCATAACCCCTTTCTACGATATCAAAATTCTCGTAATCTTTTATAAGCAGGGTTTGTGCTAAACTAATTAGCGAAATTCTAATATTGTTTTGAGCAACAATTATACGTTGTAGTTCATCAGCATAGGTAGCCTCTATTTCTAGAAGATCACCTTGCGGTAAAGATCCCGCTTCTACCAGTTGTGCAGTTCTCTCCATCTGCTCCTCGGTAACTTCGTTTTGCATCTTAAGGATTTCCAGGTTTTGCTTATTGAAGAGCACCTGTAAATAAGAATCGGCAACGAAAAGGGTGATATCATCCTTCATTTTATCCAGTGCATACTGGCTGGCAAGTTTTGATATTTTTGCGCGTTGTAGCTGCTTAAAATTTCTAAGTCCGTCAAAAAGGTTCAGACCGGCAGTAACTCCTGCTGAAAAGTTTCGCGTCGTTTGAGTTTGCAGTACCCCCGTAGTTACATTTTGTGTAAGACCAGTATTCCAGGAGTTAGTTGCCGAAGCATTTATATTTGGCAAGAAATTACCAATGGCATCTCTTTTCCCCAACTCGGCAAGTTCTATATCGAGTTCGCTTTGTTTTACTGAAATATTATTTTCTAATGCGTAGTTCACACATTCCTGTAGTGTCCACTTATTATTTTCCTGAGCTTTTACAAATAAAGCAGAAAATAAAAATAGAATTAGTAAGCTGTATTTTTTCATAATCGGAATTGTAGTTGATGAGTCTGTGAAATTCTAAACTTGTTACATTTTTAAATAAAAATCTATCTTCCGGCGAATTCCGGACCTGGTTGAACTTTGTTCCACACCTTAATTTTATCGTCTTTGGAAATACCATCTTTCACCTCTACCTGAATCCCATCACTAATTCCTAATTCCAAATCTCTTCTTTCAAATTGCTGATCTCCTGTTTCTACTTCAACAAACGGCTCCTGAGTTTTAGGATCAAATTGCACTAAAGCTTCTTTAATTGCCAAAACCTCATCTGCCCTATCTAAAATAATAGATGCATTTGCACTCAAGCCAGCACGTATAAAAGTAGTATCGGCCTTGTCTAATGTACCTTTAATCTCAAACTGAATCGCCCCATTTTCATCAACCCCTTTAGGAGCTATATAATCTAAAACAGCATTAAAAGTTTTATTCTCTATAGCGCCAACTGTTACTTCCAGCGGTAAATCTTCTTTGATCTTTCCTACTTCACTTTCATCAACTTTTCCTTCAAAAATCATTTCGTTAACATCAGCCAGTGTAGCTAAAGTAGTACCGTCATTAAAATTATTACTCTCAATTACCTGGTTCCCTACTTTCACCGGAACATCTAACACCATCCCGTCTACCGTAGAGCGAATAAGAGTATTTGCCGCACTGCCAATACCACTGGTAGTTCCCGTTTGCACAATTTCAAAATTCTGTTTTGCCGAACGATAGTTTTGCTGCATTCTTTTATAGTTAGCTTCAGCATTGTCAAAATCGTTTTGAGAAATCACTCCTTTTTCAAACAAAGATTTTTGTCTTTCGAAGGTTTTTTCCTCATTTTCTAAATTGATCTTGGCAGTCGCCACGGCATCCTTAGCGCTTTGCAATGAATTCACATTAGGAATTACTCGTATCTTCGCGATAAGATCTCCAGCCTCGACTTTCTCCCCGGCTTCAATATATATTTCGTCTATAATTCCTGAAATATTAGGTTTTATAAGCACTTCTTCCTTAGGAACAATATTTCCCGTTGCCACAGTTTTTTTAACAATGGTTTCTATGGAAGCCTGCTCGGTTTCATAAACAGTAGGATCCTCCTGACTTTTCTGAAA
>Ga0102926_1002187_pt1 | contig 11391 bp, 6 predicted proteins | sample SalPonR1_A_D2_MG_FD_78173 | JGI IMG/M metagenome (GOLD analysis project Ga0102926, IMG submission 78173) | Salt pond soil microbial communities from South San Francisco under conditions of wetland restoration - Salt Pond MetaG R1_A_D2_MG | ecosystem: Environmental > Aquatic > Marine > Intertidal...
ACAGCAAAAGCAGCTTATGCATTTATCATAATTTACTTTTGGTTTTCCATCAACCATATCTATTGCTCTTGGTGGACAGTTTATAGCACAGTCTCCACAACCTATGCATATGTCGTGATGAAAGATTGGTTTTGATTTCAACCTATTTATTAAAAGATTTATTATAGGTTTTGGAATATTTCTAAGGTTTCCACTGTTTGCGGGAGCTTTTTTGAAATCCTCAACAATTAAATTTTCAATATTTTCTCCTACTATATCTTCATTAAAATGGAACTTTTTTATTAATTTTCTTTCTTTTGCTTTTCTTAAGGTAGGAACATCATCGACTTCCAGACCAATTATTTTACAAGCACATAAATCTAAATGATGAGGATTTTCTGAAGCTAGTAATAGACCTAAATGCTTTTTGCTACCACCGGAAGGTCCAGCGCCTTCCATAGCATCAATTCCATCCATTATATGAAGACTAGGCTTAATACACTCGCATATATCAATAAGAGAATTGGCAAAATCGTTAATATCCGGCATTTTAACGTGATATTCTGCTTTATTAGTCCCAGGAACTAGTCCAAACAAATTTTTGACGGCACCGGTAAAAACTGCAAAGCCATGGGTTTTTAATTTTGAAATATTTATAATTTTATCTATATCATTGATCATATCTGTTAGTAATATATTATTTAAAATAATACCATCTTTAAATTCCTTGGTAAAAGAATTAAAGTTCTTATTTACTTCAGTATTTTTTATATTAGATGCTTTTGTCATACCCGTACTTTTATAAATATTACTTAACATAATACTATTAAAAGGACCACCGGGACTATCACCGATTACAACGGTTCCACCCTGGTTAGTTATAATTTCTGCCAAGGCTTTTATAATAGCAGGGTGAGTTGTGGTAGCTTCTTCTGGCTTTTTTTTCATCAGCAGATTTGGTTTGAGAAGAACTTTATCCCCTTTTTCTATGAATTTATCTATTCCACCTAAGTTATTTAAAGTTTCTAATAATTTTTCTTTTATTTCTATATAGTCGTAATTATCTTGTTTTATTATAGATACTTTCATAAGAACCTCCATATTTTTATACTACTCATTATATATTTTTAATTTGTATAAGTAAAATAATATTAATTAAAAATATCTTTAAGAATATTATAAGGAATAAAGTGTATAATATATTAATATGATAGAATTTTTGTATTTCTAATAATTTTCTTATATGCTTGACGAATAGAATTATAAACTATAAAATATGATTACGAACGAATGTTCAGAGGTGAAATAATTTGAATAAATTTAAAGTGAAATCTGATTTTAAGCCTACAGGTGATCAACCTAAGGCTATAGAAAAATTGACAAAAGGGATAAATAAGAATAAAAAATTTCAAACATTACTGGGAGTTACAGGTTCCGGTAAAACATTTACTATGGCAAATATTATAGAAAATGTACAAAAACCAACCCTGGTAATGGCTCACAATAAAACTTTAGCTGGACAGCTTTACAATGAATTTAAAGACTTTTTTCCGGATAATGCAGTTGAGTATTTTGTCAGTTATTATGATTACTATCAACCGGAAGCCTATGTACCTTCATCAGACACATACATAGAGAAGGATGCTTCAGTAAATGATGAAATAGATAAATTGAGACACTCAGCTACTGCATCTCTATTTGAAAGAAGAGACGTTATTATAGTGGCTTCAGTTTCATGTATATATGGACTTGGTAGTCCTATAGATTATGAAAATTTAGTTATATCATTAAGACCTGGTATGATAAAAGACAGAGATGAAATAATAGAAAAATTAATAGAGATACAATACAGTAGAAATGATATAAACTTTACGAGAGGAACTTTTAGAGTAAGGGGAGATGTATTGGAAGTGTTTCCTGCCTCATCTTCCGAACAGGCAGTTAGAATAGAGTTTTTTGGTGATGAAATAGATAGGATTACGGAAGTGAATTCCCTTACAGGAGAAGTTATAGGAAGAAGAAAGCATATATCTATTTTTCCAGCTTCTCACTATGCAACTACAGAAGAGAATATTAAAAGAGCAGTAAAAAATATTGAAATTGAACTTCAAGAAAGACTAGAAGTACTTAGAAAAGAAGATAAGTTAGTGGAAGCTCAAAGGCTTGAGCAGAGAACTAGATATGATATAGAAATGCTGAGAGAAATGGGGTTTTGTACTGGAATAGAAAACTATTCTAGACATATTAACAATTTAAAACCAGGCCAGAGACCTTATACTCTAATAGATTATTTTCCAGATGATTATCTAACAATAATAGACGAATCTCATATGACTGTACCTCAAGTTAGGGGGATGTATAATGGTGATAGGGCTAGGAAAAAAACTCTTGTTGATTTTGGATTTAGATTACCATCAGCACTGGACAACCGACCTTTAAAATTTAGTGAATTTGAAAATAAAATTAATACTGTAACCTTTGTTAGTGCTACTCCAGGACCTTATGAAGGAGAACATTCTGAAAATATAGTAGAGCAAATAATTAGACCCACTGGATTGATAGATCCAGAAATACAAGTAAGGCCAGTAAAGGGACAGATTGACGATTTATCAGAAGAAATAAGGAAGGCAACAGAGAAAAATCAAAGGGTGCTGATTACTACCTTAACTAAAAAAATGTCCGAAGACCTAACATCTTATTATAAAGAAATGGGTATAAGGGTTAGATATCTTCATTCAGATATAGACACTTTAGAAAGAATGGAAATAATAAGAGACTTGAGAAGAGGAAAGTTTGATGTTTTAGTAGGAATCAACCTACTAAGAGAGGGACTCGATTTACCAGAAGTATCCCTTATAGCTATATTGGATGCAGACAAAGAAGGTTTCTTAAGATCTGAAACAGCATTAATACAAACAATAGGTAGGGCTGCTAGAAATCTGGACGGCAGGGTAATTATGTATGCTGACAAAATTACTGGATCTATGAAAAGAGCAATAGATGAAACAAATAGAAGAAGAAAAATTCAAGAAGAATATAACAGAAAAAATAATATTGAACCCAAATCCATAATTAAAAACGTAAAGGATGTAATGAAGGCAACAATAGCTGCAGAAGATGAAGAAGAATATAAAGTAGAGAAAATTCAACTTTCATCTAAGGCTGATATTGATAAGAGGATAAAACAACTAGATGAAAAAATGATGGTATCTGCTTCTAAACTAGAGTTTGAAAAAGCAGCTAAATATAGAGATGAAATAAATGAACTTAAAAAATTAAAGAAAAGATTTTAATAGAATAGGAAGGATTTATGAGAAAAAATATATATGTTAAAGGTGCTAAAGAGCACAACTTAAAAGATATAAGTGTAGAATTGCCAAGAGATAAGATGATTGTATTTACCGGTATAAGCGGATCAGGAAAATCTTCGCTAGCTTTCGATACCATATATGCCGAAGGTCAAAGAAGATATGTAGAAAGTTTATCTTCTTATGCTAGACAGTTTCTAGGACAGATGGAGAAACCAAATGTTGAATATATAGAGGGCTTATCTCCAGCTATTTCTATAGATCAAAAAACTACAAACAATAATCCAAGGTCTACTGTAGGAACAGTAACTGAAATATATGATTATATGAGATTGTTATATGCTAGGGTAGGAACACCTCACTGTCCCAAGTGTGGAAAAGAAATTACATCCCAATCTTTAGACCAAATAGTAGATAAGGTAATGGAGCTAGAAGAAAGAACAAAAATACGACTTTTGGCACCAGTAGTTAGAGAACAAAAAGGAACCCACAAAAAACTTTTAGAAAAAATAAGAAAAGAAGGTTTTGTTAGAGTAAGGGTAGATGGTGTGGAATATGAGATTGAAGATGAAATTGTACTGGATAAAAACATTAAACATTCTATAGAGATAATCGTAGATAGAATTATAGTTAAAGAAGGTATAGAAAGAAGACTTACGGATTCCGTAGAAACTTGCCTAGAGTTAGCAGAAGGACTTGTAATAATAGATGTTTTAGATGATAAAGAAATACTTATGAGCACTCATTTTGCTTGTATTGACTGCGGAATTAATATTGGAGAAATTTCAACAAGAATGTTTTCCTTTAACAATCCTTATGGTATGTGTGAAACCTGCCACGGATTAGGAGTAGAAAAAAATATAGATGTAAATTTAGTTGTACCCAATAAGGACTTGACTATAGGGGAAAGAGCTATAGATCCATATGGAATTGCTAGAGACGGATATTACTATCAGATATTCAGTACCTTAGCTGATTACCACGAATTTGATATTAATAAACCTATAAAAGAAGCTCCAGAAAGCTTTATGAAAGAACTTCTCTATGGTACCGAAGGGAGAAAACTTGAAATTAAATTCAACAGTAAATTCAAAGGAGAAACAGTGATAGCTAAGCCCTTTGAAGGAGTAGTAAATAACTTAGAAAGAAGATATAAGGAAACTGGTTCAAAAAGTATTAAAGACTGGATAGAAGGATATATTAACGAGACACCCTGTAAATCTTGCCAGGGTCAAAGGTTAAATCCTATAAGTTTAGCTGTAACTATAGAAAATAAGAACATTATAGAATTAACAGACTTATCAATAAGTGAATTATATAAATTTATTTCTGATCTTAAACTAGATGAAAGAAAGAAATTTATCGCAGAACAAATAGTAAATGAAATAAAGGGAAGAGTTAAGTTTTTATTAGATGTAGGGTTGGACTATTTAAACTTAAGTAGAAATGCAGGAAGTTTATCAGGAGGAGAATCTCAGAGAATAAGGTTGGCAACACAAATAGGAGCTAGTTTAGTAGGGGTTCTTTATGTATTAGATGAACCAAGTATAGGTTTACACCAGAGAGATAACAAGCGACTTATACAAACGTTAAGAAATTTAACGGACATAGGAAACACACTTATAGTAGTAGAGCATGATGAAGAAACTATCGAAAGTGCAGACTGTATATTAGATATAGGTCCTGGAGCTGGGAGACACGGAGGAGAAATAGTAGCTCAAGGTTCAGTAAAGGATATAATTAATTGTGAAAAATCTATAACAGGTCAATATTTAAGCGGAAATAAAAAAATTCCAATACCTAAAAAAAGAAGATTAAAAAACGGAAAATATATTACAGTAAAAGGAGCAGCAGAGAATAACTTGAAAAATATTGAAATAAAATTTCCTTTAGGGTTATTTACTTGTGTAACAGGAGTTTCAGGATCTGGTAAAAGTTCTTTGGTAAATGAAATATTATACAAAGGACTAAGAAGTAAGGGACCAAGATCAAGAATAATTCCAGGAAAACATAAAGAAATTAAGGGTTACGAGAATATAGATAAGATAATAAATATAGATCAATCTCCTATAGGAAGAACCCCTAGATCAAATCCAGCTACTTATACAAAGGTTTTTGATGATATAAGAGATGTTTTTGCTATGACTCAGGAAGCAAAAGCAAGAGGATATAAAAAAGGTAGATTTTCTTTCAACGTTAAAGGTGGAAGATGTGAAGCTTGTAAAGGTGATGGAATAAATAAAATAGAGATGCATTTTTTGCCAGATGTTTATGTACAGTGTGATGTTTGTAAGGGCAAAAGGTATAATAGAGAAACATTAGAAGTTAAATATAAAGGAAAGACTATAAGTGATGTTTTAGAAATGACAATTGAGGAAGCTTTAGAATTCTTCGGTAACATACCTAAAATTAAAAGAAAGCTAAAAACAATGTTTGATGTTGGTTTAGGATATATTCGTTTAGGACAGCCATCACCCCAGTTATCTGGAGGTGAAGCTCAGAGAATAAAATTAGCCTCAGAACTAGGAAAAAGGAGCACAGGAAAAACATTATATATACTTGATGAACCTACAACAGGATTACATATGGCTGACATACACAAATTGGTTGAGGTATTAGGTAAGTTGGTGGATTCAGGCAATACGGTTGTAGTAATAGAGCATAATTTAGAAGTTATAAAAACTGCTGATCACTTAATAGACTTAGGGCCAGAAGGTGGAGACCGTGGAGGGAATATAGTATTCCAAGGTACACCAGAAAAAATAATTGAAGATAAAAATTCTCACACAGGAAGGTATTTAAAAAAAATATTATAGAGTTAGAAGTATGTAATCTAATTAATGGGTTTAATTAAATTAGAGTTTTCAATGTTGAAAAGAAAAAAGATAAGGGGTATAATTCATATACAGGGGAGGAATTAAAATGGAAAGACTATTTATTGCAAAAAGAGAATTATTCGATAAATTACCGGTAGGAATTGCAAAATGTAAGTCAATAGTAGGAAATAATGCAAATGACTTTATAATAGAAGATGGAAATTCCGCTCTGTGTGAAATGACTGAAAAAGAATCCTATGAGTTCTTGAATGAAAAATTCACAGAAGCATTTCCCAAAGCCAAAGAATCTCTATTTGATTGGGCAAAGATATTTAATGAAGTAGCTGTTACTCAGAAAGATAAACTTATCGAACAGTATTTTGAGGTTTTTGAAAAATATTTAAAAATTCAGGTTATAAGTATAGAAAAAGGATATTTTTATTTAATAATAGAGGATATATCATTAAAAAAAGAATTCAACAACCTTCTTTTGGATAAACAACTTGAAATAGAATATTTAGAAAAAGAATTGAAAAACAAATCAAAAAAAGATTCTCTTATAGATGTATATAACCAACAGGTTATGATGAAAAAATTAAAATTTAAAATGGAAAATTTTAACAAAGATGGCGAAACTCTTTTTTGTGCAATTTTAAATATAGATGAATTTGATAAGTTAAATTATAAATATACTATAGAGTTTAGCGATACCATATTAAAAGAGCTGGGAGAAGTATTAAAAAAGTCTATAAGGAAAATAGATATATTAGGTAGAATAGGAAATGATGAATTCCTTATCATAATGTCTAATATCACAGTAGATATTGCTAAAATAGTGGTGAATAAAATTAAAAGTCAATTGAGAACTGATATAAAATCTATTCCCAAAGGAGAGCTCACTCTGAGTGGAGCTATTGAAGAATACGAAGGAGAATCCTTAGAGGAATATTATCAAAAGCTAAAAAATAGCGTAAAAAAAGCTAAAAAAAGGGGAAGAGATACAATCTTGCTATAAAAAGGTTATATAAGTGCGAAGTTTTTATAAAGGTGGTAGCATGTTTAAAATAAAAGAAGAACTAAATAAACTTCCAGGGAGTCCTGGAGTTTACATGATGAAAGATGACATGGATAATATAATCTATGTTGGAAAGGCAAAAAATCTAAAAAAGAGAGTAAAACAATACTTCCAATCCTCAGTACATTCTTTAAAAATCGGAAAAATGATAAGTAAAATAGATAGCTTCGAATACATTATTACTGATAATGAAATCGAAGCTCTAATTTTAGAGTCCAATTTAATAAAAAAGAATAGACCTAAATATAATACCTTATTAATGGATGATAAACACTATCCTTACATAAAGGTTACTGTAAGAGAAGATTTCCCTCGCATAATAAAGGTTAGGAAAATACAAAAAGATAAAAATAAGTACTTTGGTCCTTATGTAAACACATATTCAGTGAATAAAACCATTGAAGCATTAAGAGATATTTTTAAGATTCGAACTTGTAGAATAAATATAAAAAAGGGTAATGAAAGGAAAAGGCCCTGCTTAAACTACTACATAAAAAGGTGTTATGGTCCCTGTGTAGGGAATATAAATAAAGAAGACTATAGGATAATGATAGGTGAAGCTTTAAATATACTGGATGGAAAAGAAGATAGAATTATTAATATTTTGGAAGAGAAAATGATTGAAGCTTCCAATAGTTTAAAATTTGAACTAGCAGCTGAATATCGTGATAAAATTGAATCAATTAAGAATATAAATGAAAAACAAAAAATTACTTCTACAAAACTTGTGGATTTGGATGTAATAGGAATGGCATTAGGGGATGATAAAGTAGTTGTAGAAATATTTTTTGTAAGAAATGGTAAAGTACAGGGGAAAGAAGATTATATCCTTAAGTATAATGGAGAAGAAAAAAATGAAGTAATAGAGTCTTTTTTAAAACAGTTTTATTCAGGTTCGGTATATGTACCTAAAGAAATTTATATACAAGAAGAAATAAATGATAAAGAACTTATAGAAAAATGGTTAAGTGATAAAAGAGGTGGCAAAATTGATATTAAAGTTCCTATTAAGGGAGATAAAAATATGCTACTTAAAATGGTAAGAAAAAATGCCTTTGAGAAACTTCATAAAAACTTCGATAAAATAAAAAAGAAAAAAGAAAACTCAAAGGAATCAGTAGAAGATTTAGAAAAACTCCTAAATTTAGAAAAGTCAGTAGATAGAATTGAAGCTTTTGATATATCGAACATACAGGGCGTTGAAAATGTTGGTTCAATGGTAGTATTCGTTGACGGATTGCCTAAAAAGAGTGATTACAGAAGATTTAGGATAAAAACTGTATACGGTCCAAATGATTACAAAAGCATGGAAGAAATGTTGGATAGGAGAATAAGTAGAGGACTAAAAGAAAGGGCAAATGTAATCAAGGGCAAAAGTTTTGATAAACTGCCAGACCTTATATTGATGGATGGTGGGAAAGGTCAGGTTAATATTGCTGAAGAGGTTCTCTATAATTATGGAGTCGATATTCCTGTTTGTGGAATGGTAAAGGATGACAAACATACAACAAGAGGGTTAATATACAATAATAAAGAATTTAAAATTAATAAAAATTCAAATATTTACAGACTAATAGGTTCAATACAAAACGAAGCTCATAGATTTGCCATAACTTATCATAAAAACTTAAGAAGTAAAAATGCTTTTAAGTCAGAGCTTGATAATATTCCAGGTGTAGGAGAAAAAAGAAAATTAAACTTATTAAAGAAATTTAAATCATTAGAAAAAATTAAAAAAGCAAGTTTTGATGAACTCTTAGATACTGAAGGAATGAATAAAAAGGTTGCCGATGAAATAATAAATTTTTTTAGAAATTAGGTTTTGCTGTTGACTGATAAGAAAAAAACATATATACTTGACTTAAATTGAATATAAATTTTAAGGTGCCTTTTAATAAAAGGGTAAAAGGGAAAGAGGTTAGACTCCTCTACAGCCCCCGCTACTGTATTTAAGTATGAAATCTTTCTGTTACCACTGATCCTAAGATTGGGAAGGAAGAAAGAGAGTAAGATAATCTAAAAGTCAGTAAACCTGCCTTGAAATCACGCATAACAACTTCGGTGGGAAGTGGGTTGATGTAAAGGTAAATGTAGATTAAATTATAGACATATTTTTCTCTTAGATATAGATAGTTTATCCACCTGTAACCTAATATATTGACTGTAATCCTGCTGAAAAGCAGGTTTTTTAGTTTTTTGAAACAAAAAGTCATAGAAAATACGAATACTAATTAATTGGAGAAAATTTTGAAAATAGCCCTGTGTAATAAGAAAATTAATAAAAGTACCCTTATAAATAGGAAAAAAATAATAAAAAACTGTTTTAAAAAAGCATCTGAAAATAATGTGGATATAATTATAATGCCGGAGTCTTATTTAACAGGATATAATTCGGGAAAAGAGAACCCTGAATTTCTAAGTAAAGAAGATTCGGTATTTAAAGAATTAACAGATTTTGCAGTAAAGTTGGATTTAAGTTTCATAATTGGATTTAATGAAGAAAAAAAAGATAACTATTATATATCCTCATATGCCTTTGATGTAAAAGAAAAAAAGTATTATATTTCCAGAAAAACCCATCTAGGTATTAAAGAAAAAAGACTATTTAAAGAGGGAGAAGAGATTAGTGTATTTAAATTAGGTAGTATCAAAGTTGGAGTAACATTTTGTCATGAAATACATATTCCAGAAATATTTAATCGCCAATCTTTGAAAGGCGCGGTTATTAGTTTTAATATAAGTGCGGCACCATTAATTTGTCGAAATAGAGAAGATATTTGGAGAAATATAATACCAACAAGAGGCTTAGATTCAAGAATGAATGTAGCCGCTGTAAATTATTCCGAAAATAATGGATATAGCTTGGGAGCCGCTTCAGCTGATTCAGAAGGGAATTACATATATGAAGATTATGAAAATGATGGACTTCATATTTTTGAAATAAATCTTGATAAAACCATGGATATTAGAAATAATAAAAAAAAGTTTTATCCTAAAAAACTAAGATTGGATTTAATGCAAGGAGAATAAGATGAAATTATATGGAGTAGGAGTAGGCCCAGGTGATAGCAAAGATGTAACAGTAGGTGTAGTGGAAATATTAAATAATTCACCTGTAATTTTTGTTCCGGTTAAAAAACCGGGAGTTGAGAGTGCAGCATATAAAGTTGTTAAAGAATATATAAAAGGTAGTGAAATTGTAGAACTTGTGTTCCCAATGAACTACAATAAAGAACGGTTGGAAAAGCAGTGGGAAGAAAATGCAAGGATAATAGAGAATAAACTTAAGAAAAATAAAACTGGTACTATTATTACAATTGGAGATATAAGTTTATACAGTACAGCTATGTATATAGAAGAAATATTAAAAAATAAAGATATAGATATAGTTTTAAAACCGGGAATTACTGCTTATTCAAAGATAGCATCTTTATTGGGAATACCTCTAGCAAAATGGGAAGAAGGACTTGCTGTAGTTCCAGCTTCTAGGGATAGTAGTTTTAACCTGGAGAATATTTTGAAAAATTTTGAAAATGTAGTAGTTATGAAACCTTCACATAATCCTGAAGAAATAATTTCAGCTTTAAAAAATAATAACCTTCAAGACTGTTTTAAACTAGTAGTTAAAGCTGGAACAGAAGAAGAAAGAATAGTAGATAATTTAGAAGAATTAAAAAATGGGATACCATACCTGTCAACGATGATAATAAAAAAGACCTAATTAAATAAAATATAAAATTTATATAAAAAAATTAAATAAATTTCTAAGGTGCCTTTAATAAAAGGGAAAAGGGAAAGAGGTGAAAATCCTCTACAGCCCCCGCTACTGTAATTAGGACGAAATTCTTAAACAACCACTGGATGTAAAACTGGGAAGGTAAGAATAGTAGGAGGAATAATAAGTCAGTAAACCTGCCTTGAAATAATGTGCAACGACTTCGGTGGGAAGTAAGTTGATGTAAAGGTTGTTTTATTAAATATATAATAAATAACATGAAAATATTTGTGTTATTATTAACAAACAATATTTAACAATCTGATGAATCAACTAAAATCCTGCTGGATAGCAGGATTTTTATTTTTATAAAGGAGACTAAAAGATGAAAGGTTTTGTTTTAGCTGGAACAAACAGCGGAGTAGGAAAAACTACTATATCAATAGGAATTATGAAAGCATTAAAAAAAAGAGGATTAAAAGTAGCACCATTTAAAGT